>Ga0209829_10001177_pt1 | contig 21900 bp, 27 predicted proteins | sample C_140205_EF_Meta_FD_187311 | JGI IMG/M metagenome (GOLD analysis project Ga0209829, IMG submission 187311) | Freshwater microbial communities from Lake Croche, Canada to study carbon cycling - C_140205_EF_MetaG (SPAdes) (version 2) | ecosystem: Environmental > Aquatic > Freshwater > Lake...
TACTTCAAGAATTGTAGGGAAATCGGCATAGGTGTAATTATGACCATTTGTTCCCTTGTGAATTACTGGGCAGTCTTGTTGAAAAGCTGCCAAAGCCTTGTAAATGTTGATAAGTGAATTTGTTTGTAATTGAATCATACTATTGGTTTTTGTTTAATAATAATTAAAATTAAGACTATTTTGTTAATAAGTCAAATTATTTATAATCTTTTTTATTTCTCTCATTTCATCCGAAATATCCGTGTCGTACTTAAGTGTTAAAGTATTGTTAATTATTTTAATGGAATGTAATATTGTTGAATGGTCCCTATTAAATAATTTACCTATTTGACTTAAAACATAGTCGGTTTCTGTTCTAATTAGATATATGGCAATAAATCTTGCTTTTACTATTTCTCTTTTACGACTTTTGCTAGTTATATCTTCATACGATAAAGAATAAAATTTGCATATTTCCTTAATTATATTGTCCACATAATTAATCTTTTGACGGTTCGCTTTTTGCCTTTCTCTTAGGCTTGGCATTGACCAGTAGTTCATTTAGTTCTAGTTTAAGTTTTCTAATTTGGTTTCTTAACATCTCATTTTCTACCTCTAATATGTAAATTTCTCTTTGCAATTGGAACTTGCTATTGTCTATGTATGTCATATTAAAAATGTAAAAGGTTTATTGGTAACATAAAATCTTCGGTTATCTGGTAAAGGTCCAGTATCAAAAAATGATATGACTTTAAGATTCTCTTTTGTATTTGGTTCATTCTAGCAATTTTAATAAGATAGTCATCCTCATAACGATTCATTAGTTTAATAGGATTGTTCCAAGTTGCACCTCTCCATTTTTGTAGATCTGTTTCAATGCTAGATTGCCTTGCTTGAGCCTTTTTAAGTAGTTCTAATAGGCAAGTTGCTCTTTGATGTAGTTTTAGTTGTTTCCCTTGATAGATTAATGATTGCATAGTTTAATTTTTAGATTCATAATATTTTTGTACGATAATTGATACTAATTTACTGGGTGCTAAATACATTTTTTTAGCTTCAGCATCTACTTTTTTCTTGATTGATTCTGGCAGTCGAATGCAGACTACTTCTTTTTTTTCTGTTTTCATAGGATTTAAATGTTTTCTAGGATTGCAGTTACGATAAAGGCAAAGATTATTATAACGATTGCCTGAAAATTCCTGTTTTGTTGTTGTGACATAATTTAGATTTTTTCGATTGAGATAATGATTTGATTGTTGGCTAGGTCAATAGTCCTAAACTTTACTACGAAGAACTTAGTATCTTCTATTGAATAGTCTAAGAAAATGTTGTCCCCAGCTTGAGGGATAAAGTTTCCATTAAATGGATAAAAATTTGTGTTTAAGCTTAAAAGTGTTTTCATACTAATTTGGTTTTGTTTCAACAAAGATACAAACAATTACAATACAAACAATAAATTATTTAAATTTCTTTTTATCGGTCTAAAATGAGCCGATTATCGGTCAAATACGGCTCAAAGTTGCCTTATTAGGTAACTTTTATGAGCGACAAGTTCTCTATTTGTAAACTTTTATGGTATGTTCTATATTGGAACATTGTAACCAAATTGGTAACATTTGAGCAAAAAAAGGGAGGCAGCATAGAAATGCACCTCCGAAACCATTAGTATATCTAAACACAAATATAAGCAAAACTCCCCACCTTTCGGCAGGGAGAACCATATGAACCAGAAAAAACAACCTAAATTGACCCATCCTGCAACGGCTCGTCATTTGAATCGTCTACCCTACGGTAGCCTTCATTCCACAGAATCTTAGTCAAAGTTACACTTTTGCGAATTATGGTTTTTTCGTCATCCTTTGGGTTTAGTAAATGCAATACTTCGTGAATCAATATTTCACAATGCTTCTTACCTTTTAATCTTGCGTCTATATATACATTGCCGTCACTTTCAGCAATACCGTGCGCTTGTTCGCGGCCTAGTTTCTTGTATATAATTTTTATTTTCACGATTTAAGTAATGCTTCGTCTGGTCGTTCAATCTCCTTTACTACAATTCTATTGCCACCTCTTATCTTGGCTAACATCTTACTAACTGATTCAATTTCGCTAACCATTTCTTGATACTTCTTTACCAACCAAACTTCTTGTTCGGATAAATTAAGTTTATTCCAATTCTTAGGCATCTTCATAATTTTTTATTTAAAATACTTTACTCTTTGTTATTCTCTTATTGTGTACTCTATAATCTCCGTTTGTCTCTTTCTCTAATATAGCAAACCCAGCGTTGTACTGATCCACGTGCTTACAATACTCAACGTTAGGGTGCATTAGCATACCAGTTGTCCAGCAAGTAAACATCTCGCCATCAAATTGGTTCTTTGTCGTGTATTCGCTTGTCCTATGAACGTGACTTGCAATAGCCGATTGCTTAACCCTATCGTAAAGGGTCTTTGCTGGGCTTACACCGCTTCCCCTTTTGAATGTAGTATCTCCGTGTATTATTGGCAACTTACCAAACTTAACGTGATCTAAATTCTTAAGTGGCTTTATATCAAATTCATTAAGCTTTAACAAATCCTCTAATTCAAACAATTGCAAACTTAACAATTCTGGTGCTTTGGTCCTCATATATCTTTCGTAGCGAAATTCGTGATTTGCATCCAAATTGTAATAAATAATTAAATCTGGGAATGACTTTCTTATAAATCCTAGCATCTCTAGTATGCTTTCGTATTCGTCACTAAAATTTCTTACTCTAGGGTCTTTTTGGAAATCGCTTAATTGGTAAAAGTCTACTAGGTCGCCATTGATAAATAACGTATCTATTCCCTCTTTAGTTAAATGATTAAAGCAAACATCTATTGCCTTTGGGTCGTGGAATGGTACTTGAATGTCACTAATAAAGCCCATCTTCTTTATTCCTATCGGTAAATTAAATACAACCTTTTCTTCTGCCCAAGTTTCAGGCTGAACAAAATGACTGCAACTTCTTTTAGTTTTTTCTAAGTATTCTTTATTGTTAACGGCCATCTTTACTGGTCCAGTCTTGCCTCTGTAATAGCGAATTAAATAACGCACATTCTCTTTGTCAGTAAAATGATTCTTGTTCTCCTTTAGGATTAAAGTAGCTAAAGTGTTGCTAGGCATCCAAGCTGGATATTTTGCTAAGTAGTCAAGTATTATTTGACCACTTATTGTTGTTTTGCTCCCGCCCATATTTTAGGTTTTTGGTTTATGCTAAACTATCTCGCACTAAATCTGCTTCCGCTTCCCTTCTTACTACTAATCCGTCTAATCCTTTTCCTTCCCAGTGTCTTTTACTTTTCTCAATCTCTTCCGCTATACCTTCGTAATTCTTGTTCTTTACCATTTCTACAATGGCTTTCATTTCTGTTCTTGAATCTCCTTCTAACTTGTTTCCTCTGTTGTAAACCATAGAAACTAATGCGCCTTGAGTATCCTCGTTCAATGTTTCTAGTTCTGGGTAAATAGCCTTAGTCAATTTAAAATACTTAGGCACCGAACATTTAACGAATACTTCGTATGCAATATTGTATGAAATTTTAACTTGCATCAATTCCCCTTTAAGCATTTGCTTGGCTTGGATGCCTTTAAGTCCTATAACCTTTCTTAATGGCTCCAGAAAATTAGGGGTTAATTTATTACCCCAGTCTAAAAAGAATTGTTTCTCGCTTACATAACCGCAATCGTAACCCATTCCAATAGTAATGCCAGAATCCCCACCCGCCCAAATAGGGGATTGTAATTTCTTGTCATAGAATGCACGACCTCCAACCTCAAACTGAATAATTAAATCAACTGCTTTTTTACTTAACATAAAAATAATATTAATAAAATAACCCAAACAATCAAACCACCCTTTAAGATTGTTCGTTCTTTCATTTTGTGAATTTATCTATCGTAGCAAATCCCATACAAGCACAAACCAAATAAAATACCAATTCTCCTAGCTTAACATCCTTAGTCCATAAGTAAGTACCAAACAGAATAAAGGCACCTATTGTAGCTATTATCCTTTTATGGCTTATAGAACCTCTTTCGTCTGCCAACATATTTTTAATAAAATCTCGCATAGTATCCTATTGAATATTGATTAGTAGTAACAGATATTGTAAATAAGCCCTTTTTAGCCGTCTTAATTCCTAATCCAACACCTATACCCACTTTATTGTCAAATGTCCTTAAATCGGCTAATATGCCTAGAAAAGCCTCATTTTTGGATGGTATTGTCTTAATGGTTTCCACTTTTATCGTTTTTTGACTTATGTCTGCGTAAAAGCCTCTATTTTTTATCTTGTTTTGGGAGATTGTGTCGTTTATGATAAAAGTGCTAGAATCAACTTTTATAGTATCCGAGTAGGCTCGTACGTACGCATAATCTTGAACTATACGTACAGTATCGTGTATTAATGTTGTATCAATATCTAAAACAACAAAAGGGATGCTATCTCCCTTAATATATTTCTTCATTATTTCGTGCTTGTAAATAGTATCGGTATGCGTTACTATTGTAGGTTCGTTTCCGTTGTACCTTCCTTTAAATATGAAGATAAGAACTACTGCAATCACTAAAGTAATTACAATGTCTCGCATTATTTGAATTTTTTAGTAGCTTTCCAATAATATCTTATGGCAAATACTCCAGATACAATAGCAACCAAACTTGCTAATAATGTGACAATAGGTTGAATGCTTGTGATACTTACTACGGCACCTAATCCACTTACTATCGTTAATGTGTCAGCTTGGTTGCTATGTGGCATCATTATACTTCTTTTGCTTCCTCTACTGGAGGATTTTGTTCTGCATTTAATTTACCTAAAAACTGCAATAGGGGTAAGCCGTATTGAGTTGGAATTTGATTAATAAATGCTTCTAAATCTTTTAGTTGTTGTTCGTTAATTGTTATCATAGTGTTGATTTTTTACAAATATAAGTATTAATTTATATAATTTTATTAATTATAATCCAGCTTTGTCTAGTCTTGCTTGTAATAATGTGATTAATGCTTGTTGTTCTTGTATAGCTTTTACTAAATATGGTACAATAAAATCAGATTTTAGTCCTAAATGCCCTTTATCATTAATAGTATTTATTGATATTGCTTCGGGTATTATTTCTTCAACATCTTGTGCAATCCATCCTATATTATTTTTAGCACCATCTATGTAATCAAATTTAGCAGGTTTTAAAGCTAATATTTTATCAAGACCTGTTTCTATGTAATTTATATTTTCTTTTAATCTTCTATCAGAACCATATACCCAAGTAAGTCCAGAAATATAACATTGACCATCATTTCTTACATATAATATAGTTGATAATGAACTATTTTTTACTACTAAAGCATAATTAGAAGAGGTATTATCAACACCTGATAAACTTAATCTTTGGTCTGATGCTCCTATATTTCCAATTCCAACATTACCCCCACTTGTAATACGCATTCTTTCAGCACCACTTTGCGTAAATGCCATATATCCATCACCTGATTCAATTAAATTAGTATATGTTGAACCTTGCCAAGCTAATGCAGGATAATTATTTGATTTTGCTAATGTTAAAGTATTTCCTGCTCCTGTGATTGTAGTTGAACCATTTACATCTAAAGTAGTACTAGGATTACTTGTACCAATACCTACATTACCTGATGGAGATAAATACATTGTAGTAGCAGGCGTAGCATTATTAACTGATGTTAAAAATCTTATTGCTCCACCACCTGTTGCATCTCCTGTAGCTACTAAATCTAAAACCCTTGTATAGTTATTTGAACTCGGAAAGTTTTGTGCATATTTAAAAGCAATTTGTGCTCTATCAGTATTTGCTGAATAAGTTGCTAAACCTGCTGCACCACCATTTTGATTAATTAAAAAGCCAACACTACTACCATCAGCTTGAACACTACTGCTACTTGTCAATGCTCCTGTAAATCTTCCTGTACCACTAACATCTAATTTATAACCTGAATCTGTTGTTGTTCCTAAAAGTAAGTTACCATAAATAGCAGCAGTAGTTGTTGAACTATTACCTATTATTGTTGTGTTAGAACCTAATCCTGTTGTTTGATAGCCTATTACTATTTGGTTGGTTTGGGAATTGGCTTGAGGATAACTATTAGTGCCCAAAAATATGCTATTATCTACAACCGTTGCCACAGTAGAACCATTTGCTATAAATCTACCTGCGTTTGTTCCAAGTGCAATATTAGAGCTTGAAGTAGTTATATTAAATAAAGCAGCTCTACCTATAGCAATATTATCACTTCCTGATGTAAGGCTAGACATTACAGAATCACCTGCTATAGCTACGTTTCTTGTTCCAGTAGTCATACTACTTAACACAGAAGACCCAATAGCTACGTTATTACCGCCACTTGTATTACTTGTCCCTGCAGATGAACCTATGAAAGTATTATTAACACCTGTTGTAATAGATTGACCTGCATTTACTCCTATTAAAGTATTACCACCACCTGTTGTAATTAAAGTTCCTGCATTATATCCTATTGCAGTATTGTTATTAGCACTTAGTATGGAAGCTAATGCTCCACTTCCTAATGAAGTATTTTGAGTTCCACCTGTTACGTTATATCTACCACTATTTAATCCTATAAATGTGTTTGTATTTGAAACTCCACTTGCTCTTACCTCTATATTTGCAGTGCCTGAACTATTTTGAAAAGTAGTTGTTGCCGAACCTGCGGTAACTTGTTTAAGACTTATAATAACGTTACCATCAAAATCCGTTGTTGGAGTTATTATTAATACAGAAGTGCTTGATGCTTTAATATAAACAGTTCCACTTACAGATTGTGTACCTGATGTTTGACCACCAAAACTAATATTTATTGTACCTGCCGTTCTACCTGTAATAGTATAAACTATTTGATAACTATTACCATTTACCGCAGCTAAAGAAGTCGTTAAAGCCGTTGTTGAACCTGTTGTATGTGTATAACCACCTACGTTTAAGTTAGTACCTGCTAAAGTCCAGTTAGTACCTGTACCTGTTACTGCTGCAAGTTCCGAACCAAGCTGACCACCATCACTTGCAGTAGTTCCTACAAATGTTTGTAATCCGTTTAAACGAGTTGTTCCTGCTACATCTAATTTATATCCTGCATCTGTAAAAGTACCTCCTTGTTGTAAAAGCCAGTTACCATTAGAAAATACTTGAGCATTTAGAGTAGATGATGCACCTTTAAATATAATTCCATTAGTTAATCCAACAATATTTATTGTTGCTGATGAAATTGTTGTTCCTCCACCTGATAATAAACTAACATTACCTGTACTTCTAAAGGTTGAAGCCCAAACTGTATTGAAGTTATTAGTTGAGTTACCAATATTATAAGTATTGTTTGCAGTTGTAATAATTTCACCACCAACTCTTAAAGCAGCACTTGTTGTTCCTGTAAAAGCTCCTAAAGTAAACGTAGGGTTAATATCTAATCCTACTAATACATCAGAGTTAGCTGAAGCTATTAAGGTAGGAGTAAGGTTAGTTCCTCTTGCTATTGCTGATGCAGCAGTAACACTATTATTAATTAAATGTTGAGCAGTAGGAGAATAAGTAAAGGTAGCATCACTTGTAATAGATGTAGTTCCATTAAAATAACCTATTTGACCACTTGTTCCTGTACCTGTAATAGGATTAGTTAAAGCCGTTTGATATGTATTTGTATCTAAAGCAAAAGTTCCTGATGCAGTCATTTTTACAAATGAAGTAGAAGCATAAGATAATCCTGCTAAAGATGTTAAATTAGTTGCTAATGGCTGACCACCTAAATTAGTTAAAGCAGCTCCTGCCGTTGTTGCACCTGTTCCACCTCTATTGATAGCTATTGTGCTTCCATTCCAAGTAGCACTTGTAATTGAACCAGCATAATCAAAAGTATTTGTACTCCAACTTACATTTGATGGTGCTAGAAAATGTCTATCCCAAGAACCTGCTGCAATAGAATTATCATTTAATTCTAAAGTACAATATCCACCTGAAGGTATTGATACAACTAATGTATTTGAATTATTATTTACCGTTATTGCACCACTACTTTGATTATTATTGAAAACATATACTGCTCCATTTTGTAAAGTAGTTGCATCAGGAAGTTTAATTGTCTGTCCTCCTGAACCACTAACATAATAACTTGGTACAGAAGAAACTGTTAAAACTACTTGAGTACCTGAAGCAGTAATTGAACTGAAGCCATCAAAAATATTATTAACATATAAATTCCTACTTCCTAAATTCAAATCAGCAGTTGCACCTGTGTATGGTACATAAGAACTTAATGCGCTACCATAATTTGGTATATTTAAAACACCACTAGAATATGTAGCATCCCCACTTGTACCAGTTGTAGTTAAAGTAATTGCAGATTGCGCTCTTAGATTTGTAAAATATAAATTGCTTCCCTCTGTTACTTGCGATGTTGTATAATCTCCAGTTGCAGAAACTACCGCACCAGTTCTACCAAACACACTTGAAACACCCGTTGTTAATGAACCTATATTTCCGTTAAGCTTTTGTATTGCAGTTAAAATAGTATCACTTGCAGTTATTGTTCCCGCTCCGCTTGTATATCCAGTTAAACTAGAAGCTATTGTTCTAGCATTAGTATAATAAAGATTAGAGCCTTCGCTAATATTTGAAGTTGTTAAACTTACCGCACCAGTAAATCCATTTACAGAAACTACCGAATCAGTATTGTCCACCTTTTGCCAAACGCTACCCTGAAATATTGCCCAATCTCCCACTTGCCAATCAGTAATTCCATTTAAGTTTGTAGAACCCGCAACCGATACAATGTAGTAGTTACCGCTTGTTCCTACGCTACTTGTTAAGGTAGGAGTATTTGTAGAAGCATTCCAAGTGCCTTTGTATATTGATCCACCTATTAATCCGTTAATTTGATTTTGTACTTTACCAAATGCAGTTAATATAGAATCTGTATCAACAACAGTTCCACCAGTAATATTCACACCCGTTAAAACTTTACCCGTTACCGCTGAATTAACCAAAGATGGATTTGCATAAGTCCCACTTAATTCCCCTCCCGCAGTAATACCAGAGATAGTTGTTAAGTATGTTGAGTTATCGTAAGAAATTGTAGTACCACTAGCCTTTACAAAACCAGTACCATTTAACGCAGCTTGTTTTCCGTTAAAAGTATTCCAATCAGTAAATGAAAGATAACCGTTTGTTGTAGTATTTGATTGACTAATACTAAAAGCACCCGTAGAAGAATTATAACTTAATGGGGTAGTAGCAGATAAAGATGCTAAAATAATAAAGTTAGAACCATTAGTTATTTGATTGTTATTTGTAGGAATAGTAATAACTCCTGTTGTAGAATTATAAGCACCACTTCCTGCTACAAAACTATTAGATGCCCTTGCTCTTGCATCGGTATAATAAAGGTTAGTGCCTTCGGTAACTAAAGTAGTAGAATAATCTCCGCTTGTAGCTACAACGGCACCAGTTCTACCAAAAACCGAAGTAACCGCATCTGTATTTAAATCACTCCAAGAAGCAGTAATTGTTCCACCGCCTTGTTGATTTAATGTTAAAGTCTTTGTTGTTGTTCCCGTAACCGCAGCCGAAGTTAAACTTCTACTATATGCAGTATCCCAAGTTGTTTGACTTGCATTTGTAGGTATTGAGTAGCCACTTGCATAACCAAAAGCTAAAGTTCCCGCACTTGTAATAGGTGAACCAGAAATAGTTAAACCAGTTGGAACAGTTGCAGCCACACTTGTAACAGTACCTACATAAGATTCAGTTGAGTTTACCCAAGTAGTTCCGTTGTATCTTAAAACTTGTCCAGTTGAAGGAGTAGAAATAGTAACATCTCCTAATAAGGTTAAATTGTAGTCGCCTTCTTGTGCCACTACATTACCCGTTCTACCATAAACAGAATAAACACCACTAGGTAAAGGATATGCTCCAGATGGAGCCTCTATAATAACAATTTGGTCCGTTACATTAATGTTGATAATATCGTTCGTTACTACTATTTCTGTATTCATTATAATTGTGTTATATCTTGAAATACAATAAAATTACCCCAAATGTAAGTCTTAACATTCTGATTTGGAAATTGTATAGTTAGGTCATAAACATAGTTTCCCGCTGCTATACTTACCGCTTGATTTATTGTAATTTGATTATGATTTACACCACCGACAGTCAATCCGTGACCTATTGTTAAAGTCAAAAGAGCAGTTGTAGAAGTCGGTCTAGTTCTTATTTGAATTTCAACCAACGCACCCGTTAAATCTATGGGTACGGTATTAGCAGTTAATTGGAGTATTTGGCTCCAAGTATTGTTCTGCCATATCTGAATATTATAATTTGCTGGTCTGAAATCAGCATTAGAAGGATTACAAGACATTATTTTTCTATTTTTACAAATTTACTAATTTTTTTAACAGGTAGTATATATGTATGGTGGTGAAGTATTTACCTTAGCATTTAAGTAAATTGAAGAATCAGCATAAAACTGTGCAGAATAAGAAGAAGATTGTCCACAATATCCAGTATAACCTCCACCATTACCTACTCCATATTGTACATTTACATTTGAAACATTTTGAAAACCAAAATAAATAGTACCACCTTCAGGAACTGTTATACTTCCTAAATTAGAGTATGTAGGATTACCAAGAGTTGTTATAGTTTTTTGTTTCCAAGTATTATCTCCTATTTTATATTTTATTCTAACAGGCTGTGCTGGACTGCTATAACTTGCCCTAGCATATATCGTAACTGAATATGAAGGTAAAGCTACAATATCTTGATACACAGGACATTGATTGTTAGCATATCCTGATAAGTATGAAGTTTGTACATAGTAATAGTTTTTTACACCTAATGCAGTTGCAATTCTATCTGAAGTATATGGATATGCTCCATTTGGTATTAAACCTGAAATAGAATCTAAATTAGCATAAGTTACTAAAGAATTTATATTTAAACTCATTTCAATTTATTTTCTAGTTCTAAAATTCTTCTTTCTAATGCAGCTATTTTTAATGTGTGAACATCACTATAATTTACTACTAACTCGTTTTCTCCACTAACTGCATCAGGTACAAATTCTTGAACTTGTTGTGCTGAGTAACCATACCTGATAGAAGCATTATCTTTTCTGTTGAATTTAATAACTTCAATACCATCAACATCAATAATAGGATTAGTTTCTAATACATTTTTAAATCTAATATCTGAGTATTCAAAAAAAGCAATAGCGTATAAATAACCAAAAGAATCTCTATAAGCTATTGTATTAGCAGTTCCAGCAGTAGTAGGATTGTTAAATCCACTAATTGAACCTGCAGTAGTCGCTGAACCTGCAGTAGTCGCATAAGCACAAGAACCTGCAGATGTAATATATGCACTTGAATCTATACTACCATCTGCCTTTAGAAATTGACTTGACGTACCATCACTTTTTATAAATGAAGATGCAGTAACTGATGAACTAAATCTTCCTGTACCATTAACATCAAGTTTGTAGCCTGCATCTGTTGTAGTTCCTATTAATACATTACCCCCACTTGTAATACGCATTCTTTCGGCAGGGTCTGCATTGTTTGATTTTGTTTTAAATACTAATGCAATATCTTCATTATAATCAGATGTACTAATACCTTCAATAGAAGCATATTTTCTAGTTTCTGCTGAAGTTTCAAAATTAGCAAGTTTGAATAATAATCTAACTCCTGTACCTACTCCAGCTGCATTACTACCATTATGTAATCCTAAAATATTTGTAACAGTATTAGCTGCAGTATTTGTTATTTGAGTAGTGTATTGAGGATTTGAATTTGCTATACCTACATTACGAGAATTACTTACATATAAAGTGGTAACATCATTAATTAAAAAGTTATGTACTGAACCATTATAGTTTATTTGTCTCCAATCTACTCCAGTTTCAAATGCTTGAATCCAAGCTTGATTTGTTGATGTATTAAACCATTGATGTAATCCATTTGTAGAACTTAAACTACCACCTAAAATATCTAAATATCCACTTGCAGTTACACTACTAGAGAATGTAGCAATTGTTCCATTTAAAGAACCTGTTAATGTACCACCTGATAATGGTAAATAAGTACTTGATACTGCAGATATTGCAGCAGTACTAAATAAACCTAATGTACCATCTCCTTTTATGTAATCATTGGTTGTACCAGCACCTGAAATTGTTAAATTTCCTGAACTTGTAATTGGTGAGTTTGTAATAGAAAAAGCAGAAGGAGCAGTAAGACCAACTGAAGTAACCGTACCTGTACCGCCACCAGCTCTTTGCCATACACTTCCTGAGTAAATAACAGTATTACCAGCAGTAAATACTATACCATTCCAAGTACCACCAGTACTAACTAAATAATAATCACCAGCAGTACCTACGCCATCTGCAATAGTTGGCGTGTTTGTTGAGGCATTCCAAGTCCCTTTATAAGAAGAACCTAATGTTGGTAATTGAGATGAAGGAACTTTACCATCTGTCCCTAAAGTAGCTATACCATTTGCACTGCCTAATGGAAGTGAACTTACTATTCCAGAAGTAGCAGTCAATGCCCCTGTTAAAGATTTTACCTTTAAATCTCCAGTTATTTGTAATTGATTACTCATTTTCTAATTTCTATTTAAAAATTGCTCTAATAAATTCATCAGCAGCTAAAGGTCTAGCTGTTGCAAAGGTAATTGCTCCTGTGGATGTATTAAATACCACATTCTCATCTGTTGGAGTACCTGAAGATGCAATGACTCTAACCTCAATACCTCCCCTTGTAACACTTATACAAGAGCTTCCTATTGCACCTGTAAAGGTTATACTAGTTTCACCACCAGTAGCTGTATAATCATACATTTTAACAATTTGACCACTTACTATTATCCCTTGTTGTGTAACTTGTACACCATCTATTGAATAACTTCCTGTGCCTTGTAAAGATACGCTATAAGTAGATGTGTTTTCTACTGGCCCATTTAAAGATATGCTTGTTATATTAGTTACTCCAGTAAGGATTGTATATCCTAAAGTTCCACTACCTGTGCCATTATCATTGTCAATAGAAAATTTAATAGTAATTGGAGTTCTATCTAATACTAATTGTAATAAGTATGCATAATTGTAATTACTACTAAGTGATATAAATCCATCACAATTAACTGACCAAGTAGTCACATCATTTTTGTACTCTCTAAACCAAGCAGATGTTTGACTTGTTACCTCAACTTGATCTACACTAGCTTGAAAAGAGCAACTAGTTGCAGCACCAAAAGGTACCGAAACACTAGTAGAAGGATTGAAATAATATAAAACTATATTTGTTCCATTAATAACTGATGCCATATTTTAGATTTGACTTGATTGGTAATAATAATTAGTTGTTTTTGTGGATGTAATATCTGTATTTGATATTTGAAGCAATGTTGATTTTATTTCATTATTAATGTATGAAATAGTAGCATTCCCTAACATATAAGAATTACTTGCCACATTTATTATACTAGGATCAGTATCTGTTGCTTTTAAGAGTTTTGATGCATTAAATATGCCATTACTTGTAGAATAACTAGATAAATTACAATCAATATTTATTATGTTTTTACCATATACATTAATATATTGCTGTGTTAGTAGTTGCTGTAAACTAACATAACCTCCAATTGAACCACCATACCTTGTCCAATCTACTGCTATGTTATCATTAGAAAGATATAATGCACCAATTTGTATTGGATTTATACTTGAGTTAGTTACGCTTTGTGCATAAAAGCCATATGGTACTTCTATTGTATTTACATACTGTTTATTATTATCTGTAAAAGCAGTATATGTTACTGATTTTAAAGTACTAGTCAATGCTAATTGAAAATTACCTACTTGTACAACTGATGTTGATGAAGAATCTAACCAAAATGCAAAACTTAATTGACCGTCTTGTGGAAATGGTTTTGATTTTATATTAAATTGAAATGGAGCATAAGATGTAAATGCAGGTACTGCACAAAATCTATTTGAATTTGTAGACCAAGAACCATCATAATCCATATAATAAATAGAACTTCCTAAGGTAATAAAAAATTGAACATAACCATTTACAGATGATGAACTACCTAATAAAAAAGTCATTGAAAAATCTAATGAATCTCCTAAACAAACTTTTGGTAATCCTGTATTATAAATTGTCATTTTACTAGTTGGAGTTGTACCTCTAGTTAATCTATAGGTAGCATAACTATCATCTACATTATCTATAATTTGATAAGAATTACCTGTACTTGTTGGTACAGGATTCCAATTATAAGGCTGATTTGTGTTTTGCAATGGCCTTAAATCCCAATTTGACATATAATTATCAGGATAACTAATATAATTATTTATAACAATTTTATTATAACCTTTTTTTAATAATTTAATTTGAGAATTATTTGTAAAATATAAACCACTTGTATTACCTGTATATGCTTGTATAGTACTAAGTGTGTTTAAATTGTTACCACTTCCCACTACAGTACCACTTGAATTGTATTCAGTATACCAATTATTTGTATTAGCAAATTCATTAATAGCTACAATCCACCATTTGCCACCTGCTTGAAATATTCTACACCCAAATGTTTTTACTATATTAGATAATATCTCCAAACAATCTTTATATTCAGTTTGACTTTCTAAAAATGTTCTATATGGAAGGTAAGATTGAATAAATGGTTCATTGTAAGATTGAGTACTTCTATTACTCATACCGGTACAAAAATAAGAACATACAGTTACTATATTTGGATCAGTTGGAAATGTTAACGCATTTAAACATAATCTTATAAAATATAAAAGATTATTCTTATCATTAATACTTGTAGAAAATGATTGTGGCAAAGCTATATCTTTTAGCATTCCAAGTCCATCAATAGCATTAAAAGACATTTGTCTTCTACCAGTAGAAAACCCTATACTAACACTATCACTCAATACCCATCCACACCATTCTATATTAGAATCTATAAATAGTTTAGCAAAATACTTTCTATCGTTTGTTGTTACGAGGTTTGGTATATTAACTAAATCATCAGTAATGTCTATTACTACTCCTATTTGACTTGCAAAAATTGGCTCAAACGGATCATCTGAATTAGGTATATATTGTAGATTTATATCTACTCCTTGATATTCTATTATAGTTGGAGCTGAAGCTAAATCTTCTTGCAAATACAAATAAGCAGTTTTATTAGCCCTTGTCGCAAACGTAAATTTATATTTATTATAATATGCCATTATGAACCTCTTCTTAAATTTAATGATGATTCTGACCTATTCAAAGCTAATACTAAATCACTTCCTCTAAGTACAAATTGTCCACCACCTTGACCTCCTAACATATCTTTTAATTTGTCTAATGGTGCAACCACCTCAGGATTAGATTTAGCACCTGGATATTCGCCTATCAAACCCATTGTAGGGCCACTAACTATACCACCATTAGCAAATTTTGATACTGGATTCTTTTGTGATACTGAATTTTTTAAGGCAGTACCAGCAGCAACTGCAGCAATACCTACAGCAATGGCTATAGGCCAAGTAGCAGGGTCTTTAAACAAAGCATCTACTGCTGCAAATAAACCTGAAATAATTAATAAATGTTTACCTATTTCAATAATAGCATCTGCTAACATAGATATAAATCCATCAAGAGAAAATTGTCCTCCTGATAATAAATTTCCTATTTGAGTACCAAATTCTACAAGAGTATTAGTAGCTAAATTATTTAATACATCTGCTAAAGGTGTAAATGCAGCAGCTGTTCCTTCTGCTGAAGCATTTAATGTATTTATTTTATCTTGTAATTTATCTATTTCTTCAGCTGTTCTACCAGCTTGCATAGACATAATTAAATATCCAGCAACAGCTTGTTTATAATCTTCCCCTTGTTTTAAAGGTTCTTTTCTATGACCTTTTAATTGTGCAGATAATCTATTTTGGATAGCATCCATTTCATTTTGAAACTCTCTATCTAAAATTTTTTTCTTTGCTTTCTCATCAGCCTCAGTTAATTGCAATCCTCTTTTTGAACTTTCCTCTCTAATAGCAAATTTCTTATCTTCCATTTGTTGATGAAAGTTAATAGATTTTTGTGCGTAGGTTTGTTCTATATTTGTTAATTCATCATTTGAAGCCTTATTAATTACAGCTTCTTTTAGAGCATTTAATTTTTCAATATCATTCAATTGATTAAAATAATATTCAGCTTGAAATAAATTATCTTTATAATAATTAAATATTGCTCTAGCTAACTCTTCTTGATTTTTTGATACTTTTTGTTTTGATGCTTTTGCTGCTGATTCGTCTTTACCTTTTCCTAATGCAACAGCAGGTGATATTTTTTTTATCTTATCTAATAAATCAATTTTTTGTTTTTGTGCATTATTATAAGCATTTATACTATTAATTACTTTTGTATCTTTTAGTGTTAAACCTTTAGATGCAGTAATATTATCCCCTATTGCTTTATTATTTATATTTAATAAATCTGCAGAGTTTTTAAGTTCTTTTTGTTTGGCTATTTGTAATGGAGTTCCTGACTTTAATTCAGCTTTTATAATAGCTTCTAAATCTTTTTCATACTGTTTTAAAAGTATAACATTCTTTAGATTATCTATATATTTATTATAATATGTATTTAATCCATCTACTGTAGTTCCTTCTAATTTTAAATCCCTAAATATATCAGGATTAATAGATTGTAATTCTTTTATGGCACGTTTTTTCCTATCTCTTGTTTCGTTTTCATTTTCTAAAACTGCAATTAGTTCATTAACCTTTACTGCTTCATTAGAAACACCTTTTACAACTTCATCTTCTTGTTCTTTTAATTTCTTAGCAGAAGCTGTAACCTTTCTATTATGCTCATCCCAAAAAGTTAACCCTGCAACGATTGCAGAAAATGCTAAATATGCAGCACCACCTACACCAGCAATGCCACCCAATAATGCTGGTAAGTTATTTTGTATACCTCTAAAACCATATGGTAAATCTTGAATAACTAAAGCAAGATTCATATATTGTTGATTAGTCTTTTTAAGAGTATTACCTGACTTATTCATCTTGTCAGAAGTCTTATCTATTTCATTTCCTAATTGCTTTAATTGAGCTTGAGCTTCTTTAGAACCACCTTCTATTCCTTTTAGATATTCAGCAAATTTCTTAGCCGATGCAGGAACATTTCCTAGATCAAAGTCGAACTCAATTTTAACCATCTGATTGTCTGCCATTATCCTATAAGTTTATATATGTCCATATTTTTTAAGCACAGTTTGTAATTCATCTTTATCCATTACCCTAGGCTTTACAAAGTTACGAGTATCACAGTCTAATTCCATAAGCTCACTAGGCTTAACCTTTTTCCCTTTTGGTAGTTGAATGTTAATTAACATTGTTGTCTGCCACCTAGTTCTAATCCATTTTTGCTCTTCTTCATGTCTATATCCGTACCAAACAAAATCTAGTTCAGCCATAGTCATCTCCCAAAACAAATGGGGAAGCACTTTGCACTCCCCCATTGTATATCTTTCTATGTCAATCCACTCTAATTTTTTTTTACTCCATCTTTTTTACTTGACTTTGTTGGGGCAGTTTCTATTCCGCTTTGCATACTTTCTGATAATGCTGACATCACATCTTGGAATTTTGAACTTCCCATTCCTCCCATATCATCTACCCAATCACAAACCTCAATTTCAGTAAAGGAAGGTGTTATACCTTGCGAGTATAATGGATATTCAGCAGCAGCTTTCAGTAAGTTGATTATAGCGTCTAAAGATGCTTGTCCACTTAAAGCCTCTCCTATTTCAGAAGGCCCTATGCCTTGTAATTGACAGAATCTTTTAAGACTCCACGTACAAAAACGCATCGGTATCTTCTTTCCATCGGAAAGAGTTAATTCAAATTGTCCTCTCATTTTGGTTTATTTTTGGTTGGTTATTATGCGTTGGTTGCAATAACTAATGGCCCTGTTCCTTTGAAAGAAACTGAGTAAGTTACTGGATTCTCCATATCAGCAGTCAAATCTACGCTCTCGATAAATGCTGAACCTGAATAAACTACATCACCTACAATTGGAGTTACGCCATCTACTGTGGAGTTATTAACTGTAGTAAATTTAACTGAAACTGCTGTTCTAGCAATAGCTAAAGCATTTAATTCAGCTGTACTTATATAAGTAGCAACTGTACCAGGTACGACTGTAGCTAAACCATCTGTTGTTAAAGACCAAGATTTTTGACCGCCAATCTCATCAGCCCATCCTAAACTTTGTTTAGTAGATGAATCTGGTGTATCGATAGCCAAGCTTAAAGAACAAGAAGTAGCATATCCAATTACTTCTGTTCCGATTAGAACTACTAATGAAGTTCCGTTAAAAATTCCTGTTGTTGCCATTTTATTTTATTTTTTCTTTTATGTTAATTGATTCACGAAATGATTCATTGTTATTACTCTTCTAAACACATATACTTCATTCACATAGTCAAAAGTAGCATTATTAGAGCTAATCCTTCTAGTGACAATCTTAAAGTCTGGTGCCGTAGATGGGTATAAAGGAGGATTAACTCCGATTATGCCTAAAAGTTCATTAGCATAAGTATCTACCGTTTTTTGTCCTACTTCACCTGCTTTAAAGGTTGTATAAACTATGTCAAATTGAATAGTAACGTTAAAAGCAAAGCTTTGTTTATTGCTATTCTCTATTTGTGTTTGACTACTAATAATCAAATAAGGTGGATCTATAGTATCAGGTGCTATGGTATCATAAACCCCTAATGAGTAAGAAGCCGATGTAAGCTTATCGAAATAAGCCTTCCTTATTGCAAATCCGCAGTCCTTCATTTTTTACAAATTTAACGAAATATATTTATATTCTTATTTTCTTAATCTTGTTAATCATCTTACCTAAAACCTCGCTGTATGAATTGAACATATATGGTCTATATGGCATACCTATAAACTTTTTATTCTTTTTAAACGATAAAGCATAACTTTCTAAATCACTCATATTAACATTTGAGTAAACAGGTATTCCAAATCCAAAATCTCCTGTTCCAAATTCGACATAAGCAGCATATCTAGTATCAGCATAAACTGAAGCACCTACACCTTGTGCATACTGAGTATAACCTATAGAACCCTTAAGTAAACCAGTTTTAACTGGAACTTTTGCTTTTGCAGCATTAGCTATTTCTTTGACAGAATCATTTATAATCTTTGTAGATTCATCTGCTATAGTTTTTGGTGCATTAGTATACTTTCTAACTAAAGCATCAACACCAGTAATTTTAGCATTAAATGTTGCCATTACTTAAGACTTGAACAACCTATTAAATAATATTGATGCTCATCTCTTTCGTCTATGATTGAATTAATCATATAAGTCCTTGATTTATAATTAATTACAAGAGAATTAGTTAATGTTTTTGAAGTAGTATATCTAATTCTAAATAAAATAGTATCGCTTAAATTATCTTTTCCTGCTATATTAGTCCTTGAGTTTGAATCAGTTACGACTTGAGCCCAAGAAGTATAATAGGTTGACAAGGTATTTACAAAGCCACCTGCTCCATCAGGAGTACTTGACTTGCTCTTAAATATAATTCTTTGTCTAAATTGATTTATCATTAGATAAAGTAATTAATACGTTTAAATGGTTGTATAAGTTCATATGCAGTCATTTGAATCTCATTTAATCTGTCATTTGGACTTTCTGATGATCTAAAGTCATAAAGGTCAGCCAAGAGCTTTAAATTGGCCGTTTTGATGCTTTCTGGAAGTTCATTATATCCACATTGATATGTAAATCTAAATTCTGAAGAAGGATAAGTTTTTATATAAACTTTAGTATATGTTGGCCCAACTAAATAAAAATCTTCACCTTGTGTTAATTCTATCCATTCTCCTGCTCTAAATAACTCTACATTTAAAACTATACTTATTGGAGCATATGGAAGTTCTATAAAAGCATCTACATAAGCTATTGTTTGTAAAGTTCTAGGTGTAAATGCTATACCAGCGTATTGTTCAAGTCTTTTTTGTGCTGATAAAATTAAACTATTGATAATATCATCATCTTCATTATAATCTACTTTTAAGTAATTTTTAGCTTCTGCTAATGTTATTACCTGACATGTTGGTTCTTGTATAGCGGTTATATCTCTTACTATTTGCATTATGCTAATTTTTACAAAAATAACTAAATTTTAGGTAAGAATTATATATATAAAAAAGGGCAGCTTTTTAGGCTACCCCTTATATTGTAAATCTAATTAAAGATTAAGCAATGTTACCAAAATCACCATAAACAAATGCACCACCATAATAGATAGGGAATGCAATACGAGCTTCTACACGAACTGTGATTAAGTTTTGTTGGAAGTTTGTACCATCAAATTCAGAGAACTGAATGTTGATACCTTGATTTTGCATAATTTGAGCACCTTGACTCCAATCACCTACTAAGAATTTGTCAGCATCAATTGCAGTTGATCTATAAACTGGTATACCAGCAATGCTTAAAGCACCATCAGTTGTAACAACTGTAGAAGCTGGTAAAGAGTATGCAGAAGCAGTATTCTTTGTGTTAACAATAGCAGCCCAATCAATTGGGTTGATTAATATACCTGTAGCAGAATAATTTGAAGCTTCTACTTGAGCAATTGCTTGAACTAATTGTTCAACATCAACAGTAGCAGTACCAGTTGCAGCAGAAGCAGCAACAGTTAAACCTTTAAGGTTAGGTGAAGTACCATTACCATTTAATAATTGAGCATCTTCTTGAATTAAATATCTTTCTAAAAGACGAGCTTGTAAGAAAGAAGTCATTCCTGGGATATCATCTAACATTTGACGAGAAATTTTCAAGAAACCTGCAATGTACTGAGCAGGAGCATCTTGCATAGTAACAAACATATCAACTTGTGATTTTGTACTACCTTCAGTTTGATTACCAATTGTACCGCTATCAGCACTTTCATAAGGATATGTAAAGATACCTTGTGTCATTTGACCTACTGGTAATAAACTTCTTAAATGCACTTTACGAGAAGGAAGAGCATATACTTGATTAGCATATTCACGAGGGATAGATCCTGTAACTGCTGCAGCTTCAGTCATTGTAACAGCTTTGGTATCCATAGTGAAACCAGCATTCTTTGCTTCTGCACGACCTACTTTGGCAATGCTATCAGCATTTTTTTCAATACCTTCAGCCAATAATTGGTTGAAAGATTTTGTTTGATTTTGATTCATTGTAAAACGATTGTTTTTTGCTTCTAATTTTTCAATTTCATCTTTAATAACAGTGATGTCTGCTTTTACTGCATCAATTGCAGCGTTGTTTTCTGCTTTTGCAGATTCAAATGCTTCTTTAACTTCAGTTTTTACACCGTCAAAGGCACCTTTTACTTCTTCTAAGTTCATTAGTTGAAAATTTTAAATGATTGTAAATAATTAACAATTTCCATCTCAGCCTTAACATTCGGATTATCGACTTCTTCCAATGCTTTTTCAAGCGGTTGTGAACCTTCGTTAATTGAATTTCCGTTTTCGATTTCTGATAGATACTGTTGTAATTGTTTGAGTCTTAACTCTAGCAACTCAAATGTTGCATCTGTGAAATTGCCTGTTCTTAATGACTTAATCGTTTTACCGATTTCATCGTTAATGTCAGCTTTTGCTTCAGATTTAACATTTACTGTTGGAGTATTAGCATTGGCTCCCCATAATACGGATGAGCCTTCATACAATTTGATTTCTGTAATCTCGTTGAACTGTCCTTTAGATTGGGACTTTACAGTCTGAAACCCAATAGAATGTTCTGTGATATGACC
>Ga0209829_10001178_pt1 | contig 21895 bp, 11 predicted proteins | sample C_140205_EF_Meta_FD_187311 | JGI IMG/M metagenome (GOLD analysis project Ga0209829, IMG submission 187311) | Freshwater microbial communities from Lake Croche, Canada to study carbon cycling - C_140205_EF_MetaG (SPAdes) (version 2) | ecosystem: Environmental > Aquatic > Freshwater > Lake...
GGGGGAGACTTGGAAGAGAGGAAGACGCGGAAGAGGGGGAGACTTGGAAGAGAGGAAGACGCGGAAGAGGGGGAGACTTGGAAGAGAGGAAGACGCGGGGGAGAGGCGACGAGCGGGAGGCGGGTTGGGCGAACTGAAGTGTCTTAGGCGGTCGATGCGAAGCAGAAACTCAGAGCGGGCGCACGAGCAGTTCCTCAACTACGGCGCGGGGTGGCAGCGACACGGCGAGCCACACGCACGCGGCGATGTCGGCGGGCTGCATCATTTTCGCGCGTGCTTCCGGCGGAGGCGGGACGGGGCGTTTGTTCAAGATATCGGTGTCGATATCACCGGGGAAAATCGAACAGGCGCGCAGGCCGTTGGGCCGCTCCTCGGCGTTGAGCGATTGGGCGAGGCCGGTGAGACCGAATTTCGAGGCGACGTAGGCGACACCGGCCTTGGGACTGGCCTTGAGGCCGGCTTCGGAGTTGATGAAAACAAAGGTGCCGCTGCGCCGCGCCCGCATCGCCGGCAGGAGGGCCTGCACACAGTAGAAAGGGCCGTGGAGATTGGCGGCCATCAGCTCGTGGTAGGCGGCGAGGGGAAGCTCGGACCAACTGCGGCGCGGGGTATTGGTGCCAGCGGCATTGACGAAAGCGTCGACTTGGCCGAAGCGCGCGACGACGGCGGCGGCCATTTTTCCGACCGCGGCATGATCGCCAATGTCGCAGGCGAACGCAGCGAGGCGTTTGCGCGAGAGAGCGGGGGCGAGTGCGATGGTGGCCGCGAGGGCATCGGCTCGACGTCCGACCAGGGCGACGCGCCAACCTTCGGCGGCAAGTTTATGAACGACGGCACGGCCGACGCCGCTACCGGCGCCAGTGACCAAGGCTACAGGGGAGGAGGAAGGCTTCTTCATAAAAATTTTTGGGCGGAACGGGCAAACGTACCGAATAAGAGGGAAGAGTTCAGTGGTGTCCTGAGCGAGAAACAATGTGTCAGCGAAGTTATGTCACACAATCTGGAACTCCCCGCCGGACGCAGCGTCGTTCTTCACGTCTTTTTGAGTTTGTGGCGAGAACGACGAGACCTCATCACAACTTCAGTGTCAGGAACAAGTCTTGCGCCTCGTTGCAACTTTGTGTCTCCATGCTTGGTAGTTTCCGTAATATTTTCGCCCCCACCCATCTGTAACGCGTAATGATCAACGAAATCGAATACTCAAAAGTCATGAATATCCCGTCTGTAGCCGATAAAGGAGCACCAGGAAATTGGTCGCGTGTTACGCGCCTCGTCGTCGCCACAGGCGCGATGCTATTGGGATTGGGATCTGCGATGGCGCAGGTCGCAGTCAGCACATTGGCCGGCAGCAGCCCGGCGATCCAGTCCGGGAGTGCCGATGGCAACGGGACGGCGGCGACCTTCAATGCACCGCAGAGTATTGCCGTGGATGCCTCCGGAAATATTTACGTGGCCGACACGAGCAGTAACAAGATTCGCAAAGTCACCGCTGCAGGTGTCGTAACGACGCTCGCCGGCACGGGCACCTCGGGATCAGCGGTCGCCGGTCCAGTTGCTGGAATTGCCGCCACCTTCAACTTCCCCCAAGGAATCGCCACCGACGGCACGAATGTCTATGTCGCAGACACGTTCAATCACGTGATCCGGCAAATCGTGATCGCATCGGGTGTGACTACGACCCTTGCTGGCACCGCCGGAACTTCCGGCACCGCCGTCGGTGCGGTCGGAGCCGGTCAGCTCAACAATCCGCTAGGTGTCGCGGTTTCGGGCACGGATCTCTATGTCGCGGACACCAGCAATCACGCTATTCGCAAAGTGGTGATCGCGACTGGCGTGATTAGCAATTTTGCTGGCACCCCAGGTTCGGCCAATGGCGGTGTGATGGATCTGCCTGGTGTTCTGGCCAAATTCCAGAATCCCGGCTCAATTGCCGCAGAAGGAACCACTAACCTTTACGTTTCTGACACAGGTAACCACACGATCCGCAAGATTGTCATCGCGGGCGGCGGCGTAGTCACGACTCATGCGGGCACCGTTGGAGTCCCTGGCACAAGTGCTGACGGAGCGGTGGGAATTGCTGCCAGCTTCCGCAGCCCCAACCAACTCGTGGTCAACGCGACCAACCTTTTTGTCGCTGACACCGGAAATAACACCATCCGGCAAATCGGCTTGGTCTCGCAAGTAGTGACCACGATCGCCGGCTCCGCTGGTCTGTCCGGTGGCACCGACGCGCTCGGCACGTCAGCTCGCTTCAACAGCCCGACCGGTATCGGCTCCAGCACCGGCGGCACGCTCTACATTGCCGACACGACCAATCATCGCATCCGTTCTGCCGGTGCCTCCTCGGCCCCGACGGTTTCGAACCCCGCCAATGTCTCGGTTGCCGTGGGTGCCAATCCTACCTTTACGGTGACGGCGACAGGCAATCCGACGCCAACCATCCAATGGGAGCGCCAGGCGGCCAACACGGTCGGATATGTCGCTCTCTCCAATACCGGCACATATAGTGGTGTCGGCACTGCGACCTTGACGGTCACCAACGCCACGCTGGTCATGAGCGGAGATAAGTTCCGTGCCACGGTCAGCAACGGAGTGGGCACTGCCGTTTCGTCGGCCACGCCAGCGACTCTCACGGTCCAACTTGCGCCTGCCATTACGAGTGCGGCTTCGACCACCGTCGCGGTAAATTCTGCCGCCAGCTTCACGTTTGTCGCCACGGGTTCACCTGCACCGACCTTTAGCGTGATCAGCGGATCGTTCCCGCCGTGGGCTTCACTGAATTCGACGACGGGTGTCCTCTCGGGCACACCGACCAACAACACGGGTTCGCCTTTCACCTTTACCCTTCAGGCCAGCAACGGCGTAGGCACCGCTGCCACTCAAAGCTTCACGCTGACAGTGCAGAATGGTGCCGTGGTATCGACCCCACCGGCCAACTCTACGATTTCACCCGGTGGCACCGCGACGTTCTCGGTGATCGCGGCGGGAACTCCCTCGACGTTCACCTACCAATGGTATCGTAACGCGGGCGGCGTAAGCGGCTTCTCGCAGATGACGGATATCAGCGGCACCTACCTCGGATCAACGTCTTCCTCTCTCACGGTCTTTAATGCGACCCAAGGCATGACGGGAGATCAGTTCCAAGTTGTCGTCAGCAATGGTGTGGGCACGCCGGCGACTTCCGCGGCAGCCACGCTGACCGTAGCGGTTGCTCCGCAAATCACGAGTATCGCGAGCACCATCTTTGCGCTCAATACCGCCAATAATTTCACGGTGCAGGCGACCGGTTCTCCGGTGCCGACCTTCTCGGTCACCGCCGGCACCTTCCCGCCATGGGCCTCGCTAAATTCGACGAACGGCGCAATTACGGGCACGCCAACCAATGACACGGGTTCACCCTTCAGTTTCACGATTCAAGCCAGCAACGGTTTCGGTGCTGCCGCCACCCAAGCGTTTACATTGACGGTGACGCCAGCGGGCTCTTTCCCGGCCTTCACGACCCAGCCGAGCAATGTGTCGGTGTCGATCGGCCAGCCGGCCACCTTCACGGTGGTTGGGACCGGTTCTCCGCTTCCAACCTACCAATGGCAACGTCAGCCGTCGACCGGTGGTGGGTTTACCAACATCACAGATGGCGGAGTCTACAGCGGCGCGACGACGGCCACTCTCTCGATCTCGGCAGCCAACACCGGAATCAATGGCGACCAATATCAATGTGTCGCGAGCAACACGGTGAACAGCGCGCCGGCCACGGCGACCAGCAACATCGCGACGCTCACGGTTAATGTCGGCACGATCATCTCGACGATTGCGGGCTCCACCGGTGTAAGCAATACGCTTGACGGCACGGGCACGGCGGCCCAGTTCGCCAACCCGTTCTCCATCGCGGCTGATTCGGCCGGAAACTTTTACGTCGCAGATCCGGCAGCCCACGTGATTCGCAAGATCACGGCAGCGGGTGTCGTCACGACCCTCGCCGGCAGTCCCGGTGCAGCCGGAAGTTTGGACGGCGTCGGCAGCGCCGCTCGGTTCAACGGACCGCAGGGCGTCGCGGTGGATGGTTCCGGTAACATCTACGTCGCCGACACCAACAGTCATACGATCCGTGGAATTTCCCCAAGCGGCAATGTCATCACCCTCGCGGGCACGGCGGGCAGTGTCGGCTCCACTGACGGCGTTGGCACGGTGGCCCGGTTCACCTACCCGTATAGCCTCGTGATCGATAATTTCGGCACGATCTACGTGTCCGACACTTTCAACCACTTGATTCGCCGGGTAGCGCTCAATGGCACCGTCTCCACGATGGCCGGCGCAGCGGGTGTGCGCGGCACGACCAATGGCACGGGCACCGGAGCACGTTTCGCCTACCCGACGGGTATCGCGGTCGATGCACAGGGTTTTGTTTACGTCGCTGACTCGAACAACGGCACGATCCGTAAGATCACGCAGGGTAACGTCGTGACGACCTATGCCGGCACGGCTGGTTCGTTCGGCACGGCGGACGGTGCGGCGCTCACGGTTGCCCGTTTCAATCAACCCAATGGCGTCGCAGTCGACAGCACTGGCGTCGTTTATGTCGCTGACACCTTCAGCCACACGATCCGTCGCATTACCACGACGGGTGATGTCGGTACGTTGGCCGGTCTCGCTGGCACGGTGGGTTCTGCCGATGGCACCGGTTCTGCCGCCCGTTTCAATCAGCCCAATGGCATCGCGGTCGACAGTGCCGGCAACGTTTACATTGCCGATTCATTGAACCGCACGATCCGCCGCAGTGGCGCGGTCTCGGCTCCAACGATCACCACCCAGCCGGCCAACAAAGCCGTCGCTCCTAGTGGCACGACGACCTTCACGGTCGCCGCCACCGGTGCGCCTACGCCGAGTGTATATCAATGGCAGCGCAAGCCGGCCGACGCTTCTACGGATTTCGTAAATATCACCGATGGCGGCTCCTTCAGCGGCGCGACCACGGCAACGCTGACGGTCTCGAGCATCGCCGCCACGATGAACAACGATCAGTTCCGTGCGGTGGTCAGCAATTTCATCAGCCCCGATGCGACGTCCACCGCGGCGACCTTGAGCACGGTGGTGGCGGTTCCGATCTTCACGAGCCTCGCGAGCACGTCATTCAAAGCGACCGAACTCGGCGCATTCACGGTTACGGCGAGCGGCACTCCTGCCCCGACGTTTAGCGCGACGAATCTGCCGTCTTGGCTCGCGATCAATGCCACGACGGGTGTCTTGAGTGGCACGGCGCCCAGTACCACGGGCTCGCCGTTCACGATCACCCTTACGGCCAATAACGGCGTCGCGGTGAACCAAACCTTCACGCTGACGGTTAATCCTGCGGTGGTTGCTCCGGCCATCACCGTTCCTCCAGCTGGTGGCACGATCGCCCGCGGTCAGAATGCCAACTTCAGCGTCACCGTCACGGGCACCACCCCGTTTACCTACCAATGGAATAAAGACGGCGTCGCGATCAATGGTGCAACGGCCTCGACCCTGTCGTTGGTCGGTGCGCAGACGGGCAATGCCGGCAATTTCACCGTAACGGTGAGCAATGCGGCCGGCACCGTGACTTCCGCTTCAGCGGTGCTTACGGTTAATTCGCCTGCCGTGATCGTGACGCAGCCACGTTCGCAGTCCGCCTTGGTTGGCAGCACGGTCACGTTCTCGGTGGTCACTTCGGGTTCGCCTGCCGCGACGTATCAATGGCGGGCAAACGGTCTAACCCTCGGTGGTCAGACGTCCTCGACCCTCACCCTGACTAACGTCCAAGCTATCAATGCGGCGAACTATGACGTGATCGTTAGCAACGGAGTCGGCGGCGGGGTCAGTTCGCTCGCCCAGCTCTCGGTCGTTGCGGCGGCCTCTGCCCCGGTCATCGTCTCTTCGCCGGCGCCTCGGACCTTGGTGGTTGGCTCCTCGACGGTTCTCTCCGTCGGTGTGAGCGCAGCTCCCGCCGCGACCTACCAGTGGCGCAAGACTGGCGTCGCCATCGCAGGGGCGAATGGGCCGACTCTCACCCTTGGCAACGTCCAGCTCGGTGATTCCGCCAACTACGATGTGGTGGTGACGAACTCCGCCGGCTCGGCCACCTCCGTCAACGCCGCTGTCACCGTCGTGCGTCAAAGCTTCGCCGGTTACTACTCCGGTTCGTTCGGTGGCCTCACCGGCAACTTCGCGATCTACGTTCGCGGTGACAACACCGGCGTGTTTCTTGGCTACCTCCCCGGAAGCGGCGTAGGTATTCGCAACACCGACTTCTCGGTGAGCGATCTCGGCGTGTTTAGCTTCACGCAAGGAACCGTCGCGGTCGCCGGCACCATTGCTCCAAGTTCCGGTGCGATTAGCGGCACGATCACGGGCGGTTCACTCAGTGGCGCGCGCAACGCGGACGTCGGTTCGTCGTTCGCTGCAGCTGGTTCCTACCAAGGCGCCGCCGCCAACACGTCGTCTGCGATCTATGCGATCGTGAGCCCGGTCGGCCAAGCCTTTCTCCTCGTCCAGACGTCCGCCAGCTCGGACGGTGGTCAGGCGGCGGTGGATGCGACCAACCGCATCACCTTGTCTACGACGCGCCAGTCGATCGTTGCCACCGTCAACGCGGATACCTCGACGATCAACGCGACCGTGACCGCCGGCTCGACTACGACGAATTTCAGCGGAGCCAGTGAGGCCGTCCTCGCTGCGCAACGCCTCGCCAACATTTCGACCCGCGCCCGCGTCGGCACTGGTGACGCCGTGACCATCGCCGGTTTCGTGATCTCAGGTCAGGAATCGAAGCCTGTCTTGATCCGCGCGATTGGGCCGACCTTGGGCACGCTGGGTGTCTCCACGGCACTCACCGCGCCGAAGCTCGAGCTCTTCCGCTCGGGCAGCAACACAGCGATTGCTTCCAACACTGGCTGGACCACTGCAGGCAATACCTCGGCGATTACCGCCGCCACGCTGCAAGCCGGTGCGTTCGCACTCGGTGCCACCGCCGCCGACTCAGTGATCTTCACGACGCTCGCTCCCGGTGCCTACACTGCCGTGATCAGCAGCGCGAATAACACTCCAGGGGTCGCGCTCGCTGAGGTCTATGATCTTTCCGCTCCGGCTGCAGGTCAGAAACTGTTCAATATCTCGACTCGTGCCAGCACGGGCACGGGTGACAGCACCCTGATCGCGGGTATCGTCGTCTCCGGTACAGTGCCGAAACGCGTTCTTATCCGTGGCGTCGGACCTACGCTCGCCGCCCTCGGTGTGGTCGGGGCTTTGGCCCAACCGCAGCTCAGCGTGATCAAGGATGGCGCCACGGTTGCTGCGAACTCCAACTGGAGCACGTCGCCCGATGCCACGGCCATTGTCGCTGCTTCGGCGCAGGTCGGAGCCTTTGCCCTCGGCGCCACAAGTGCCGATGCCGCGATGATCGTCAGTCTCGCGCCGGGCAACTACTCAGCCCAGATCGTTGGCGCCAATGGCACTACGGGTATCGCCATCATCGAGATCTACGAACTCCCGTAATCATCGGCTGATCGCTCGCTAGTCTTTGGGCCCGGGTGTTTCGCACCCGGGCCTTTTTTTGAACCCAATTTACGGATTAGGAATCCTATCAGGGTTTGTTGTTGGCGCGAACTCGAGCAAGCCGACTACGAAAGGTGCGGAAACTGTTCGCCAAGCCGGCACAAGATCTCATCGGGGTCTCCGCCGAACTCCCACGCGATATCTCGGGCGATCGAGAACAGGGTCTCGTCCCGGCGTGCCTCCGGCCCGGCCAACGCAAGTGCCTCACCGGGGGAAATCAAACGGCCTTGTTTCAAGGCCAACTTGGCCTTGGAGATCGCGTGCTCGGTCGCGTTGCGGGTTACCTCGTCCGGATGTAACGAACAGGTGTGCCCCGTGAAGTGCCGCAAGTGTTTGTGGTGGCTGTGCAATTTCATGGTGGACGGGTTTTGGTTCCCCTATCGGTTCAAATCGATGGCAACTGAAGGCGTCATCAGTTCGCGTCCGGCAATCGCACGTCAAAACGGGACCTTTCAGGTCGTTCCTCAGTGGGGGGTAATACCAACGTCCCTTGATTGAGAGACTATCATGGCGAGAAGCGTAGCGACGAAGCAATCCAGCTGGATTGCTTCGTCGCGCTTCGCGCACCTTCGCAATGACAAGCGTCTAGCAATTAAGGGACGTTGGTGTAAGGGGAGCTTCCGATGTGCTCGAGAGCAGTCGTTGGGACACTTCGGCAAATTAACTGTCCGCCCAAGCAAGGGATGCAGTTGCGGCGAAACGGTGCGTCACCGCACAATCTTCAGAATTCGGTCATTGTAGCTATCTGTGATGAACAGCGTGCCGTCGGCGCGCACGGTCACGCCGTGGGGGCGGGCGAGTTCACACTGCTCGGGCGGGCCGCCGAGGCCGGCGGTGCCTTTCTTGCCCGTGCCGGCGACGCGGTGAATTTTTCCGGTGGCGGGCACGTATTTGCGGATGAGGTTGTTCTCGGCATCGGCGATGAGGACATTGTCGTCGAGATCCACACACAGGTGCTTCGGGCCGTTCATGGTGGCGAGCAATGCATCGCCACCGTCGCCGGTCGCGCCCTTTTTTCCGGAGGCATTAACGACGGTGCGGATCTTGCCGTCGGGCGAGACGACGCGCAGGGCATGACCATTGCGTTCGAGGATGTAGACGTTTCCGCGACGATCGACGGCGACGGCGCGCGGATCGACGAGCGGCGCTGCGGTGGCAAGGACCCCGTCGGCGGGGAGACCTTTTTCGCCGTTGCCTGCGACGAGACGGAGTTTTCCGGTTTTGAGATCGAGCGCCTGCACGCGGCGGAGGTCGGCGATGAAGAGCTGCGTGCCGGTGAAATCCAGGGTGATGCAGTAGGGGCCGTTGGCCTTCGCCTGCGTCGCGGGCACACCGTAGCCGGGCACCGTCGCCACGCGTCCGGAGCCCACGTCGACTTGGCGCACGCGGCCATTCCACGTATCGGCGATCAGGACATTCCCGTTGGGGAGAACGGCGAGGTTGTGCGGGCCGTTGAACTGTGCGGAGAGCGCCGCGCCGCCGTCACCGGTGTCGCCGGCGGCGGGCAGGCCCGCGATGTGGTTGAGCGTGCCGTGCGTGTCGACGCGCAGCAGCCGGTTACCCGCGGCCATTTCAACAATGAAGAGATTTCCCGCGCGGTCGAAATCTACGCCAAACGGCTCCTTGAGTTTCGCCTGCAATGCGGGACGCCCCACGCGGTCATCACTGCCACCGGCGACGAGGACGATTTTTTCGGCGCGCACCGCCGCGACGAGCATGAGAGCGGAGAGCAAGAGCAGAGCGGGATAGGATTTCATGGGGTGGGTATCTAACGGCGTGAGCGAATCGGATCTGAGGCGTCGCGTCAGGAGAAAACGGCGAGTCTGCACGAAAGTGGGATGACGTTGTGCGTGTAATGCAGCCCGTCCTGCGCTCTTATTGAATCATACCCGCTCATGCCGTTCCGCTGTACAAACCGTCGTTTCCATCGAGCGTTCCTTGTGTTGGCGATCGGCGCGGCGGCTTTCGGCGCACCCGGAAGAATCCAAGTCGAGCTTCGTGAGCCCGCTTCCGCCCCGGACGGCGCAGCGGTCTGGCCAGGCGAAACCAAGGTCACCGAGACATTTACCGAGGAGATGTTCGGATTTTTCGAGCTGCCGCAAAAATATATCTCCACCGGTGTCCGCGCGGATCGCGCGTTTCCCACGCTCTTCCGCGCCACGGCCGAGATTCGGTTGCCTGCGGGCAAACATCGCCTGCTGCTGCGCTCGCGCGGCCCTGCGCGGCTGTTGCTCGATGGGAAACAAATTCTCGAAACGCCCTTTGCCCAGCCGGCGGCCTTCGCTGTCGGCAACGCGGGCGAACTTCCCGTTGAGCCGCAGGAAACTTACCTCAACCTCGGACCCGATTTTCGTTTCGCCGCGCCCGGCAATCGCGAGGAATGGGGCGAATTCGAGTTCACCGGTGCACCCGTTACCGTCGTCCTCGAAACGGTCATTGGCGGCATCGAACCGAAAGGCAAAAAGCCTTTTCGTCCCGAGCTCGGTGAAACCGTCGTGGCCTATTCTCCTGCCGGCAGCGCGGCGTGGTGGTTGCTCTCGCCCGGTTCGCGCGCGGTTGCCTACACCGATGTGGGCTGGGCCGCCTACGAAGCCGCGCGCCGCGCGCAACTCGCCGCCATCAACACCGCGGCCCGGGCCGTGAAACGCGCCGAGTCCGCTGCGTATTGGGCATCGCGCCGCGCGGCGGCCCACGCGTGGCTCGCGTCCACCCCCGAGGTCCCGGTGCCATCGCTCAGACCCGGCTTCCCGGCGAGCAACGCGATCGACCACTTCATCGCCGACCGCATCGCCACCGTCGCGGCCGAATACGCGCCGTTGAAAAAAGGTCGCGTCGATTTTTATCGTGACGTGAAGCCCATCTTCGAGACGCGTTGCTTCAGCTGCCACCAAGGCGCGAAGGTCAAAGGCGGCCTCCGGCTCGACTCCCTCGCCGCCGCGCTCAAGGGAGGCAAGGCCGATGGTCCGGCGGTCATCGTCGGCCATCCGGAGACGAGCCCGGTCATTCAACGCGTCACGAGCACCGACTCGGAAGAAGTGATGCCCGCCAAGGGCGATCCACTCCCCGCCAAGGAAATTGAAATCCTAAAAACCTGGATCAAGGAGGGCGCGGCGTGGCCCGCGTTTCCGGTCGCGAGTTTCTCGCTCACGCCCCTGACCGACGACCTCACGTTTCTCCGTCGCGTCACGCTCGATACCGTGGGCGTCGTGCCGAGCGAGTCCGAGATCGCGGCCTTCCGCGCCCTTCCGGCCGCCACGCGGCGCACTGCCACCATTGACCGGCTCCTCGGCGATCCGCGCTGGGCCGACCAGTGGATGCCCTACTGGCTCGATGTGCTCGCGGAGAATCCGAATCTCATCAACCCCACGCTGAACAACACGGGCCCGTTTCGCTGGTGGATCTACGAATCGCTCCTCGACAACAAGCCGCTCGACCTCTTCGCCACCGAACTCATCCGCCAGGAGGGCAGCGAACGCTTCGGCGGGCCGGCGGGTTTCAGCGTCGCTTCGCAGAACGACGTCCCCATGGCCGCCAAGGGCATTATCGTAAGCTCGGCGTTTCTCGGCATGGAGATGAAGTGTGCCCGTTGTCACGACGCACCGACGCACGCCTCAAAACAAAAAGACCTCATGCAACTCGCCGCGATGCTCGGCGCGAAGGCCATCAAGCTCCCGGTCACAAGCACGGTCGCGATGGATCACCTCCGGCTCGGCGGACGCGAACCACTCATCGAGTCCACGCTGCCGGCCGGCGCGACCGTGGCGCCCGCCTGGTCGTTCGCGCAATTCTGCGACGAGAACGCCGCCGCCGTGCTCGCCGAGCGTCCCGATGATTCACGTGACCGCGTCGCGGCGCTGGTGACCGCGCCGCAGAACGAGCGTTTCGCGCAGGTCATGGCCAATCGCATCTGGCAGCGCTTTACGGACCGCGGCCTCGTCGAGACCGTGGGCGACTGGGAAAAGAGTGCGCCCTCGCATCCCGAGTTGCTCCGTTGGCTCGCCCGTGAACTCGTCCGCTCCGGCTACGACGCCAAAGCCCTCGCCCGCCTCATCCTGAATTCCCACGCCTACCAGCGCGCCGCCGACCGTTCGCTCGCCGAGACCGGCCCGCTGTTCACTGCGCCCGCGCCGCGCCGCATCGCCGCCGAGCAGTTCGTCGATTCGCTTTTCGCTGCGACCGGAAAACCGTTCACCGTCGAGCCGGTCAACCTCGACGTCGACAGTGTGCGCACGATTGAAAACGCCCTCGATCTCGGGCGCGCGAGCCGCGCCTGGATGCTCGCCTCCACCTCCAACGAGCGCGACCGCCCGAGTCTCATGTTGCCGCGCATTCAGGCCGTCGCCGAGGTACTGGAGGTCTTCGGTTGGCGCGGCGCCCGCCCCGACGCGAGCAGCGGCGTGCGCGAGGTCGCCGCCAATGTCCTCCAGCCCGCGCTCCTCTCCAATGGCACGATGACCACCTGGCTCACACGCCTCAGCGACGACCACGGCCTCACTCGCCTCGCACTCGAAAACCAACCACTCGACGCACTCGTGGAGCGTTTGTTTCTTCGGATGTTTACGCGGGCACCGTCGGCGACCGAGCGTGAAATCTACGCCGACTTGCTTCGCCCCGGCTACGACACGCGAATCATCTCCACGCAAACGACGTCAACTCCCGTCGCTACGGCGCCCCGCGTGCGTCCTAAATACGTCGCGTGGTCCAATCATATGAAAAGCGAAGCCAACACGTGGCGCCTCGCGGAGGAAGCCGCCGCCCGCCGCGGCGATTCGGCCACTACCCGCCTCGATCCCGACTGGCGGCGTCGCCTCGAGGATGTCACGTGGGCCCTCGTCAACGCCCCCGAATGGACCCATATTCTCTGACTTAGCATTTCCCATGAATCGCCGCACTTTTTTCGCCCAGTCCGCCGCGCTCGCCGCCGCCGCGACGTTGCCCCGTATCCTCGGCGCGGCGCCTGCCTCTCTCCCGTCCACCTCCGTCGTCGCGGCCCCGCGCGGCAAAGCAGAGCACTGCATTTTCATCTGGCTCGGGGGCGGCATGTCGCAGATCGACACCTTCGATCCGAAAAAACGCGGCAACTCAAAGTCTTCGCCGTCCCTCTCTGGCACGGATTACGACTTGATCGACACGGCCGTGCCGGGCGTGCGTTACACGGAGCATCTCGCGCAAACCGCCCGCCTCGCCGAGCACGTGACGGCCGTCCGCACTGTTAATCACAAGCTCGGTATCGAGCACGCGCTCGCCACCAACTTCGTCCACACCGGCCGTCCGGTGAGCGGCAGCACGATTTACCCGTCGATGGGTTCGATCGTTGCACACGAACGCGGTGCGGTGAGCAGCGAGCTGCCCGCCTATCTCCTCATCGGCTACCCGAGCGTGAGTCGCGGACCCGGATTTTTGGGAGCGAAACACGGCTACATTTACCTCGTCGACACCGAGTCCGGCCCCGCTGGATTCACGCCGCCGGAAGGCATCGACCCGGCGCGCATCGCTGCCCGCCAACGCCTGCTCCAGCCACTGCAATCACGCGCCACCGACGACGCCGTGCTGGCCGACTACGCCGAGGTGCAACGCGAAGCGCTCCGCCTCGCCGGCCCCGGCTTCATGCGGCACTTCAAACTCGGCGAGGAACCCGGGTCCGTCCGCCAACGTTACGGCGGAGAATTCGGCCAACGTTGTTTGCTCGCGCGTCGCCTCGTACAGGCCGGCGTCCGCTTCATTGAGGTCTCGCACAATCTGAATTTCATCAACGGCGCCGGTTGGGACACCCACAATGCCGGCCAGCTCAACCAACACATCCTCATCCGCGAACTCGACAACGCACTCTCCGCGTTGATTTCTGATCTTCAGGAAAAACGGCTCCTCGACAAAACGCTCATTGTGATCGGCTCGGAATTCGGCCGCCCCGGACAATTCGACGGCGGTGGTGGTCGCGGCCATCAATCGTCAGCGTTCAGTCTCGTGCTCGCTGGTGGCGGACTGCGCCATCGCGGCGCCTATGGTGTGACCGACGCTCTTGCCGGAAAACCCGTTGAACACCCGGTCTCGGTGCCCGATTTTCACGCCACCGTCTACGCCGCGCTTGGGATCAATCCCGCGAAGGACCTCGTGAGTGCGTCGCGTCCGGTGCCGATCACCGACGGCGGAAAACCGATCGCGGCCTTGTTCGCATAGAGTAGGGCGGACTTCAGCCCGCCTTTCGGACAACGTAACGGCCTCGCAAGGCGGACTGAGGTCCGCCCTATTCCGAACGCTGCTCTCTTCCCGATGTTTCCGCCCCGCTTTCACGTCTGCGCGCTGTTCGTCGCCTTTGCGCATTCCTGCGCGGTGTTCGCCCAGGACCGCGTCCTCACCACAGCCCTCGAGGTCCGCGCGCTCACGCCCACGGAAGCGGCGAGCGGCATCCCGGTGCGGCTGCGCGGGGTCGTCGTGTTTGTCGAAAGTCCTTCCGCTGTTTTCCTGCAGGATGAAACTTCCACCACGTTCTTTCGCCTGCCGGCGCGGACGCCGCCTCCGGCTGTCGGCGACGAAATCGAACTGACGAGCAAAAGCCGCCTCGGTCTCTATCTCCCGGGGCTCGACGACTCGACGTTTCGCGTGCTGGGTCGCCGGGAGTTGCCGCCGGGCATTCCGGCTCAATTCGACGACCTCTACTTTGGCCGCTATCATTACCAGCGCGTCACGGTCGAGGGCATCGTGCGCTCCGTGCAGCCGGTCGATGCGGGGAAGAGTTTGCTTCGGCTCGCGATGGGCTCGCGCGTGATCGAAGTCCGGGTCGAAGCCCCTCCCGCCTCCGAGCGAACGCTGGTCGACCACCGCGTGCGGATTACGGGCCTCGCCGCCGGGCTGATCAACACGCCGCGTCGTCAGCTCGTGCAACCTTACCTCCGTGTCATTAATTGGGCCGAGGTGGTTGTCGTGGCTGCCGCGCCGGCCGCAGCGGAAGCGCCCCGGGTTTCAGCCGAGGACTTGCTCGCGTTTCGCGTGACGGGTCTCGGCGAACAGCGCGTGCGTCTCACCGGCGTGGTGACCGCGACGTTGGGTCACGATCAGGTTTTCCTCGAACAAGGAGCGATGGCGTTTGCCGTGCGTTTGGGTCAGCCGACACCGCTCACGCCGGGTGACCGGGTAACCGTCGTCGGATTCCCTTCGATGGAACGTTTCAGTGCTTCGGTCGTGGATGCCGAGGTATTGGCGCGCGCACCGGGCCCGGCGCCAAGGCCGTTGGACGTCGCGTCCATCGAAGAACTCTATAGCCGGCGCGGCGATCTCTACCCCGGCAAGCACGATGGACGGTTGGTCCGGATTGTCGGCACGGTGCGTGATGCGTTCAAAGCCGAAGAGGGCACGACCTTGTTGCTCCAGGGAAATCAGCGCACCCTGCAAGCGCGCGTGCCCGCGGGCGCCCCGGTCCCGATGGCGGGCGCGTTGGTCCGCCTCACCGGGATTTTTCAGGTCGATACCACGGTGTTTGGTCCGGGTTTTCGCAGTGACCCGGAGTTGGTCAGTTTGCGGGCGGTGCTGCCGTCTGGGCTGGAGGTGCTGCGGACGCCTTCGTGGTGGACACCCCGGCGACTCAGCGCGGTGCTGGCCGCGCTCGCCGGGTTGACGCTCGTGGCCGGCGGGTGGATCGCGATTTTGCGCCGCCAGGTCCGGCGCCAAACCGCCGCGCTCCGGCACCGCATCGAGGCGGAGGCCGCTCTGCAGGAACGTCACCGTATCGCCCGCGAGTTTCACGACACGCTCGAACAAGAACTGGCTGGCGTGAGTCTGCGGCTCGATGCGCTGGCGACGCGCGTGGCCGATGAAAAAGGCAAAGGCCTGATCGGCGCGTCCCGTAATCTGGTCACCCGCATCCAAGTCGAAACCCGCGACTTGATTTCCGATCTGCGCGATCCGGCCGAGACCGCCGGCGACCTGCTCGCCGCCCTCGAGTCCGTCGCGGTGCGGGCCAACGCCGATGAAGACGTGCTCGTGCGCATTGCCGCGGCGAGCGCACTCCCGCCTTTGCCGGCCGGCACCGTGCACGACCTGCGCATGATCGCCCGCGAAGCGATCAACAACGCCCGCAAGCACGGCCGCGCCACGCATGTGTCCGTCGAAGTTGCGACCGTGGCGCAGCAGTTAACGATGCGCATCGTGGACAACGGGTGCGGTTTCGACGCGGCGACCGCGCTCGAGCGCAAACGCGGTCATTTCGGCTGCGCGGGCATGTGTGAGCGCGGGCGCAAAATCGGCGCGGAAATCTCATGGCACAGCACGCTGCAAAAAGGCGCCACCGTCGCGGTCGTCGTGCCCCTGCGCCCCGCCGAGCTCGCTGCGGTCAAGCCCCCACCGACCCCGGCGGACTGATCACACCGGTCTTCCGCGTTACCTCCTTCCATCGCCCATGTCCTCCGATTTTTTCTCACGTCTGAAAGTGCTCATCGTCGACGACCACTTTGTCGTGCGCAGTGGCCTGGCGGCGTCGCTCGAACTCGACGATACGATCGAAGTGGTCGGCGAGGCAGAGCGGGGCGAAGATGCGGTCGCGTCCTATCGGCAGCTGCGTCCGCGGGTGGTGCTGATGGACCTCCAGCTCCCCGGGATGAGTGGCGTGGAGGCCACCGCCGCGCTGCGAGTTTTCGATCCGGCGGCGCGTGTGTTGATTTTTTCCACGTTTGCCCGCGACGACGAGGTGCAGGCCGCGCTCAATGCCGGCGCCCTCGGCTATCTGCAAAAATCCGCCTCGCGCGATGAACTGCTGGCCGCGTTGCACCAAGTGGCGCGTGGCGTCCGTTCGCTTCCGCCGGAAGTGGACCGGCGTCTCGCTGCGCTCCGCCTCGGTCCTGCGATCACCCCACGCGAACGCGAGATCCTCGCCTTGATTGCCACCGGTCGGGCGAACAAGGAAATCGCGGCTGAACTCGGCGTCTCCGAAGATACCGTGAAACGCCACGTCAGCCACATCCTCGAGAAACTCGACGTCAATGACCGCGCGCAGGCCACCGCCGAGGCGATCCGGCGCGGCATCTTGAAGATGCCAACATAGGCCTGACGTCATACCCGTCCTACTCTCGTCCGCACGAAAGTGGGATAGCCCCGGGCGTGAACATTCCAAACTGCGGCCTCATCACGTTCTCTTCTCGCGTGTCACTATCCTTGCGCGTTTCGTTTCATCCTCCACCCCACCCACTGCCCTATGAAGTTCTGCGCTCCCCATCGCGGAGGCTGGTCGCGTCGGCGCGTCCTGCCTCTGGTTTTTTCTTTCATCGCGGTTTGCTTGTCGCTGGGAACTGCCCGCGCAGCCGGCGAGGGCACGATTACCGGCCGCATTTTCAGTCCGGCCAGCGGCGAGTATCTCCGTAACGCCCAGATCCGCGTCGAAACGACCGGCCAGGTCATCACGTCCGAAGACGGCGGCACCTATCGCATTTCCCCCGTTGCGTCAGGGCCGGTCACACTCGTCGTCACCTACACGGGGTTTCGTCCGATCACGACCAACGTTCAAGTTCCCGCCGGCGGCACGGTGACGAAGGACTTTGAACTTTTCAGCACGATGGACGCGCCAGCCGGTGACCCAAAGGGGCCGACCAAGCTCGCTGCCTTCAAGGTCTCCACTGAACGCGAGGGCAACGCGAAGGCCATCATGGATCAGCGCAATTCCATGAACATTACCAACACCGTCGCCTCCGACGTGTTCGGCGATGTCGCCGAGGGTAACGTGGGTGAATTCCTCAAGCACATGCCCGGCGTCGAGCTCGACCTGACGCAGGGCGAGGTCCGCACGATCCGGCTGCGCGGCCTCGATTCCGAATACACGCAGGTCACGCTCGACGGTATTTCCCTCGGTAGCGCTGACGCCAACCAGGGCGCGTCCGGCAACGCCCGCGCGTTTTCCTTCGAGCAAGTTTCGCTCGCGAGCATGGAGTCCATCGAGGTCTCGAAGACGATCAGCGCCGACGTCGACGCCAACGCGCCGGCCGGCACGATCAATCTGAAAACTAAGCGCGCTTTCGACCGCGCCGGGCGCCGTATGTCGGCGCAGGCCAACCTCACGGCGTTCTCCACCCGCTTCAATTTCAACGAATCCTACGGCCCCGATGACCGCCTCTCGCGGAAAATCCACCCCGGCGGCATCCTCGACTACTCCGACGTGTTCTTCAATAAACGCCTCGGCGTGAACCTCAACGTGAGCGAGTCGATGGCCTACTCGGCCAACGCCCGCACGACCACCACCTACAATTACACGCCGACCGTCGCCGACCCGCGACCCGCCGTGATTACGGCGATCAATGTCCTCCACGCGCCGCGCACCAACCGCCGCTCGACGGTTAACTTTACCTCCGACTTCAAGGCCACCGAGCGCCTCGTCCTCTCGCTCACGCTGCTCTACAATTACGCCGACCTGAACAACCCGCAGCGCTCGCTCACGTTCAACACCGGTGCGCGGAACACCGTGATCGGCACCGATCCGTTGATCAATTTCACCACGACCACCGCCGGCAGCGTCGCCAACAACCCCGCCGCCATTGTGAAGCTCGGCCAGACCATCACGGCCGTCCCGAAATTCGAATACCGCGCGGGCGATTTCCTCCTCGAGGGCAAATTCGCCGGCTCCAATTCCATCAGCTGGTATGACCCCCGCGGTCGCCGTGGCTCGATCCGCGATTCCGGCGGTCCGACCGCGGCCGGCGTTGCCTACTCCGCCCAGCGCTCGTCGCTGAAGAGCGTCGATTGGAAGATCGTCCAAACCGGCGGACCAGACATTGCCGACGGAGCAAACTTTACGAACCCCACGATCACCATCGACGACGGCCGCTACGCGATGACCGACGTCTACAGCGGCGAACTGATTGCCTCGTATCGCACCGCGAAGATTCTGCCGATCGCGTGGAAAGCCGGGGTGAAGCGCCGATTCGAAGTCCGCGACTTCCGCCTCGATACCGAATCGCTGCGCTTCAACCTCAATGGCGCGCCCGCCCGTGGTGGTTACGCCGCCTATAAGTCACCCTTCGACTTCGACATGGGCTCGACCAACACGGACTCCAGCCTCCGTTCCATCGGGGGCGGCACGGTTTACTCGCCCGACCTCGTGCGCCTTGGCGGACTCTTCCGCGAGCACCCGGAATTTTTCTCGCAGACGATCACGGCCACCAATTTCTACAACGCCTTCATCGGCAACCGGCGCAACTACGAGGAAACCATCGATGCGGGTTTCCTCATGGCTACGACGACGATCAAGCGTCTGATCATCCGCGCCGGCCTTCGCCGGGAGGACACGAGCAGCGATTCGCTGGAGTTCGATCCGCGGTCGCCCGCCGAGTTGGCGAAGGCCGGTTTCGCCGAGGTCAATGGACGCGCCACCACGATCGACGGCCTCAAGTATCAGTATTTCTCCAAGCCCAAGGTCCATCGCCTCGGCAGCTACAATAATTATTTCCCGAGCGCCTCGGTGAAATACAAAATCAACCAGAACTTCGACGCGCAATTTGGCTTCAGTTCGACGATCCGTCGGCCGACCTTCCGCGACATTTCCGGCGTCTGGGATATCAACGATGATGCCCTCCAAGTGCGGCTGCCCAATCCCTCGCTCAACCCCGAGACCTCGCGCAATTTCGCGGGGCGCCTCGCCTACTACTTCGAGCCCGTCGGTATCCTCGCAGCCAATGTCTACCAGAACAACGTGAAGGGGCTCTTCATTGCCAACACTCTCACCGCTCAGGAATACGGTTACCGCGGCGAGCTCGATCTCTCAAATTACCAATTCATCACGACGACTTCGAGTGACCGCGACGTCACCGTGCGCGGCATGGAGCTCGAATACAGCCAGAGTCTCTCATTCCTTCCGGAAATGTTTCGCGGCCTCAACGTGCGCGCGAGCTACACGCGCAGTTATGCGAATATTCCGAAGGCCAATATGGTGCCGCACTCCATCAACGCAGGGCTGAGCTACAGCTACCGCAAGTTCAACGCCTATACGAATCTCAACTGGCGGGACAACTATCCCACCACGATCACCGGCAACCCGCGTTTCTACCGCCACCGCGCCAACCTCGACATCGGCGGCGGCTATCGGATCACGCCGCGGATGAATTTCTTCTTCTCCGCCCGTAATATCTTCAACGAGCCGTATCTCATCATGGAAAAAGTCGGGGCGAATGCGCCGGTCGTGCAGTTCTACGAAGTCAACGGCATCAACTGGACCTGCGGCCTCAAGCACGTGTTCTGACGGGACTCGGGCCCACGCGCCTGCATGCTTGCACGATCACCCGACCAGTTCGCGGCTTCGCGTGAGCAATGCGGCTTTCGCCGGTAACGTGAGCGCTAGCGGAAGTTGGGCCACGCCGATTAAGCGGCGCATGATTTCCACACCGGCGAATTGACGCGTGAGCGTGGCGTCGCGGCCTGGGGCATCGACGGTTTGGGCGAGCCAGCGGGCGAGGAGCGCGTCGTCGTGTCCACTGAGAATCAGATGCGCGTAGAACACGCCCAGATCGAACTCGGGTTTGCCGCCGAAAGAAAATTCCGGGTCGATCAGCATGATTTCGCCGCCCGGCGCACGCAGTAGGCTGCCGAGGAAGAGATCGCCGTGAATGAGGTGCGGGTGATCGTGGTTAAGATAGCGGTGGCCGAGCGCGGTCACGCGCGACACGTAGTCGGCGTCGGCGCGAAGCTCGCGCGAGAGTTTGGCGAGGCCCGAGGTGACCGATTCGAGGAAGACGTCGAACGGGCCGTCGGTACGGAGCGGCAGATCGAAAATGTGCGCGTGGTTGAGCGTGCGCATCGCATGGTTGCGCAGGCCGGCGGAGTCGGCGCCGGAGAGTGGGATACGCTGGAGCCGGGTGATCGTGGCGGCGAGGTCGTCGAGCTCCGGTGTAGTGAGGCGAGTTGTGCCGGCGTAGCATGATTCGAGCGACGTCGCGGGTGCGAGGTCGGCGAGCACGAGCACGTGGGAAAAGGGGTCGTGGTCGATCACCGTGGGGAGGCGCGCGGCGAGCGCGGGGTCAGCAGCGGCCAGACGATAGAAGCGCGCCTCGGCTTCGGTGCGCTCCACGGGCGCAGCGATGGTGGGATATTTTTCCACCCACGGACGCGCTTGCTTCAGGATCAGGCTGCGGCCGGGCAGCTGGGCGCGCCACACGCAGTTCATGTTGCTCGCACCGGGACGCTCGAGGGCGAGGGGTTCGTCCGGCGTGGCGAGCCGACGCTGCACGAGGAAAGCCCGCACGGTGGCGATGCCAGCGTCATCGGCATGGAGGGGCAGCTGAAACGCGGGGAGGGACGGGGATGGGGGAGGCGTGTTCGGCATGTCGAGAGGGGAACCTGCAACAGTGAATTTATTCCGGCAAACCGTGGGTTGCGAGTTGCGAGATAGGGCGATTGACCCAGGGATTCACGGAATAAGTTCTGCCGCCATTCCTCGTATGCTCACCATGCGCCTTCGTTTCACACTCTCACTGTTGTCGTTTGCGTTAGCAGCTCTTGGCGTGCGTGCCGCCGAAGCCTTCGACCAAACCCATGCGCGCTGGGGTCGGGTGCTCACTTCCTTCGTGAAGGACGCGAAGGTCGATTACGCGAAACTGAAAGCCGATCCGGCCGAGCTCGACGCCTATTTGCGGGAAATCGCGGCGGTGCCGGCGGCGGAGTTTGTACGTTGGTCCGAGGCCGACCGACTCGCGTTGCTCCTCAATCTCTACAATGCCCAGACGCTGCGGCTGATCATCGATCACTATCCTTTGAAAAGCATCCGCGACATCGGCACGCTCCCTGGTGCGGCCTGGCGCGAGCCGGTCGTGCGGCAAGGCGGGCAGCTGATGACGCTCGATCATTTGGAACACAAAATTATCCGCGTGGACTATCGCGAACCGCGCATTCACTTCGCACTCGTCTGCGCGGCGGTGAGTTGTCCCCCGCTGCGGAGCGAGCCGTATAACGGCGTACGCCTGAACGCCCAGCTCGATGAGCAAACGCGGGTCTTTCTGGCGACGGCGGAGAAGAACCGCTTCGACGCAAAGGACGGCACGTTGCACCTCTCGCAGATATTCAAATGGTACGACGGTGATTTCACCACGCCAGCCGGCTCCTTGGCGGCCTACGTGAAACCCTTTTTGCCCGAGGCCCAGCGCAACGCGCTGACCGATCCAGCAAAGGTGAAGGTTAAATTCACCGAGTATGATTGGGCGCTCAACGCGCAGAAGTAAGCGATCGCTGAGAAGATGAGTGCGGGATCGAGGGTAGGGCGGACCTCAGTCCGCCCTACTGCCTGATCGTCTTACTTCGCGGGCGGCGCAGCCAAACGATCCCGCCCGCCCCCACGAGCAGCAGTGCGAGGGCGATGCCT
>Ga0209829_10001180_pt1 | contig 21876 bp, 17 predicted proteins | sample C_140205_EF_Meta_FD_187311 | JGI IMG/M metagenome (GOLD analysis project Ga0209829, IMG submission 187311) | Freshwater microbial communities from Lake Croche, Canada to study carbon cycling - C_140205_EF_MetaG (SPAdes) (version 2) | ecosystem: Environmental > Aquatic > Freshwater > Lake...
AGCGAACATCGGCAGGATGCCGATGGTTCGCGTGTAGACAGAGCCCGCCCTCGTCCTACGGCTGGGCATGGATGCCCGCACTGGGGTTCCAAGCCCTCTCTCTTTCCCCGTGGCGACAAGATTTCATCTTGTCTCCTTGTGGCTCCCTGTGGCTCCTTGTGGCTCCCTGTGGCAACAAGATTTCATCTTGTTGATTCTGCAAGTTGGAAACTTGCAGCCACGAGAGGCCAGCCAAGCGCGCGCCGCCACCCAACTGCCGGGCATGGATGCCCGCACTGAGGTTCTAAGCCCTCTCTCTTTCCCCGTGGAGACAAGATTTCATCTTGGCTCCTTGTGGCTCCTTGTGGCAACAAGATTTCATCTTGTTGATTCTGCAAGTTGGAAACTTGCAGCCACGAAAGGCCCGCCAAGACGCTCCCTGTGGACAGGCTTCCGCCTGTCGTGGTGGCAGGATGCTGTGTTTTTCGTAAAGCAGGCCGCCCGTCATTCCCGTCATGCCAGCGGATACTCAGCCTCAGTTCTGCGTGAGCGTGCCCTTGGTGCTGGGCACGCCTGGCTGCCGTGGGTCGGGCTCCACCGCGACCCGGAGGGCCCGGGCTGCGGCCTTGAAGACGGCTTCGGCGATGTGGTGGCCATTGCAGCCGTGGTGCAGCACGGCGTGAACGTTGGCCCCCGCTGTGGCGGCGAAGCTCTCCCAGAAGACCTCCACGAGCTGTGCGTCGAACGTGCCGATCGTGGACACAGGAAAGCCGACGTTGAAGACCGTGGCGGCCCGGCCGCCCAAGTCAATGGCCACCGTGGCCAGCGCTTCGTCCATGGGGATGATCGCATGGCCGTAGCGGCGAATGCCACGGCGGTCGCCAAGGCAGTCTTTCAGGGCCGTTCCCAACGCCCGGCCCACGTCTTCCACCGTGTGGTGGCCGTCGACCTGCAGATCACCCTGGCAGCGGACGGTGAGGTCGATCAGCGAGTGCCCGGCCAGCAGCGTGAGCATGTGATCGAAGAAACCCAGGCCGGTCTGGATGTCGGCCCGGCCTGTGCCATCGAGATCGATCGAAAGCGAGATGTCGGTTTCGGAGGTTTTACGTGCGATGGAAGCGGTGCGTTTCATGGATGGCGTTTCATGGATGGTCAGTCGGATGGTGGAATCCCTGTTCAATCAGATCGTCTTCATGCACTGCAGAAAGGCATCGATTTCGCCGTCGGTGCCCACGGTGATTCGCAGGCCGTCTCCCCAGCCGGCATAGTCCATGATGCGGATGAGGATGCTGTTCTTCTTGAGTGCCTCGTAGATCGGCCTGTGCGGCCGCTCTGGGTGCGTGCACCACACAAAATTGGCCTGGCTCTCTTGAACCTGGAAGCCCAGTGACCGCATGGAGTCGGTGAGCCGTCGGCGGGTGGCGATGATTGTGGCCCGGTTGGCGGCCAGCCATGCCTGGTCGTCGATGGCGGCGGTGGCCGCGGCGATCGCGAGCGTGTCGCAGTTGTACGAATCCTTCACTTTCATCAGCTGCTTGATGATGGGTGGCTGCGCGATGGCAAAACCGAAGCGGAGCCCGGCCAGGGAATACGACTTGCTCAAGGAACGCGTGACGATCACCCGGGGATTGTGCTTCACGAGATCGAGGCAGTGGGTGTCGGCGAAGTCGCCGTAGGCCTCGTCTACGACCAGGGCGCAGGGGAGCCGGTCGGCCAGTGCCGCGATCCTCTCCGGCGGAAGCAGCGTGCCAGAGGGACTATTGGGATTGGCGATGATCGCCAGCTTGACGTCGTCGCCGCGGGCGGTCAGTGGCGCCGCGAAGCCGTCGGACAGCGACCAGTCGGGCTCGTAGTGAAACTCGTCGCAGGCGGCGCCCTGGATGCCGGCCAGGGTGCGGTAGAGGATGTAGCTCGGATAGGGCATCCGCAGGCACTCCCCCGCCCCGACGAACGTGCGGACGAGGATCGTGAGCAGGTCGTCGCTGCCGTTGCCGCAGATGATCCAGTCGGGATCAATTCCGAGAATCTCGGCGGCACGCATGCGGAAGACCGTGGCGAGCGGATCGGGGTATTTTGCCAGTGTGCGACCGGCGGTGGTGGCGACGATCGCCCGGGCCACGGCCGGCGATGGCGGGTAGGGATTCTCGTTGGTGTTGAGCTTGATCCACTTGCCCGCCTGCGGCTGCTCTCCCGGGACGTAGCCCTCGATCGCCGCGATGTCGGGGCGCACGAGGTCGGCGGGGCTGGCGGGCTGTGGCGGCTGGAGCGACATCACGAGCGAATTGGGATTGAAGGCAGCAAGGAGGACGATCGCCGCTCAATTCTACCTCATTGCCGGCTTGCAGTCGGTGCGTGGCGGCAACCCCCGGACAACCGTCACGGGCGGCCGGCCTTAGCAGGCTGTGGATAAACAGCCTTTTCGACCGCACGATGCGGTCGCGAGTGCGCAGCACTCGGACAAAACGGACGTTTTGCAAGTGGAAACTGCTTCATCGCCGGCAGGGCATGGATGACTTTTTCCACGGGCAGCGAGCAGCCTCCCAACCATTACGGTCGGTGCCACAGTGGCAACCCCTACGGGAAAGGGATGCTTCCGAAAGAATTCTCACATCAGGTCGTTGGCCGAGATATCGCCGTGTGTCATCCCCAGGAACTGCACCCGCGGCTCCATGCCTGGCCACGCGTGCCTATCTCGTTCGATCACGAACGCGACGGCCCCTTATGACGGACCGTTTTTCGGGGCAGCCAGACGCACTTCCACGCTGCGGCGGTGGGCCGTGAGCCCCTCCGTGTCGGCGAGGGTCTTGATGTCATCGGCCAGATCCGCGAGGTCGGCCTCGGAGAGTCTGATCACGCTCCCGCCGCGGAGAAACTCGTTGGCGGAGAGGCCTGCCGCGAACCGTGCCGTGCCGCCCGTGGGCAGCACATGCGACGGGCCTGCGGCGTAGTCGCCTGCCGCCACGGGGCTCGAAGGCCCGAGAAATACAGCCCCGGCATGTCGGATGGTCGCCAGCGTCGCCTCGGTATCTGCGGTATCGATCGATAGGTGCTCGGCCGCGAGTTCATCGGCCAGCCTCGCCGATTCGGCGTCGCTCCGCGTGATGACGATCGCACCGAATCGCTCGAGGCTTTCGCGAGTGAGGGCGCTTCGCTCCAGCACGGCCACGCCCCGCTCCAGCGCAGCGGCCACGGCATCTGCCACGACCGTAGAAGAGGTAAGCAGGATCGCCGACCCAGGTGAATGCTCCGCCTGCGCGAGCATGTCGGCCGCTATGAATTCCGGATGAGCCGTGGCATCGGCAACGATCACAATCTCGCTCGGGCCCGCGATCGAGTCGATCGAGACGTCGCCGTAGACATACTCCTTGGCGAGCGCAACGAACAGATTGCCCGGTCCCACGATCTTGTCGACGCGGAGAAGGCCTTCCACCCCATAGGCCATCGCTGCCACGGCCTGGGCGCCCCCGGCCCGCACGACGGTCTTCACGCCGAGTTCGTGGCATGTCGCCAGCACATGGATATTTTCCGAGCCAAATGTCGTGGGCGGCGCCACGACCACGATGTCGGGCACGCCGGCCACCTGAGCCGGCACGACGGTCATCAGCAGCGTGGAGGGGTATGCCGCGGCACCGCCCGGCACGCAGACGCCCACGCGATCCAGTGGCAGATATCGCTGCCTCAGCACTCCACCCCCGGGCAGCGGCACGGTGACATCGCGGGCCAGGATCGCTTGCTGAAATCGCTCGATCCGAGCCCTGATCCGCCTTACAGCAGCGAGGAATCCGGGCTCGACCGCCTGATGGGCGGAGGCGAGCGCGGCGGCGGGCACGAGCAAGCTCTCTCGCGACACGGCAACGCCATCGATCCGGTGGGTGTATTCGAGCAGTGCCTCAAGGCCCCTAGTTCGAACGTCGACACAGATCCGTTCGACCACTTGCCGGGGCGTCAGCGGCTCGCCAAAGACATCGATCGTCCGCTGGCGGCCAGCGGGGCTCACCATCTCGCCCTGCGAGACAAGCTTGCTGCGCAGCGCAGCCAAGCGTGCCTGCCCATCGGCGGCGTGCAGATCGATGCGTTCACAGAGCGGCCGGGATGTCGATGGCATGATGCCGACAGCATACCCATGTTCGGCAGGTGGCGAGTCGGCAGCCAACGCGGTCGGCCGACGCCCCCCCCTATCTCGCCGCGAACGCGTTGGCCGGGCCCTGCCACTGTTGCAGCCACCGGTCGGCAATCCAGTTGCCTGCGGCCGCGTCGGCACGGGCTCCACCCCCTGCGGCCGGAACATCCTGGAAGACCCGGGCCAGCAGGCTCTGCGTCCGGGCCGCGAGCGTCGTGGGGCCGGAGTCGGGCTGGTCGCCAAACACCGGGTCGGGCGGCAGTCGCTCACGGGCAGCCAGGGCGGCAGGGGCATCGCCTCCCAGGCGGGCATCGAGGGCTACGGCACGGTCGACGGCCTGGGCGGCCGCAGCGGCCCGGTCGAGCGCCGTGAGCACGATCGCCTGTCTGAGGAACGTGTCGGCAAGATCGGGGGCGATTGTGGCTGCGCGGCGATAGGCATCGAGCGCCGCAGGCAGTTTGGCGGGGTTGAGAACCGCGGCTCGCAGATGCCTGTCTCCGATGGCCACAAGCCTGCCGGCCCGCAGACGGGCCTCGCCGTTGCTCGACCGCGTCGGGATCGTTCTCGCGGGATCGCGGGCAGCAAGCTGAAGGCCGGGGAGGATGGGGGGCAACGCGGCAAGCCGCGCCGCGGGCGGGTTCGTCGACGCCCCCATCACACCCATGAACGGGAGCACGCCTGCAGGTCCGTAGACCGGTGCGATCGACGCGGGCAGCCAGCCTCCGTACGGCGACACGAGAATCGGACCGCCATAGCCGCAGCCATAGCCGTACGGATATGGATAGAAGGTGCAGGGCAGACCGAACCCCGGACCGCCCCAGCATGGTCTGCCCCACCAACGCGGTCCACCGATCACGAAGCTGTTCACCGATCCCGAGAAGAACCCACCACCACACGGGCCGCCCAGGGAGACCGTCTCTGAGGCGAAGAATCGCGATCCGCCGTACCAGCCACCGTAGCACCGCGGGCCAAACACCGGGCCGCACCAAGGCCGGAAGCCCACGCCGCACAAGCCCGCCCGCCACCGGCCGTGCCATGCGGATGCAGTCTGCGGCTGCCACCACGCCAAGGCGGTGACGACGACGAGAAGCGAAATCTGAAGCCAGCGCGACCGTCGCGGCATCGGAAAGTCCTTCTAGCAGGGTTTCGGGGCAGAGCCGAACTGGCACCATGCAGTCGTCTCGCCCGATCGGAAATCATATCCCACCGTCGGCTGCTCTGGCGAGCACTGGGCAGCTGAAGAAATCGAGAAATCCACAGGTTCGGCGGTTGAGCGGTGCCGGCGGGATGGGTAGTCTCCCTGTCGAGGCACACATGAATTCACAAGCGAAGGCAGGCATCGAAATCGGTCTGGACAGGGCCACGGCCGTCCGGCTGGCTGCGCTGCGCACCCCGGAACAGATCCAGGACTTCGTCAGCGGGCTGAAATGGAACTTTCAGACGGATGGCCCCACGGCCATGTCGGTGGCCGAGGTGCTCCGCCACGGCCGGGCCCATTGCATCGAGGGTGCCTTCGTGGCCGCGTGCTCGCTGTGGCTCAACGGCCACCCGCCGCTCCTGATGGATCTGGGCGCGGCGCGGGGCGACGTTGACCACGTCGTCTCGCTGTTTCGTCGCGGCCGATACTGGGGGGCTATCTCCAAGAGCAATAGCCCGTTTCTGCGGTACCGCGATCCGATCTATCGCAGCCTGCGGGAGCTCGCCCTGTCGTTCTTTCCGCAATACGTCAAGCTGCGACGCAAGACACTGCGGACGTACTCCATTCCCGTCGATCTGCGGCGACACGATCCGTCGCTGTGGGTCACTCGCGATGGGTTCTGCCACGAACTCGTCGACATCCTCACCGGCGCGAGGCATTTCGCGATTTTGCCCGCAGGAAGCAAGTCGGGCCTGCGACCAATCGACCCGATTGAAGCCCGAGCCAACGCGCTTCGCGATTATCGCTGACCCGGATTTCCCAGCCGACTCCGCTCCGTGTGGCACTTGATGTGCACAGGACCCCTGCGGTCAAACAGGGACTTTCTGCCCAATACGTTCTCTGCTGAAAGAGAACCCAATGGGTGACTGCAAAAAAGAGTGACTTGCGGTTCGGTTTCTGACCGTACTGTGAAGCTCAACTGTCTGGGCAGTCGTGTGACAAACGACGCTGGGTTGCTCGTTCGGCTCGTTCCTCGTGGCGACACGATTTCATCGTGTCGAAGGGATGTGCAAGTTGAAAACTCGCACCCACAATTCAAACACTCGCACCCACAATTCAAACACTCGCACCCACAATTCACAAACTTGCACCCACAAGAGCGCTGGGGTCGGCTCTTTCTTCCTACTCCATCTCTCCCTTCTTGTGGCGACAAGATTTCATCTTGTCGAAGGGATGTGCAAGTTGAAAACTCGCACCCACAATTCAAACACTTGCACCCACAATTCAAACACTCGCACCCACGGGTTGAAAACTTGCACCCACAAAAAGCCAGAGCCTGCCTTCTCTTTTCCTATTTCCATCTCCCCCTCGAGATTCCATATTGGAAATCCCGGGCTGAGAGTGCCGGCCCGGCTACATCGCCGCCTGTCCGAGCAGCGTGCGCAGCGACGTCATTGCGATCTCGCCGAATTGCCGGGGCGGCACCCGCCACAGTTGCGGGTTCTGCAGTTCGACGGTGACGGCGCCGGTGTAGCCGATCTCGCCGAGTCGGTGCAGCAGTTCGTGGGGCGGCGAGGAGCCCTCGCCGGGCAGGATCCTGTCGGCGTCGCTGGCCATCTCGCGTGGCACATCGCCGATGTCGGAAAGCTGCACGTGCACGAGCAAGTCTCGCGAGAGCAACTGCAGGTCAAGCGACTTGCTCGGCCCAACGGTGAAGTGAAACCAGTCGAGGCAGATGCCCAGCGCCGGATGCCCCACGTCTTCGACCAGTGCCACGGCAGATTGCAGATTGTTGGGGAAACTCGCGCGGGCGTCGAATTCCAGGGCCAGCCGCACGCCCGCGTCGGCAGCCCGGCCGGCGGCTTCCGAAAGGCTCTGGGAGACTCGCGAGAGATCCTGCGGTCCGAGGGGGCCAAAGGCGTCGCCCGCAATCACGAGCACCGGGATCGACAGCGTTCGCAGCAGGCCGAGCCGCGACTCGAAATGCCGCCAATGCTCGCGCCTGGCCTCGCCTTGGCTGGTGAGCAGGCCCCCCTGAAAGCTGGCGGCGACGGCCGTGATGCCCTGCCGTGTCAGACAATCCAGCAATGCTTCCGGGGGGTGCGTTTCGAGGAACGTCTCGGCATGGCCGAGCCAGAGATCGACGGCGTCGCAGTGGCCGGCGGCATAGTCCTCCAGGATTGTCTGGAGCGACGAGTCGAGCGAACACACGGTCGAGAGGGCGGCACGCATGGTGCGATTGTCCTGGTTTTACAGAGTCTCGAATGCCTGGCACGATGCCCGGCTCAGCACCGCTGATCGACGATCGCTACGCACGAACCGGAGCATACGTGCAGGCAGTGTTCATCGCAGCCGCTCGCGGAGCAGTTCCACGCAGGCGTCGATTGGCACCCGAGTTTGCACGAGAGTGTCGCGATCGCGGAGCGTGACGGTGCTGTCGGCGAGCGTCTGCCCGTCGATCGTCAGGCACCAAGGCGTGCCCGCCTCGTCCTGTCTGGCGTACCTCCGTCCGATCGAGCCCTTCTCGTCGTACATGCAGGGCATATGCGCCTTCAGCCGTCTGTAGAGATCGATCGCCACCTCCGGCATGCCGTCCTTCTTCACCAGCGGCAGGATCGCCGCCTTCAGCGGCGCCAGCCGGGGATGGAGCTTGAGCACGGTGCGGCTCCGGGGCTTGCCATCTTCGTCAGGCACTTCGTCCTCGTGGTAGGCGTCGCAGAGGAAGGCCAGCACGGCGCGGTCGGCCCCGGCCGAAGGCTCGATCACGTGAGGCACGTAACGCTCTCGGGTCACGTCGTCGAAGTAGCTCAGGTCCTTGCCGCTGCCGCGATGGCGGGGCTTGCCGTCCGCGCCCATTTCCACGACGAGCTGGCCGTCCTTGCGCACGAGCTTGCCCTCCATGTGGCTGCGCAGGTCGAAGTCGCCGCGGTGGGCGATGCCCTCGAGTTCACCAAACTCACCCTCCGCGAGGAAGGGAAACGCATACTCGATATCGGCGGTACCGACGGAGTAGTGGGAGAGTTCATCGGCGTCGTGTTCGCGGAGTTGGAGCTTGCCCGCGCTCAGGCCAAGCTTGAGGTACCAGCTCCAGCGACGATCGCGCCAGTAGCGGTACCAGGCCGCCGAGTCGGCCGGCTTGCAGAAAAACTCGATCTCCATCTGCTCAAACTCGCGGGAGCGAAAGGTGAAGTTTCGCGGCGTGATCTCGTTGCGGAAGCTCTTGCCGATCTGGGCGATGCCGAAGGGCACGCTGACCCGCGACGTGTCGAGCACGTTCTTGAAATTCATGAAGATGCCCTGCGCCGTCTCCGGCCGCAGGAAGGCGCGGTCGTCGTCGTTGCCGGCCAGGGCACCGATCCGCGTTTCGAACATGAGGTTGAACTCGCGCGGAGGCGTGAGTGTGCCGGGTTCTGCGGCGTCGGGACCGAGGGCCGTGTCGAGGGTGACCGTGCCGGCAGTGATGCTCGCGGCCAGGGCCACGAGGCCGCCCTCCCATTCGATCTCCTCCACCTGCTTGGCCCGCAGTCCAAAGAACTTCTGGGCCCTCAGCACCGTGTGGGGGATCGCTTCGTCGCCGGATTGGTCGGTGACAACGAAGACCTTCTTGCCGCGATGAGCGGCCCAGCGGCCGTTCAGGTGGTCGTAACGGTAGCGTCGTTTCGATTCGCGGCAGTCGACGAGCCAGTCGTGGAACAAATCAAAGTGCCCGGAGCACTTCCAGACCTGGGGATGCATGATGATCGTGCAGTCGAGGCCGGCCATCTCGTAGGGTTCGGGGGCGCCCGGCAGCGTGGCGAGTTCGTCATGGCCGGCCACCATGTCGTGCCACCAGCATTCCTTCAGATTTCGTTTGAGCGCCACGCCGAGCGGACCGTAGTCCCAGAAGCCGTTCAGGCCGCCGTAGATCTCGCTCGACTGAAAGATGAAGCCGCGCCGCTTGGCAAGCGACACGATCCGGTCCATCCGCGACTGGTCATTTTGTTTTTCCATGATTGCTCGGGCAGGTGATGGTCTGGGGATGGGGGTGGAGTGGCAGGAGTGTAGTGAGGTCGCCGGGCTGCGGTCCACCTCACGCCGGATTGGGGCCGTCAGTCGAGAGCCAGCCCGTGCTGCCGTTGAGCCGCGGTACGATGGCGAGCGTGTCGATCTCCGACGCCGCCCGCAGATCGGCCTCCATGCCCAGGGCGATCAGGTTGGAGCCGCCTCGCGACAGCGTGAACGCGGCGGCGATCCCCCGAGGCAGGTCGCCCACAGAGGCGGCCGAGGTCTCACGAAAATTCTCCAGCGCCGCCCGAGCCGACGCATCGAGCGTGTCGGTACGGCCGTCGGGGTGTTGGGCCGCTGCATCGAGGATTGCGCCGGCTGCGAGCAGATCCTCTTCCGTCACGGCCCCGTCGGTGCCGGCGCAGACGAGATGGATGTCGGGCGTGCTGCGATACAGAGCAAGCGACCGGGCCTGGGCCGCCACTGCCGAGCGGTTTACGATCGCGCCGACGAGCACCTCGGCGGCGGCGGTGCAGGCGTGCAGTGCCGCGGTGCCGTTGGTCGTCGTGATCACGATCGACCGACCACCCACCCGGGCAGGCGTGTAGTCCAACGGTGAGTTACCGAGGTCGAATCCGTCGATCCGCAGGCCGCCGCGTTCGCCCCCGAGCAGCATGCCGGAGCCGGGGCCGCCGCAGGCTGCCAGGGCCAGGGCTAGGTCGACGGTGGGAACGGGTCGCACGCGGGCAGCCCCGTGGGCCAGGGCCGCGATGATCGTCGTGGAGGCCCTTAATACGTCGATCACGACCGCGATCCCTCCCGCGACCGCCCCCGGGGGCATACGATTGAAAAGGTCGTGACAGTGCCAGTGCATAAATGATTCAGGAGTCAGCGTGTCGAGCCAGCAAGCCGTCACCATAGAAGAAGCCCCCTGCGGTGTCGACAAGAGCGGCGCCCGAGTCCGCGGCATGTTTGCCGAGATCGCGCCCCGCTACGACGTGGTGAACCGGATGCTTTCCGGCGGCATCGATGTCTGGTGGCGGCACGTCACGGTCTCCAGGGCGGCGCCGCCGCGGGCGGGGGCGATGCTTGACGTCTGCACCGGCACAGGCGACCTGGCGCTGGCCTACCGGGCGAAGTGCGGGCCCGATGTCCGGATCGTGGCCTCCGACTTCTGCAGGCCCATGCTGGAGCGGGGCATTGAGAAGTCGGCAAAGACTGGGGCGGCAATCGAATGGGTGGAGGCCGACTCGATGGCCCTCCCCTTCCCTGCTGCGACATTCGACCTGGTCACCGTGGCATTTGGTCTCCGCAACATAGCCGACACCAGCCTGGGCCTCGCGGAGATGGCGCGGGTTTGCAAGCCGGGCGGCCGGCTGGCGATTCTTGAGTTCTCGCTCCCGCGCAACGTTGTCGTTCGCAACGTCTACCTCTGGTATTTCCGCCGCGTGCTGCCCTTCATCGGCAACACCGTGGCCCGCAACGCCTCCGATGCCTACACCTACCTCAACCAGAGCGTGGAGGCCTTTCCGGCCGGCGCGGCACTGGCCACGATCGTTCGGGCTGCCGGCTTCGAGCGGGTCGATATGGTGCCGCTCTCGTTTGGGATTGCCACCTTGTACATCGCCGTCCGAGCCTCGTGAGCGCCTCCATGCCCGCCGACCAGTCACCATCTTCTCTGCCAATCGTGCTCGGCATCACCGGCGCCTCCGGTGCCGCTTATGCCGTACGGTTGCTGGAAGTGCTGCTTGAAGCGGGCCGTGAGGTTCACCTCGCGATCAGTCCTTCGGGGCAGGCCGTGATTGGCGAGGAGTTGGGCCTGCGGATCGACCTCGATCGGTTCGAGCCCCAGACGCTCCTGGGCAAAACGTCACCGGCTAGGAGTCGTTTCGATCGTCTCCGCTACTTCCATCACAAAAACCTCATGGCCCCGATTGCCAGTGGATCGTTTCTGACCGCCGGCATGGTGATCTGCCCGTGCAGCGGCAGCACGCTCTCGGCAGTGGCCCATTCGATGGGCGAAAACCTCATCCACCGCGCGGCCGAGGTGCATCTCAAGGAACGGCGGAAACTGATTGTCGTGCCCCGGGAAACGCCGCTCTCGCTGCCGCAGTTGAAAAACATGCAAGCGATCCACGAAGCGGGCGCCGTCGTGCTGCCGGCCTCGCCCGGCTTTTACCATGGAGCCAAAACAGTCGCCGACCTAGTCGATTTCGTGGTGGCGCGGATCTGCGATCAGTTCGGCGTGGCCAACACGCTCATGCGCCGCTGGGGCGAGGCGACCTGATGGCGGCGGGGCTACGCATCTACCTGGAACTGGTGCGGTTTAGCCACACGATCTTTGCGATGCCCTTTGCGCTCATGGCGGTGCTGATCGCACTGGCTGCCGGCGGCGGCCCGGCAGCCGCGGCGGGCCCGACGCCTTGGCTCACGCCGCTCGTCGGCATCCTGATCTGCATGGTGACGGCCCGCACGGCGGCGATGGCCTTCAACCGGCTCGTCGACCGCACGATCGACGCGGCCAATCCGCGAACAGCGTCTCGTCACCTGCCGCGGGGGGTTGTTGGCGTGGCGGAGGTCGTGGGTCTGGTCGTCGCCTCGTGCGCCGGCTTTGTGGGGGCCACGCTCCTCTTCCTTCCCAACTGGCTGCCGCTGGCGCTCTCCGTGCCCGTGCTCGCCTGGCTGTTGGGCTATAGCTACGCAAAGCGGTTCACGATGTTTGCCCATGTTTGGCTGGGCGTGGCGCTGGGGCTGGCGCCGGTGGCCGCGTGGATCGCGATCCGCGGTGCCGCCGTGCTGGAGAATCCCGCCGATCTCTGGCCCGCGGCTCTCCTCGGGATGGCGGTGGCGATGTGGGTGGCTGGATTCGACACGATCTATGCCTGCCAGGACGCCCAGTTCGACGCTGCGCACGGCCTGCAGAGCATCCCTGCGCGGCTGGGCGTGCCGCTGGCGCTGCGGTTGGCGGCCGTTCTGCACGGCGTCACACTCCTGCTCTTGGCCCTGCTGCCGCTGGCTGTGCCGCAGTTGGGAGCGGTCTATTGGCTGGCCCTGGCGGCGATCGCGGCATTGCTCATCTGGGAGCACGCGATTGTCCGCCCGGACGACCTGTCTCGGGTGAACGAGGCGTTTTTCAACGCGAATGCCTTGGTCGGCGTCGTGCTGCTGGCGGCGATCGCGGCCGATCTGTGGTGGTGAGCAAGCCGTGCGCGGGGCCGATTCGGCCTCGGTCTGTTGCAAACTGGCCTGGCGTGCGGTTTAAGCTCCGGCGGCATACTATTGTCCCTTTGGCTTTCGGGCGGCTTTCGAGCGGCTTTCGAGGAAGCTCCAGACACCCCCGCAGGAAGATCCATGATCCGCGCCATCACTTCGTCGCTCGCCCCCATCCGGGAAAAAGTCGAGGCGGGGGAACGCCTCAACGCGGCCGAAGCCGAGATGCTCTGGGACGAACGGATCGATCTGCACGAACTGGGCGAACTGGCCAATCTCGTCCGGGAGCGGAAAAACGGCAACATCGGCTGGTTCAACATCAACACGCATCTCAATCCCACGAACGTCTGCGTGTATCGCTGCACGTTCTGCGCGTTCCGGGCCGACCTCCGCGATGCCCGCGGCTACGCGATGAGTGACGAGCAGATCCTCGCCCGCGGGCATGAGGCGGTCGACGCGGGCTCCACCGAGATGCACATCGTCGGCGGCCTGCATCACCAGAAGGACTACGATTGGTATCTGAACATCATCCGACTGCTGCACGGACAGTATCCATCGCTGCATCTGAAAGCCTGGACGCCGGTCGAGATCAACTGGTTCTGCCACCTCACGAAGCGGTCGATCCGCGACATTCTCGTGGAGATGAAGGACGCCGGCCTCGGCAGCCTACCCGGTGGCGGCGCTGAGATCTTTCACCCGGAAGTCCGCGACAAAATTTGCGAGCACAAGGCCGATACCAAGGAATGGTTCAGCGTCCACCGCACCGCTCACTCGCTTGGCCTGCGGAGCAACGCCACGATGCTCTATGGCCACATCGAGAACGCCTTCCACCGCACCGACCACCTGCTTCGGCTCCGCGAACTGCAGGACGAGACGGGCGGTTTCCAGACCTTCATTCCGCTGGCCTTTCATCCAGAGAACACCCGGCTCTCGCACATCCCGAAGCCGACTGCGGCCATGGACCTGCGCGCGGTGGCGGTGGCACGGCTGGTGCTCGACAACTTCGACCACGTGAAGGCCTACTGGATCATGCTGGGGGTCGGCACGGCCCAGACGGCGCTCGCCTACGGGGCCGACGACCTGGATGGCACGGTTCGGCACGAGCTTATCTACCACGACGCCGGGGCCACCACGCCCGAGGTTCTCTCGGTCGACCACATCCAGCGGCTCATTCGTGAGGCGGGTCGTGACCCCGTGGAGCGCGACACGCTCTACCACCGCGTGGTCCGCGACGGGACGAAGTGGACCGCGACGCCAGTCAGCGTGTTGTAGAGCCACTCCGGGCTGGCTCGAGCCTTCTTGTGGGTGCAAGTTTTCAACGTGCACATGCCTTCGACACGATGAAATCTCGTCGCCACAAGAGGCACGATGAAATCCTGTCGCCACGTGTGAAAGGGCAGGAGCTGCCCGGCGGTGCGTCAGAAATTCTGGATGGCCGCGAGGTCCGTGTCAGCCCACCTGTCCGAGGCCGAGTTGTTCCCCCCAACGCTTGAGAATCAACGTGCGGAGGCGGCTGAACTGGGGGTCGGAAAGGGCTGGGTCGCGGCCGAAAATCTCAAGAGCATCGCGACGGGCCTCTGCCACCACCGACGCGTCGCGGAGCAGATCGGCCAGATACAGCGGCGGCGCCCCGCTCTGCCGCGTGCCCACCAGATCGCCGGGGCCGCGCAGGAGCAGGTCCTGCTCCGCCAGGGCGAAGCCGTCGGTTGTCGATACAAACGCATCGATCCGGGGAATGGCAGTGTCGGCTGACGCGGTCGTGGCGCCGCAAATTCCCTGCGTTGCTCCCCTCGCCACGCGGCCGCGGAGCTGATGGAGCTGTGCGAGGCCGAAAGAATCGGCATCGAGAATGGTCATGATGGTCGCCTGAGGCACATCGATTCCGACCTCAATCACGCTTGTCGCCACGAGCACGTCGAGCGTGCCAGTTCGAAATGCATCCATGACCGCCCCCTTCTCCTTGGGCTTCATGCGACCGTGCACGAGCCCCACCCGGAACGCCTCCAACGGACCATTGGCCAAGTGCTCAAAGGCGCTGGCAATGCTGGCCAGATCGCGTTTCGACTCCTCGACGGCCGGCACGACGACATAGCCCTGGCGTCCGTCCCCCAGCTTCTGGCAGAAAAATTGCCACCAGCGGTCGAGCTGCTCGGGGCCGACCCGGTAGGTTTTCACGGGCTGGCGGCCCGGCGGCTGCTCGTCGAGCACCGAGACGTCGAGATCGCCGTAGACGGCATGGGCGATGGTGCGAGGGATCGGCGTGGCTGTCATCACCAGCACGTGCGGGTCGGCCCTTCCCTCCTGCTGGAGCGTGGCCCGCTGGAGCACCCCGAATCGATGCTGCTCATCGATCACCACGAGCCCTAGGTGACGAAACTTGTCGGCCGCCCCGCAGACGAGCGCCTGCGTGCCGACAACGATTCCTGCGTGCCCGGTTTTGATGCGGTCGAGGATGCGTTTTCGCTCGCGTGCCGGCTGCCCGCCCACGAGCAGCTGCACCTCGACGCCACTGTCGGCGAGCAGCCGTTCGAGCGTCGCCATGTGCTGCCTCGCGAGCAGTTCGGTGGGCGCCATGATGGCGGCCTGATAACGCTGCGGTGGCTCCTGCTCGGCTGACATTGCAGCTGCAGTGTCTTGCGTGGGCCTGTCGGCGATGGTGGCGGCCACAGCCAGCATCGCGTAGATCGCGACCGCCGTCTTGCCGCTGCCCACGTCGCCCTGAAGGAGCCTGTTCATCGGCCTCGGACAGCGCATGTCGGCCGCGATCTCGCTGCAAACCCGCCGCTGCGCCGGGGTGAACTCAAACGGAAACCGGGCCCGGATGCGGCTGTCGAGCCGGGCGTCCATCGGGATCGCCGGCGCGGCGTGGGCCCGTTGCTGCTGGTCGCGATGCATCCGCAGCGCCAGTTGCAGCATGAGAAGCTCCTCGTAGACGAATCGACGCCGGGCGGCGTCGATCATTTCGCGGCTGGATGGGCAGTGGATCTCCCGAATCGCCGCAGCGATCGGCAGGAGCGCTTTGGCAGCGAGCATGTCCGGCGGAAACGCCTCGGTGGGCAGGTCGGCGGCATGCGTGATCGCCGCCTGCACGGCCGTGCGGACCATCGACTGCGGCACGCCATCCGCCAGCGGGTAGATGGCGAGCCAGTCCGAGGCATATGCCTCCTCGGCTGCGGAAAGCCAACGCACTTCGGGATGGTTGAACTCCCAGATCAGGCCGCTCCTGCGTGGCACCCCGGCAATCACCACGCGCATGCCGGCGACGAACCGTTTGGTCATGAACGGCATGTTGAACCAAATGGCACGGACGTGACCGCTCCCCGCGGCCATCAGCACCGACAGCATCGGCCGACCGGCTGCCGTCGTGCGCGTCGCGACGTCGGTCACTTCGCCGGCGATGGAGGCGTGTTCTCCGTCGCAAAAAGTCGCGATCGTGTGCGCGCCGCTGAAATCGCGGTAGTCGCGAGGGAAATGCATGAGGGCATCACGCGCCGTGACCAGCTCCAGGCGGGCGAGCTTCTCCGCGCGAGCGGTCCCCACTCCCGGCAGGCGTTCCAGGGGCGTGGAGAGGCTTCGCGGGCGGTCTGGGCTCGGGGATGGCGGGGGGCCTGCGGCCGATGAGGCGTCCATCCCTTAAGTCTAAAGCGCATTTCACTTCGGTGTAGCCATTGGCTCCGGAACGGCAGAAGTCTCCTCGTGGTGGCCGCGGCGGTCCAAAGCTCGTCAAGCTTCAGCCGATCCCGTTGCCTGGCGATACGGTTTTCGAGCTGGCCGCGGAAAAAGTCGTCCATGTCCTGCCGGTCATGAAGCGAGTTGTCACGTGAAAACATCCTGTTTCTGAGGGTGCTGCGCACCCTGGGCCGCATCGTGCAACGCGAACAGGCGGTCTCTCCACAGCCTGCTAACGGCTCTCGCGTTGCAGTGCCTTGTAGGCCTCCACGGCCAGCCTGTCGCACTGCTCGTTTTCGGTGTGGCCCGCGTGGCCGGCCACGTGCGTGAAGCGGATCGTGTGCGCGGCGGCCAGCCCATCGAGTTGCCGCCAAAGATCCTCGTTCTTGACTGGCACGAGCCTCCCCTTTTCCTTTCGCTTCCAGCCCTGCTGTTTCCACTTCGGCAGCCACTCGGACAGGCCGGTGCCGACGTAGACGCTGTCGGTGACCAGTTCCACGACCGTGGGCCGCTTCAATTGCTGAAGCCCCTGCACCACGGCCGTCAGTTCCATGCGGTTATTCGTCGACATCGGCTCGGCGCCGGAGTCGATTGCCTCGCGGCCGCTCTGCGGATGCCGGAGAATATAGGCCCAGCCGCCGGGGCCGGGGTTGCCGCTGCAAGCACCATCGGTGAACAACACCACTTCGCCTGCGGACTGATCCTTCGCCATGACACCCTGTTTCCTGCTTGTCGTTTTCCGCGGGTCTCCCGGTGGCGATCTACGCCACATCTCGGGTATGTCCTGGTGCCGTGAGCGACGCAGGCTCGCCGGCCCCCTCCTGGATCGAAGTCGCCTGCAACCGGGCGGAGAGCTTCATCGGCAGTCGGACCGTGAAGCGGCTGCCCCGTCCAAGCTGACTCGCCACCGAGACATCGCCACCGAGCAGTCGGCACAGTTCACGCACGATTGAGAGCCCGAGTCCCGTGCCGGAGAATTCCCGCGTCATCGCGTCGTCTCCCGTCTGGAATACCCGCCCCTGCCGAAACTTCTCAAAGATGGCCAGTTGTTCCTCCTCGGCGATGCCCACGCCAGTGTCGACCACCTCCAGCACGATGTCGGGGGAGCCTGCAGCACTGCTCTCGGCCAGCCTGGCGTGCACGTCGATCCGACCGCCCTCGGGGGTAAACTTCACCGCGTTGGAGAGTAGGTTGGCGAGGATCTGCTGCACCTTCGCGGGATCCTGCTCAAGTTCGTCCAGGCCGGGAGCGATTTCAAACGCGAGATCGATTCGCTTCCGCTCGGCCAGCGGCCTGACCATATCGCACTGGGCCGACACGATCGATTGCAGTCGAAACACGCTCGGCCGCACTTCCATCTTCCCGGCCTCGATTTTGGCGAGATCGAGAATGTCGTTGATCATCTCCAGAAGCATGCGGCCCGAGCCACGGATGTTCTGCACATAGCGCTTCTGCCTGTCGTCGAGTGACTCGATTGAGCCCAGCACGTCTGAGAACCCGATGATGCTATTGAGCGGTGTGCGGAGCTCGTGGCTCATGGTGGCGAGAAAATCGCTCTTCAGGCGGTTCATCTCGTACAGGTGGAGATTGGCCTGGGCAAGTTCGTCGACCTTGTCGTCGAGGTTGCTGTTGGCCTTGCGCAGGTCCTCCTGTGAATCGACGAGGCCGCGAAGCATGCGATTGAAGGCGACACCGAGCTCCTCGAATTCGTCGGCCGTGTGGATTTCAGCCCGGGCATGCACGTTGCCACGACGAACCTCATCGGCCACGTCGCGCAAGTGCTCGAGTGGCTTCACAATGACATAGCGAACGATCGCGTACGCGGCCAGCATCGCGAGAAAGACCGTCATGATCGCGGTGGCGGCGAGAATGGCCCGGTTCCAGTTGATCGCCTTTCTCGTCGCCGAGTCGGGCATCACGACCTTCACAACCGCCATCAGATCGTTTTCGGCCAGCACGCCACGCCTTCCGCCGCCCGTCTGGTCGGCAGATGTCTCGGCGGCGCCGGGTGCATCGCCGATCACGCCGCGATACTTGTGGCAGCCGGCGCAGCTGCTGCGCCACCGCACCGGTTGGTAGTAGTGGTATTCCGCGTTGTCGGCAGTGCGAAACTCGCGGTACTCACCCGATGGACTCGGCGGGCCGCCTGTCGGCAGGGCGCTTGGTGAGCGAGCGGGCGAGTGGTCCTTAAAGTAGGCGAGCACGGCCGCATCGAGCCGGGAGTATTTGTCCCGCTCTGCATCCGCCGCGTCGGGCTTCAGGAGCCAGCTCTGGTATTGCTCGCTCTGGAGCGTGCGGCTGAGGAATTCGATCGCACTGGCGTACTGTTGCTCGGGCTCGAGCGTTTTCCAGTGGTATTGCAGCATGATCGCGTCCACGAGATGGCGGCCGGTGCTTCGCGTCGTGGCGTAGACGAGCTCCTCGGTGCTGCTGCCATACCACCAGAAGCTGCCACTGATCAGCACCAGCAGGCAGAGCCCGAACAGGAAGCGGCATTTGCGCTCCAGGCTCGTCTCGCCGAGGATGTCCTTGAAGGTTCGATATGCCATGTGCGGTGTGCGCTTGGTGCCGGAGTGAACGCAAGCATCGTACCCGCAGCGGTTTCGCCGGCGAAAGGCTGGAAAATTCCGGCTGTTGGCAGCGTCACTCGGCGGGGGCCCGCGAAGCGAAAACGGCCCGATTCCCAATCGTGTTCCAGAGCCAATGGGCTCTGGTTGTGTCATTGTGTCGGCACGTTTTTCAACGGGCCTCGTGTTGATTCTCGGGTGCCTGTGCAGCCTTTGCCCCTTGTGGCAACACGTTTCGCAACGTGCCTTTCGGGGGCTTGCGATGGTGCTGACATGCCGCACCGGCGTGCCGGCTCCTCCGCGTGCTCCCGACCGGCTCCTCAGCATCTGGAGGCTTGCAGAGTTCACGTGCTCCGACGATGAGCCAGGATTCAGGCGGCGTGCCGAAACCGCTCGCAGGCTGCCGTGTTTTGCGGGTCAACATCTGTCGATGTTTCGCGTGAAGACGGCAGTCACAGCATCTCGACCGGATCGACATCGATGATCCACGCGACATTGTCAGGAGTCTTGAGCGAAGCGGTCGCCCGGCGCACGAGATCACGGAGATGGGCGCCGTCGGGGCCGTGGATCTGCACGTGCCAGCGGAAGCGATCGCGGAGCCGGGTGATTGGCGCCGGAGCGGGGCCGAGTACGCGGATCACAGGATCATCGCCCGCCTCCTTCCGAAGCCGGCCCACGATGTGCCCTGCCCAGTCTTCCGCCGCCTGTTCGTCGACGCTTCGCACCACAAACCGCACGATGCTACCGAACGGCGGATACAGCAGCGCCTCGCGGATCGGCAATTCGCTCCGCACGAAGGCCTCGTAGTCGTGTGCCGCAGCGGCTCGGATCGCGGGGTGGTCGGGCGTGCTCGTCTGCACGACCACGCGACCGCCCAGAGATCCCCGCCCACTGCGGCCCGCAACCTGCGTGACGAGTTGGCAGGTTCGCTCGGAGGCGCGGAAGTCGGCCAGATGCAGCGCCGCATCGGCATTCACCACGCCAACGAGCATCACCGCCGGGAAGTCGAGCCCCTTGGCGATCATCTGGGTGCCCACGAGAATATCGATTTCCCGATTGCGAAAGGCGTCGAGCGTTCGCTCGTGGCTGCCCCGTGATCGCATCGTGTCGGTGTCCATGCGGGCGACACGGGCGGCTGGAAAGGCGGCCCGGATCTGGTCCTCCAGCCGCTGCGTGCCGGTGCCACGCGGCACGAGGTTTGGGGCGGCACACGAGGGACACACGGTCGGCAGCCGCTTGACAAGGCCGCAGCCATGGCAGATGCCACGGCTTCCCGGCTGGTGGAGGGTGAGGGCGAGGTCGCACTGGACGCATCTCGCCGTATCGCCGCATGCCCGGCACTGCACTGCCGTGGCAAAGCCGCGGCGGTTGAGCAACAGCATCACCTGTCCGCCACCATCGAGGGCCCAGCGGATGCCGGCGGCCAGTCGGGGACTGACGGCGCCGCGCGACCGGCTCTGCGGATCGCGGAGATCGACGGAAAGCACGGGCGGCAGTTGCGACCCGCCCACACGGCCCGGCAACCGGCACATCTGCCACTCGCCCTGCAGGCATTTATGGAAGGTTTCCAGTGCCGGGGTTGCCGAACCGAGCACGAGCGGCACGCCCTCCGCCCGTGCGATCCATTCCGCGACGTCGCGGGCGTTGTACCGCGGGGCGGTTGCCTGCTTGAACGTTGCCTCGTGCTCCTCATCGATCACGATGAGCCCCAGCCGCGGCGTGGGCGCGAAGATGGCGCTGCGCGCACCCACGACCACGCCGACCTTGCCTGCGGCGATCTCACGCCACTGGCTGTGCCGTTCCGCCGGAGTCAGGTGGCTGTGGAGCACGGCCACGCTGCCAAATCGGGCGCGGAATCGGTCGCAGGTCTGCGGGGTGAGGCTGATCTCCGGCACGAGCACGATCGCTTGCTTGCCGTAGGAAAGCGTCTCCTCGACGGCCTGCAGGTAGACCTCCGTCTTTCCGCTCCCCGTCACGCCGAAGAGAACGACAGTTTCGTGGCGGCCTCCTCGCAGCGGATTGAGAATCGCCTCGAGGGCTGCGGCCTGAGGAGGTGAGAGTGCGTCGGGCCGGTCGTGGGTGATGGGCTGCCTGCTGGCCGCAGTGGATGGGCCCACGTGCCGTTGGCGATCCACGCTGCCCGCGGTGCGCAGCAGGCCGATCTTAAGCAGTCTCGCGATCACCGCACGGCTGACGCCACTGGCCTGCGCGAGATCGGCTGCGGTCGCCGGCGTCGCGGCCGCCGCGAGCACGCGGGCCTGTGCCGGCGTGGGCGGGCGCACAGGCTCGGCTCCCGTGGCCCCGAGCAGTGGTTCCAGCCGAACCTTTTTGCGCAGCCGCACGCCCGCCGGCAGAACGGCCTCGAGCACCTCCCCCCATCGTGCCAGCCAGCGGTCGGCCATCCACTTCGTGAGTTCGATCATCCGCCGCGAGAGCAGCGGGGCGTCGTCCTCCACTCCCGCCACGCTCTTGAGCGGAGACTGCGGGAGTTCGCCGCTGCGGACGGCCACGCAGTAGGCGAGCCGTTCCCTGTTGCTCCGTCCCAGCGGCACCCGCACCCGTCGGCCGGGCTCGACCGCACCGGCGAGGGATTCGGGCACGAGATAGTCGAGGGGCTTGTCAATTCCATCGGGCAGGACCACCGTGGCGACGATCCCCTGGCGGGCGTCGTCCTCGGCCCAGGCGGGCGAGGTCTCGAAGAGTTCGCGTTGGTTTGTATGCTGGTTTGGCATGCCAGAATTTAGCAGGCGGCGGAAAAACGGCCTGGACGACGTTTGCCATGGCTCATGGGCTATGGCAGCGTGGGTCCTGAGGAATCCCGGCGGAGAAGGTGCTGATGCGGATTGGAGTGTTTGGCGGCAGTTTCGATCCGGTGCATATCGGCCATCTTCTGGCCGCCGAATGCTGCCGCGAGCAGGCCTCGCTCGACCGCGTCCTATTCGTGCCCGCGGCCGTTCCCCCGCACAAGCAACACCGGTTGCTCGCCACGGCGCAGCACCGGCTCGAAATGCTCGCGCTGTCGGTCGGTGGCCACGATGCCTTCAGCGTGTCGGCCATGGAGGTGGACCGTGGCGGCGTGAGCTACACGGTCGACACGCTTGAGCGGCTGGCAGCAGAGCACCCCGGCGACGATCTGCGGCTCATTCTCGGGCCGGACGCACTGGCCAACCTGCCGACCTGGCGTGCACCGCAGCGCATTCTCGAACTGG
>Ga0209829_10001181_pt1 | contig 21864 bp, 24 predicted proteins | sample C_140205_EF_Meta_FD_187311 | JGI IMG/M metagenome (GOLD analysis project Ga0209829, IMG submission 187311) | Freshwater microbial communities from Lake Croche, Canada to study carbon cycling - C_140205_EF_MetaG (SPAdes) (version 2) | ecosystem: Environmental > Aquatic > Freshwater > Lake...
GGCCGGAGTGCCGCAGTGGACCACCTACCAGCTCCGCCACTTGCGGCTCCAGGAGGTTAGACGCAACTCTGGTAGGGAGGCGGCGCAAGCCGTCGCCGGCCACAATCGATCAACGATGGTTGATCACTATGCACCACCAAGCTGGGAGGCCGCTGAGCGCGACGCAGCGGTGTACGGATGAGTAACGAGAAAACAACTGTGCAACGCCGACCCCCCGCCGCGGGGCGAACGTCGGGGGGCGAGATCGCCACTTTCGACGATGTCGTGAAAGCCCATGTGGATAGGGTTGGAGAGTTGTGCGGCGGGTGGAGTGTTGTGCGTAAGGGAACGATCTGGTGGAGCCCGCACCTTGAGCCTCACCTCATCGACCTTGCGAATCCGCCGATGACAGGCGGGGCAGTCGTGGTCCTGATCGATGCCGGTTCGTGGGTGCTCGTTAAGGCCGCTGCAGTGGTCGCAGACACGCCGCTCTGCCGAACGTTCCTGTCCAGCGCCAAGGCAGTCGGGCTGTTGGCCACGGAAATGGGGCGCCTAGAACAGTCTGGACGCCAGGACTTCAAGTGCCATGCCGCGGCAGTAAATCCGGCAGCGCTCTGTTCCAAGAAACTTTTGGCCAAATTTGCCGCTGCGGTTTTCGAGGAAGAGGTTCCTCGAATGTTGGTTGCCATTTATTGCGACGGCGCACGGATCAAGGGAGCTACGGAGGAAACTGCGCAGATGATCCTCCGTTCGCAGCCAGGTTGGGGTGTTTTTCTCCTCGGCGCGGCCAAGAGTGTCATGGAGCTAGCAGACCGCTTCCCTCGAATGGAGTCGGAAATCCAGAAGATCCAGTATCGGCGGGAGGACGTCGCAGACAGGCAGGACCAGCTTGAAGCCCAGGCGGCCGCCATGCGCGACAGCAAGAACGTTAAGAATGCCAAACGTGACGAGTGGATTGTCGGCCGCTATGCCCGTGAGCGGTCGAAGCATCAGGCCGGAGAATACGGAAACGTGCCGACGATGGAGGCCGTTGTTGACCAGTGGAACCGCGCTGGGATCGGCCGCCAGATCGCCAACGTCAAAACCGTGAGGCGGATTCTCAAGGCCCACGGCATCGATCCCGCTGCCCCCAACGCAACGCCGTAGGTATTCGCCAATTTTGAGGGACATTCTTGAACCGGAGAGTGTCCCTAAGGGCCCCGTATCGTTCGTTTCACCGGTAGCGATGACCGCTACCACAGGAGACGAAACGCAATGGGAATCGAAGGACTCGAGCACGCCAACGTGCACCTGCCGATGGCAAAGGCAGCAGCGGCATGGGCGGCTTTCACCGGGGGGCCACGCCCCGACAAGTGCACCCTGATTCGATGGGCCACCAAGGGGGTTCGCGGTATCAAGCTCCGCGCCGAGCGGTTCGGCACGCGTTGGTACTGCCGGCCTTCCGCCCTGGTGGAGTTTCATCGGCTCATCAACGAGCCAGCGTTGCCAGAGATCGCGGCTGACCCGACGACCAGGGCCGCGCAGATCGAGGCCGCGGGCCGGCGCCTCGACGAGCTGGTTCCGCCGATCGCGGCGCCCCAACCGTGAGCACCCAAGCGGACCATAACGACCGCGACGGGATCGCCGAGTCAATCGCTTCCGACGTCGCCATCGTCACCGAGGCCGCATACCGGCGGCGCTCTCACCAGGGCTACGAGGCCGGCGCCCCGGGAGATTGTCTTGCGTTCGAACTGATCGTGTGGCGGTTTGGCACTCCGCCCGACAGCGCCCCGGAGCAGTTCCAGAGCAGACGAACGATTCTCGCGGCCGAGCGGCTCCGGCTGGAGGCCGCATTGCTCATTGAAAAGCCGCGGAGCGCCCCGGCTCGAAACCTCTGCCGAGGGTGAATTGTGGGAGCGCTGAGGAATCGTCGCGGGAACGCACCAGACCGGATTGACGCTAAGACCAGGCCGGCAGATACCACCGAAGACCAATGGGCCGCCGTCGGCTGGATGGTGGCCTTCATTCGTAGGAATCAACGAGCCGTCCAGGAAGAATCCGCCAATGTCGAACCGGCGGCATTCTCCAATCCTGACGCGCGGCTTGCGTTTGTCTCGGTCTGCGAGGTGTGCAAGCGAGAAGATCCGTCGGCCGCCGAAGTGATTGCCGAGATTCGGCGCGGGCCCGGCGGAATTGAATTCGACCCGCTCCCTCTTCGGCAAGCCGTCGCAGACCAAGCGGTAGCCAGCGAAAGGCATTTCCGATCGACCTGCGCAGCGGTGCGGGAGGGCTACACCCAGCAGCTCTACGTTGACGCAATCGCCGACGCCGGGGCCGCCGGCATCGACGCCGAGTCTCGCCGGGAGATCGCCGAGCGGTTCGCCGGCATCGTGTGCCTTCCGCTCGCGCACAAGGCCGCCGACGAAACCGACGCCCTGGCCGTGTCGCAGCGTTGGGCGGAAGCCGAAGAGGAGCGGATTATCCGGACCGGCTTTTCCTTCATCGATGGCCGTTTCGGCGGAGGACTGCCGACCGGGATTACCGCGATCTGTGCCATGCCGGGCGCCGGTAAGTCGGCTCTCGCCGCGATGTTGATGCTGGGGACCCTGGAGAACGATCGGAGCCTACGGGCCATTTGGTTCCGCGGCGAGATGACCGACAGGCTGTTGTGGTCGCGGTTTCTCGCCGCTTGGTCTGCGATTCGATCGCCAACCGTGCCGAAGATCACGAGCCGTGAGGCTTCGAAAAAGACACCGGCGGCCCGGAAGGTCAACGCCGACTTGGCCAACGCAGTCGGTGGCCGGCTCTCGATCATCGGCACGCCGTTGTCGGCCGATCGGATCGCCGCCGGCATCGAAAAGCACCGGCCCCACGTTGTCGTTATCGACTATCTCCAGCGAACCAGCGCCGCAGGATTCCAGGACAAGCGGGCCGAGTTGGATCATGTCCTATCGGTTGTGACCGACATGACCACGAAGCTGGAAATAGCCACCATTGTCGTGTCCTCGATGGCAGGCTCCAGAACTTCGACGGCGGATATCGGTGCGCTCACGAAAGAATCGAACCGTCTGGACTTTGACGCGCACACCTACATGGCCCTCTGGAGCGAAAAGGCCGACAAGAAAAAAGACCCGCGACCCGTTCGGCTCGACATCGCTAAAGGTAGGACCGGCGGGGAAGGGATTGTCGACCTGTGGTTTTCCGGGAGCGGGATGTACTTCACTCCCCAAGCCGAAGAGCGATTCGAGGAGGAGGCACCAACCGCCGGCCGACGCTCTGACTTCGAACCCTTCACGATGCAGGCCAGAGGATGAAGCGGAAGCAGCTCCGGCATCACGAGCTTGCCGATGGGACGTCCCTTGCCGAACGTCCCGACGGGGATTTCACATGGAAACCGGAAGAGCGTGTCGTGTCGGTTTCGATCGTCGGCGGGATCGCCACCCTGGCAACCACCGACGACCCACCGGAGCCGTTGGGGGAGTTCGAGATTGCCAACAGCAAGCGGGCCGCCGAGGCCGGCTCCTCGAGGAAGCAGTCGGGCGCGATTCCAAGGGATGCGGCCGCCGAGCTGCCGGCGCGCCTGCCGGGGCGAAGTGACGACGCCAAGCGATGGGCCACGCTGAACGAGTTCGAGGATTGCGTCGCCCGCCACCTGACGCTCGCCGAGCAAGCCGTTTGGCATCACCTATTCCGCTGGTGTCGGGAGGGGAAGTCGAGCGCTTCGACCCGCGGCACGGCGTCAGCGGTCAACGTGACCCCGAAGACTGTCACTGTCGCGCTGAGATGGCTCAAGACTTGCGGGCTCATCTGGGTGATAGCCAAGTCGACCAACAAGGGATCCGCGAGCCTCTACGGTGTGCATCCCCGCCCCGGGCAATTCGTCCAGCTCTGTGAGACTGCGAACGGGCCCCGGCTCTCCAGGCAACAGCGGGACACCACCCAGACCCGCAAGCCCCGCTGAACCGTTGGAACGCTTCCCTCGGTCGCCACCTCCAGGCCGACGCCGGCATGGTGGCGCGTCGGGCCTCGGCAACAGGCGGAATCGGCGAGATGGTTTATCCCCTGAACCGTGGTAGCCAGTACCACGGTTGCCAAAACGAACCGTGGTAAACGACGTCCGAAACCGTGGTAGCCAGTACCACATTCGCAGAAAGCAGAAAGGGGCGGCTCGACGGCTGACGCCGCCGACCGCCCTCCGGGAGGATGGGACCGGGGCCACCCGCTGCTCCCGGTGACGAGCCCGCTGTGGGCCTCGGTCAGTGGGCGAAGGCCCCGGCCACCAGCGCCTCGGGGGATGCTAGGAACGGGCTGGCGGCCCCGGCTTCGGCTCGCCCCGGCGGCGGGCGACTCGAGGCGATCGAGGAGCCAAACCCCCAAACCAAACACCCCCAGGGGGGGTCGAAATCCTCTTCGCTTCCGGCCGGACAAACCATGGGTATTAGAAAAAGGGGTGTGCCCGGGGGTTTTCGAGGGGGGTAGTCCATTGGCGACCGGCCCCCCAGGTCCCGGTTTAGCCATGGAACTCGCGCTGCCGGAAGGTCCCTACTTTCCCCTCTTCTCTCCCTACCTGTATCGAACTCCTCCAATTGACCGACTCACTCCCGAAAGTCCCGGGGTGCGATCTGCCGGTGGATGAAGTTCCGGGGCAACCATGGCCGTTCCTGCTGAAATCGGGCGTTAGGGGGCGAATCCGGGGCACTCTGCGGGGATCGATCCGGGCTCGCCGCGGGTGGCCGGGTGATCCCCTCCCCGCGATTTCGGGGCCGGGGCCTCGAGGATCGCCGAATCCTCCACAGTGCCGCTCCTTGGTGGCTCGGATCGACCTTCCATGGGGCGCGGAATCGGCCGTAGAGCGTGGCGGCGCCTCGATGCGTCAAGAGCTGCGGAGGGCGGTTCCGAGACGGCCGTCGACGACCAGATCAACGCTTTCGACTACTCTCGAGTTCTCCATCGGCCCGAGGCAGGAAAAACGGCATCTGCGATCGACGGCCGCAATCGGATCGTCGCCACCCGCTCCACCGGCACAACGGAATTCATGGCTCAGATCGTCGATGGGACGCTCGAAGAGGCCGCACGGGCGGCCGTAGGCGTAAACGGCAAGCCGCAGCAGACCCGGAGCCCCGCCGGGGTGCGGCGGGATGTCGGGCTAGCCGATCCGCTTCGCCCCCTGTCCCCCGACCGGCAGATCGCAGAGGATTGCGAGTGTTCCCCGGCCGCGGTCGATGACTAGCGGCAGTCGCAGCAGGAGAGCCCGGCGAAGCCGGCAGGCGATCCGGCCGAACCGCGTTGGGGAGTTGGGGAAACCGGGCACTCCAACCCGGCTATCCTATGGAAGTCGCGGAAAGGGGGAAGGACTGAAAACCGGCTAAAAAGCGGCAGTAATTGGGGCCGCTGCCTAGCTGCCAGTGGTGTTCGCCGTCGAGAAACTCGTCAGAAATGCGAGAAACCGCCGCTTGCCGAAGATTCTCAAGTGAACCTATGCTCACGGGCAGTGGCCGATTCCTCACCGAATTCCCTTCCTCCTCGGCACGCGCCAGACGAAAATTCTCGACCACAAAGCTATGCGGCACTCCTACGGACGAAATTCCGATGACGGACGATCTCTACACGCAAATCAACGACCGATGCAACGTTGACGCGATCAAGGCTCTATTGCGAAACATCAGCGAGCGCAGTGCTGCAGCCTCGACCGACATTCGCATTAGCGGGCTTAAGGAAGACCTTATTCGTCATCTCCGCATCGCGGTGGAACAGCGTCACGCTCAGCCCGAGGAACTTAGACGGCTCCTCTGGAACAGCGAAGAGGTCGGCAAGCAACACATCCTGCTCCTGTCGCGTGCTCCCGCCGAGTTTTCGACGTCACCCCCCGCAGCAAACATCGAGAACGGCGCAGAAGTTGCCGCCGCTCTATTTGGTGAACCTTGGAAAAACCGATTTCCGAGATACGAGTTCCCAACCAGCGGAGCCATTTGGTCTGATTTTCGAATCGACGAGAATGGGGGATGGTTGGGAAAAGCTTACGGCCGCGAACTTTATCGCCAAAGTGAAGGCGTCGTTGCAACCGAGGAGCTCGACGGCGGCGTCCAACAAGAAATTCGCCAGTATTCCCTCAAGGTAGTGAAGACGACCCTAGTTGCAAGATGGCGACCCACACCGCCTGTACTGGAGTTGCGAGTTGACAACAGCAACCTCCAGACAACGAAGGCTATCGAAGAACGACAAAAACAACTCTGGACGTTGCTTCAGCCGGCCTTCCAAAACCAACATCTCGTGGGACTCGGAGTCGACAACTTGTTGAACTGCCTGATTTTTGAACGCCATACACCGGAAAATCAGGAGCGTTATTCCATCAGCAGAGTTGAGCTAACGGACCCGCGATCTGGGCTAATTCGAGTGATGCCGTACGATTCAGAAGCTCTAGATCATGATGTTGGTCGAAAAAGATCCCTTGAAGCTATGCAAGCAAATGACTTTCGCCCTTCGTCGGCACGCGTCGAATGGAAATGTGGGCTTGAAGGATGCCCGGCAGACATGACTGAGCCAGTACCAGTCGTGGTCGAAAAAACATCGAATGGACCTGAACTACGGATTCGCAAGCAAATTACGAGCGACACTTATGAGTACATCTACAATCAACTTCGAAGCCGCCTATAGCAACGCTGAATTGCGAGATACTACGGACAAGTTCCGGGCGTGGCTCGACCAGAATGTGTCGATGCCATACTTTACGTTCGATCAGTTGTGCGCCGAGCTTTCTCCGCTCATTGCTGCGGACAAGATCAATAGAGTTTTATTGCGACTAGTGACGGCAGGGCAGCTTGACGTAACTTACAGGGTGAAGTTAAACGAACGCGAATATTCTGAAGCCGAGTTCAATTCGCCTGACGACGTCCCGGACTGCGTGTTCGATTCAGCCTTTGAGCCCGTGGAGGTGGCGGGACTCGACAAGGTGCCGTCTTATAAACCAGCCTTAAGATGAGCCACGCCAGCAATGCTAGCCCAAAAGAAGTTGAAGACGCGTTTCTAAGGGCTACTGCAGAGCTTCGGGAAGCGACGCTTGGAGTTCAAGGGCCTGCTTTTCTGCTCGCAACCGAGCAATGGCAAAAAAAGTACCAGAACCACCCCGCGTTTGGCTTCTCGGCGAGAGACCACGCCCGGTCTCTGAGAGAGGCGTACTCCAAAAATCCAGGACAAAATGTTGGCGAAATCGAGAAGAAAAAACTCGTTCTTTTGATCCACGGCATACGCGATCAAGCTGAGTGGATGACGATGGTGAAGGAAAGGCTCCAGTCGAAAGATGTCGTTGTTCAGCCAATTGACTACGATTATTATGATTTGATGCGGTTTATGACCGGCTTCGGGGTTAATGAAGTCATTAAAAGGGTAACGGACAAAATACGGACCGCGAAAGAGAATAACGTTGGAGCTGAGCTAATAATAATCGCCCACAGTTTTGGGACATATGTGACATCGTGCATTCTGCAACGAAACAGTGACATTCGCTGCAGTCGAGCGGTTTTCTGCGGGTCGGTCGTCCCGAAAACGTTCCCGTTTGCAAACGTTCCGCATTGCCCGAAAATTGTGAATGACTGTGGCTCTCGTGACATCCTGCCGGTCTTAGCGCAAGGCTTTAGTTTTTGTCGGCGATACGGGGCATCTGGGTTGTGGGGGTTTGGAGAGTCGGGTATCGAAGATCGATATCACGACTTCGGTCATTCTGGCTTCCTCGACGCAAGCTTTGTCGACAAGTTCTGGAAACCGTATGTGCATGACAACGAGTTTGTTCTCAGCCCGCCAGGTCGGCTTCCGGCGAAATGGAGTGTGTCGCTATTAGCCTTTGGCTGGTGGTTTTTCATTCCGCTCTTATGCGTGCTCTTAGGGCTGGGCTGCCTGCCAGCGGTGTTAAAAATAGAGAGCCCGCTGCTTTGCTTTTTTGCATACGCGGGATTAGCGTGCCTGTTTTTATTGGTTGTCGTCTTCTTCGCGAGCGGCGTGTGGGCGCACTGCTGGCCGCAAACGCCCGCCAAAGCTGAGTGACGCACTTGCCTGTCGGCTTCTGTCGGTCTTTTTCCGTCTTTGTTGGTAAATGTCACCATCTGTATCTACCGCTGAAAAGCGGCACCATCGCGTCGCTCTCGTCGCCGTTGCCCTCGCCGAGGGCGCCGGCGTCCACGACCTTAGAGTGGTGCGGATCGCCGATGGCGACACCTTCACCGGACTGAACGCGGAGAACCGGCAAGTAAAGATCCGCCTCCAAGGCATCGACGCCCCGGAAACCGGCCAGCCGATCGGCACCGTCTCGAAGAAGTCCCTCTCGGATCTGATCGGCGAGAGGACCATCTCGATCGCACCGTCGCCGGTCAACGCGGGTTGCTCTTCGCCGCCAATCACTGGAAGTCATTCCTGGCCGCCCGGCTCAACACCAACGTCGGTGACCCGGGCGCGCTCACCTTCCACCAGGCGGAGCATCACATGCTCCTCGACCACCTGACGGCGGAGCAGCCAATCGCCGTCTCGGCCCGCGGGCGCACGGTGGACGAATGGAAACTCCTCCCCGGCCGCGAGAATCATCTTCTCGATTGCTGTGTGATGGCAACCGTGGCTGCCAGCGCCGCCGGCATCACCGCCGTGGGGGCGGAGGCAACGCCAGGGCGGGAGCGCCGCCGGGTGGAGGTGCCGAGGCGGGGCGCGCAGCGGAGGACGATCGAGGTGCGCCGGGCGGGGTGGTAGGCCGGACGTATCGCCACGTGCGCCCCCGAACATGGCTTTCGGAGTCGTAGCGATTCTTCGAATTGAACTGAGTCCCACCGAAACAGCCGTCATTCAGATCGCCGCAACGGCGCTCGGAGAGCTTTTCGTGTGGCCCCTTGACGGAGGGGGGGCTTCTGGCCGTACACTCTCGCGTGGTCCGGGGATTCCCGCCGCACTGTGCCCAACAGGCCAGCGAGCAAACTCGCAGATCCAGATGGCCGCATGGACCGAATTAATTCACGTTCGTCGTTGAGGATTAGTCCCGGACGCCGGAGGCTTCGCACACGTAAGGTAGCTCGAGGCTTGATGGGCACACCGATGGAATCCCTGCACCAGAATGGTGCCACTAAGCAGACGCTCCGGCGCGTCCAGCAAAGTCAACAAGCAACCTGAGTTCACCTGGCCGACGAGACGGTCGTTGTTTCTATAGCCTTTCTCAGATTCAATGGAGACGCTATGAGTGCTGATTACCTTATCGGTCGAGACGTTTCGGAACTGCGTGAGTCGCTTCGGCGCATCGAGGCTAAACTCGATGGGAACAGTAGTCGGGCGGGCGGCGATGTCAGACAGCCGGCATCGATTCTTGTTCCCATTTCTTCTGGGGCTCTCGCGGTCGCCACACCGCCGGTTCGCAACCTTTCTGGGGCAATTACATGGAGAGCGACAGATGAAAGAAACTGTCGTCGGGTGCGCCTGCCAGATCGAAGTGCAGAAATCGTTTTCTTCGCCTTTATGATTAGCCCAAGGTCCGGTGTGGATCCGACATCTGCGGCGGACATTACATCAATCATTTGGCCAGAAGTGGAATCACTATACAATAGCGACACAAGCGCTTCGCAATCGTTTTATTACAGACCAATTAATAGGGTAAATGAGCTGGCGGTGTTGGGATTTTGGAATAAGCATGCGGGGGAAGCGGCCTGGACGGTGATCGATTTTGCTTGGGGGCGCTTCCAACAACAATATTGGTCGAAAGTATGGGATGCAAGGGGCAGCGTCGTCGGGGAATTCGGGGGGTGGGTCACCGGCGTATTCGATGTGAAATCGAATAACTACAAGTTCAACGCGGGGTTTGCAGATTGCGACAGTGAAATTGGATTAGGATTTAGCTTTTCCGACTTTTACAAATAGATACTACATTGCAACAGCAACAACACAGTTATCAACGAAAAAAGTCCAGTGGCGCGTAGCGTAAAAGCATAGGCAAATGGGGGCGGTAAGATTGGGGCGGTGATTTCGGTGACACGGTGCTCTTCAGTGAGCGCTGGCGACGAAATGGGTTGATCGGTGCAGAAAACCGCAGTCCCCCAGCCGCTGAACCTCAGTCCGTCCATCGACGGCCAAGTAGTCTACCGTCCCGCCTATGTTCAGGCGTTCACGGCTGATCCGCTCGGCTATATCGCCGCCGTCGAAGGACTAACGGGCGCAATGTGAGCCACGCCCTCCTTGACGCCATCGGGACGTTCGTCCTCCCCGCCGACGACACGCTACTGCCGGCCGCCGGTGGACTCGCGAGTCGCTGAATCGCGCTTGTTCCGATTCACCTCTGCCACACCCCCTCCGGCATTCGTGATCGTCCCTGCACACTCAACGGCATGGACACCCCACACGCCGTTCCCCGCGCCCGCGCCGCCGAGATGATCGGCCGGAAACCCGGCACCCTCCGTGCGTGGGCATCGCAGTCTCCGCCCCGCGGGCCGCGTCTCGTGAAGACGGGCCCGGCCCGGCAGGCTCGCACGCTGTACCCGGTCCAAGAAATCCGCGACTGGCTCGCCGATCCCGTGGCCTACGAAGCCCAGCGGAGGCCGCCTAATGTCGATCGTGGCTGAGATCACATCCGACGAGCAACTCGCCGTGTACGTCGCCGTCCGCCAGGCCCAACAGGATTCCATGACACCCTTCGAGCGACTGCGGGCGGAGCGAATCGAGGCGACGCGCCCCGGCCGGAGGCGGTGGGCGCGTGAGATCACCCGCACCGTCGATGATGAAACCGACGAGCTGGTCGAGCAACACGGCCGGCAAATCCTCGCCGACGCGGAAGCGCTGCTCCGGCAAGCCGACCCCGTCGCGCTCGCCGGCCAGCCGCTCCACCTAATTGACTTCGACATCATCGGCACCAGAAGCATGACCGTCGGCGGTTTCACGATGGCGGGCGGAGTCTTCGACGTGCTGCGGCCGATCTTGCCGGCCGCTGCCGAGCCCGGCCCCACGATCGCCCTGAACGTCCGGGCCGAACTCGCCGACGCGACGGCCAACCTCCCCGCCGCGACCAGTCAGAGCCACATCGTCAGTACCGCGGCGTGGTGGATCGGCGGGACCGCGCTCCACGAATATGCCCACACGATCACCGAGCAGGCCGCAGGCCGGCAGATCGAGTGCCCCGTCGTCCTGGGCCACCCTGACCGCGTGCAGGCGATCGCCCGGGCCCTCGAAGAGACGCAGTCGGAGTCGGATCAAGCCCCGGCACATCCGATCGAGTGGGTCCGCGCCTACTACCACCTCGCCCACCGCACCGGCACCGTCGAGCGATTCGTCGCCGATGTCGGCCGCTACTACGCCGATCCCGAGGCAATCGTCGCCGGGCTCCGGCTCGAGGCGCTGATCGTCGACCACCGCGAGCCGGTCGTCGACATCCTGCGGCGTCCGGCCCCGAGGCGATTCACCACATTGACAACCGAGAGATTCAAAGCACAGGAGGCCCAAGAATGACGGGCACCATTGAACACCTTCGAGGACGAGAATAAAAAGCCGAGCGTGAGGCTCTGGAGCAGATCGCCGTATCAGCCAGGACCGTCGCGGCCGGAGGACCGGCCGACCTGGAAACGGTGAGCGTTGCGCTCGCCACAATCAGCAAGTCGTCCGCCGACTTTGAAGCCGCCGTCGCCCTGGATCGTCAGCGGGCGGAGTGGCTGGCCGCGGTCGATAAGCTCCAGGCCGCCAAGAGCAAGGCCACGAAGACGGAGTCGGCCCTCGTCGCCGAGGGCGAGAAGTTCCTCGCCGCGCAAGACAGCTACGCGGAGAAGGCCGCTGTTCTCCGGTTTGAGCTTGAGGAAGCGACCGCAGCCATGCGCGACGGTGCCGCGGCCCGCGATCGGCTCCTCGATCCGAAGAACGTCCCAGGCGGGATCGCGGCGGAGTATGCAAAGGCGGTCGCCCAGGCCCGCACCGCGGAGAACGCCGGCCACATCGCCGAGGCGCAACTGCAAGAAATCGCCGGGAAGCTGTCGTCGCTCGCCGACTGGATCAAGCTCGTCAGCGGCAAGAGCCCGGAGGAAATCGACCCCGCCGCCTGGAAGGCCCCGGAAGGCGAACCCGACTGGCAGCGAGACGGACATCACGGGGATCTCGAATCCAAGCTCCGGCAGTGGCGACAGATCGGCCGGGAGCGCGAGGCGATCCGCGAGGCCCTCGCCACGGCAACAAGGATTTCGCCACCTGGAAGAAGAAGCGCGACGCGATGACACAGGGGATTTTTAAGTCATGAGCAACAACGACCCCGCCGTACAGCCGATGAAAGACGCCACCCTCGCCGTCTTCGACATCATCGCCGCCCGGGGCGCTCGCTCCGGCCGCGGCTTCATTCGCACCGGCTTCAGCCCCCAAGGCCGAAGGAAGGCGATCGCCGACACGCTCGCCAAGTTCGTGCCCAGCGGGACGACCCGCGACAACGTCCAGGCCGTTTCGGAAACGCTCGCCCGCAAGCTCCTATCCGATCCCACGGTGCGGACGGAGATCGAGACGCGGGCAGCAAAGCTCCCAGGGATCAAGTCGTCGAACGTGCCGCCGGGGGAATGAGCGCCCCCGGCGGCGTCGCGCCGCGGGCTCGCCGGGAAGGATTGAGACTCCCCGCCGGCGGGCTCGCGTGCTGCGACGCCGTACACCCTGCCAATGCTCTTCGGCCGCCGGCAAGATGCCGACCGAGGAGAACCAGCCCATGCCAATGACGACGGTGCTCGTGACGACGGCGAAGTTGAGCGACGGAACCACCCTGGCAGCATGGTGGGACGGCGGCCGGGAAATCCGGCTTCACGTTGACGGAGGCGGAGGCCCCGCGCCGGGCCAGACCTGGCTGATCTGGAATGAGGAGTGGGACTCGCCGTTGATCGAGCCGACGCGGGATTCCTTCGAGCGGTTCGTCGCCGGCCGGCTGGCGGAGCCCGGGATCCTCGATGAACTGGTTGCCGCCAGCCAGAACTGACGCTCCAACCGGGCTGTCTTCTGATAACCACCGCCAAAAGCCATCAGCGCAGTGGACAACAACGACGCCACCCATTCTGATACGACTCCTCGCCCCCCTCCCGCAGGAGTCACTACCGATGGCAGTGCCAAAATGGCTGGCCCACCTGCTTACAGCCGCCTTCTGTGGGCTATTTCTCGCCGAAATTTGCGTCGGCCCAAACATCGCGATAGCCGCGACGCCGGCGGAAATGGAGGCCTTTGCGCTGGCTGAGGCCCAGAAGCGAATCCCCAAAAAACTGAAGAACCCCAAATCTGCTGAGTTTGACGACGAGTCGCTGGAATCCGCTCCACTTGTTGGATGGGGAGATGGCAAGCGGATTTGGCGGCGAGTTGAAGGTGTCGTACGTGGCACCAACGGCTTTGGGGGAGTAGTGCCCAATGATTGGTCTGCATACGTGGCTGATAGCGATGGAGAGTTGACGGTCGCAGCTGTCCTTCTTGAAGGCGATTTTGTCTATCGTGGTGAACTTAGTGACGTAGTCTCGGAGGAGTTTGATCGCATACTCCGTGAGATTCAGGAGGAACGCGATCGCGAGCGCCGTGAGCGCCAAGAAGTGCTTGACGCGCAGATGCAGAAAAATCAGGAGATCCAGCGCGTCGAGCGAGTTCGCCGGACGGGGCACGACACGGGGGCCCAAATGGCGAACGCCATGGGCCCCGCAAAGATGCGGCTATCGGAAAAGGAAGCGGCCAGCCGAGCCAAAAAATACGCCAAGCAAGCAAAACTCAACGAGGACGACACCAAGCTATTTATCGAGGGATTTGTCGCAGGAGTCACATCCGCGAAATCCAACAGTTCGAAGCGGTAGGAATGCCCAACCCCGCCCTCCTCGCCGTCGCTCTGGTCGTCGCCCTCGCCGAGGGAGCGGTCGCCGACGACGTTCGAGTGGTGCGGATCGCCGATGGCGACACCTTCACCGGGCTCGACGCCGAGAACCGGCAAGTCAAGGTGCGGCTTCACGGGATCGACGCCCCGGAGGCCAAGCAGGCTTTCGGCACCGTCGACCGGAAGGCCCTCGCCGATCTGATCGCCGAGAAGACGGTGTCGGTCGAGGAGGTCGACAAGAACCGCTACGGGCGGGTCGTCGCGCGGGTGACGATCGGCGGCAAGCTGGTCAACGCCGAGATGGTGCGGAGCGGGCTGGCATAACGCTACGTCACCTACGACAAGCGGAACGAGTTCGGCGGGCTCGAGGACGACGCCCGCTGGCACCGCCGCGGCTTGTGGGCTGACGCCCATCCTGTCGCCCCTTGGCGGTGGCGGAAGGCGGAGAAGGACCGCAAGGCCGCCAAGAAAGCCGCGGGGAAGGGGCAGTAGGGGCGGATCGCCCCGAAACGCGGGCTTTTGCAACGAGACTGCTAAGATCATGTCCGCGGGCTTAGCCAGCACAAGAGACGCAGCAAATGAACGCGCTTTATCAACTTGTAAAGGTCACCATATGGGCAGCATCTACCGGGTTCTGGCTTGTGCGGCGATTCTTGCTGTCGCCGGATCAATCGAAAGTTTTGCAGGGCCGTCCGGCCGCAAAACCAGTTCCACTGGCAGGAGCACCTACATCAAATCACACAACTCCAAGAGTGGCTCGCAGATCGGCGGCCACTACGAGCATCGCGGCAACTGGGGAAAGCAAAAGCCCTCTACCAGCGCTGCGAAAAGCAGGAATCGAAACTGATCCGGCGAATGTCGCGATGACCGCCCGCCCGGGTAAAAAGCCCAAGGTGAGCCGACTCTTGAAGGCTCTTCTGGCCGTTGTCTCGCTCTTAGGAGTTTCAATCGCCTTGATGACCGGTGAAAAAACCCGGCGGGCGAGTCAATCTGAAGCTCACCTACCAATGGCTCAGAATCACCCGACTTCGACAAGCCCTTTCGTGTCGCCGAATCAACCGTCGGACCCTCAAAAGAGCGAAAACGGAGACGTTCGAGGAAGGGACAACGACAACGACGGAAGGCCCGAGACGACCTACGTCGAAGGCTTTACCCGCAAGGACGGCGTCAAAGTCAAAGGACACTACCGCGCCAAAAAATAGAGGGAGGCTTCGCCCTATTGGGCCCGTGGGCGGCTACGGTCCCATTCTGGCTATCTACATCGCCCAGCGGTCCTCCCTGGGAGCGGCGGAGGGGGTAGAAGGATCGAAAGGCCGCCCGGAAGGCTGCGGGGAAGCGGCGGTAGCCGCTGGCAACGATACCGCCGAGGACATGGAGCGGGCCGCCGCCACGGGGGACGTTCCCGCGTTCATCGTCGACCAGGAAGGTTATCGGTACGGAACCCTGTTGATACGCGCCGCCCGGCCCCGGTGACAGGATCGGCGGCAACCGGTAGGGTAAAGGCATGGACGTTGGCCGCCTCATGACCGTGACAGAAGCCGCCGCCTCGATCGGCCGGAGTTCCGTTTACGTCCGGGCGCTGATCGCCAAAACCGAGGGTAAGGGGCCGCCATTCCGAGCCATGAAGTGTGGCCCTCTATGGATGGTCTATCGCGTTGACGTCGCGGCTTTCTCGCCAAGGCCCGCTGGACGCCCCAGGAAGGCCGACCAGCCCCCGGTCTCCCGTCCGCCCCAGAAGGCCACCTCCCAGAAGCCCATGCAGCGGCCTGGCAAGCTGGCCAAGGCTTTGAAGCTCAGCGGCTGACCTCTCCCTCCGGAACCGATGGCCCCCGCTATCGACGCCGGCGAGAGAACTTACTGGCAAAAGATTGTGCGCCGCTTGCCGGTCGATGCTCCCTGCGTGACGACCTCCGCTCCCGCGGGCCAAACCCACCCGCTTGCTCACGCCCTGGCAAGCAAGGACCCGTGCGCCACGCTCGCCCGGTCGTTCCTGGCGCGGGCAGGCTCCACCAACTCGCCGAAGGGGTGGAGGGCGGCCCGATGAACCGAGACGCCTAACCCCTCCCCCGAATCCCCGGAGCGCAGTAGGTTCGGCTGGAGCCCAAGGGGAAACGACCCGTCTGCCGCGAATGGCCCGGCCATGCCACCTACCGCCTTGCCGAGATGGCCGGATGGGTCGAGTCGGGGCCTACAGCGGTCTTCTTCTCGGGCCCTGCTCCGGGCTTGTGAGTGGGGAGTTCAATTCTCCCGAAGGGTTGGAGGCCCTACAGGCCCAAGGCATTGCCGTCGATCATGCCGGACGAGCTTTGACGGGGCCGGCGGGGGGGCCGATCTACCCCGATAACCCCGATAACGTCCGCGTCGGGACGCTATGAATGGTGTCGATTGAAACGCAAGCGGTGGAGGTTACAATACGCCAAGAACGCTGTTTGACCCGAGGAAAACGCTAGGTTTCGCGGCTCGTGGGTGTCGGTTCTGTCCCTTTCGTCGTGGGGCTTCACACCGTAGAGGTCACAGGTTCGAATCCTGTGCTGCCCACTTTTCTTTTCGCCGGGGTTTCTCTCGGATCCCCCCCGGTTGTCCGCTTGAGCCCGCGGCCACTGCCACCAGTGACCGCGGGTTTTCTTTTTGGCGGGATCGCTTTTTTGGCGGGATCTCTTGTTTCTGCCCCGGCCCAAGCCGCGCCCGAGCAGTGGCCGGCGGTGCCCTGTCTGCTCCTCCGCGAGCGTTGCGATCGGGCCCGACGCTTCCGGAGCTGATGCGCGATCTGTAGGGGCCGCTGCGCGAAGTGTCGTCGGTGGTGAGCATTTCGTACCGCCGGACGACCGATTCGTTCCCTTCGGATGAGATTCGGTTGTGCTCCTGCTAGTCTCCGCTCCACGTAGGTTTAGCGGTCGTACCCAATTCTCCTTCCCTCTCGCGGATCCTCCGATGCGTCAGTTGCGTCTTCGAAGTTCTCTCCCCGTCGCCCCGGCTGAACTGCAGCCAATGGCGTTCGGAGGTCCGATGTCGTCCCCTTCGCCAATCACCACCACCACCACCCACTCCTCCCTTGGCAGGCGTGCGGGCTTCCCCCAGGCACCAGACATGAAACCATTCCGAGTTCGATGGATCAGCTCCGGGTTGAGTCGTCTTGTCGTCGTCCCAGCCGTTCTTGCCACAGCGTTGTTGATGGCCTCGACGGCGAGCGCCCAGCTCTACACCTCGACGACGTCGACGGGGAATTGGGCCAACAGCACCACTGGCACGGCGGGAGGGCTCCGATGGTCGACGAATAGCGTTGGCCCGTATGGGTCCGTTTACACGTCTGGCTCCGACACCAACTTCAACACGGCCGGCACGTACACCTTCGCGAAACTCGTGGCCTCAGGGTCGGCGAACCTTGGCAACATCACCACTGCCGACAACGCGAACATCGTCTTTTCAGACGGCGGCGTGGGGGTCATGAACTTCGGCGTCGGCGGCGCCGGTGGCGCTGTGAAAACTCTCAACTTTGGTACCGGGAGTGTGGTCGACTTCGGGGGGATCACAACCGTCGGAACCAACGGCATCAACAAGACCGGGGCTGGCACGCTCATGCTTACCGGTGGTGCCTACACCGGCGGTTTCACGCTCAACGCCGGCAACGTCATCGCCAGGGGGGCCAACGCCCTCGGCACCGGGAACATCACCATCAACGGCGGAGCGATCGGTGCTACCGCAAATACCACATTTGCGGCTCGGGGATCGAACACCATCACCGTCGCTAATGACTTCCAACTCGGTACCAGCGGCACCTTCAATGGCGCTGCAACGAACGCGTCCAACATCTCGTTCACGGGTTCGGGCAACGGTTTGAACCTCAACACTGGTGCCAGGACGATCACGCTCGGGTCGAGCGGTTCGATGACCTTCGGCGCAGCGATCACCAACGGCTCCCTGACCCTCAACCGGCTTGCCGGTGCCTCTGCTGGGCAGTTCGGTCTCTCGGCGGCCAACACGATGTCTACCTTGACCGTCGACAGCGTCACGGTCAACGCCAGTGGCAACGACGCTGCTCTCGGGGCCGGCACCGTGACCCTTCAGGGTGGCAATGCGACCACGCTCAACATCCAAGGGGCGCGGACGATCGCCAACGCGTTTACGATCGCCAGTTCGGCCGGCACGAAGACGATTACCGGCAACAACAACGCCGCGAACATCACGGGCACGATCACCAACAGTGACCAGACGGGCGGTTTGGTGATCGGGTCTATCGGCGCCACGAACTTCACCGTCGGCTCCATCATTGGGACCGGTACGACGGGGGTGACCTTCGGCAGCAGCACGTTGCTCGGCACCGTCACCATGACCGGTTCTTCTAGCTACGCCGGCGACACGCGGATCGACTCTTCGACGTTGAAGATGTCGGGAACTGGTGCCGTTCCCAGCGGGAAGCTCGTCTTCCAGGGAAGTGGTACGGCAACCTTCGATCTCAACGGCACCACGCAGACCGTTGCTAAGCTCGATGATTCGGCCCTTGCCGGGGTAATCAAGTCTTCTCTTGGGAGCGGCCGACTGGTGGTTGGAGACAGCACCAACTCGACGTTCCAAGGAACGATCATTTCGGGTGCGAGCCTCGGTATTGAGAAGGTTGGCAGCGGCAAGCTGACGCTGTCCGGAGTCAACACCTACAGCGGTGGCACGACGATCACGGCTGGTGAACTTGTGGTCAATTCGCTTGCCACTCAGGCGATTACCAATAATGCCGTTCTAACCTTCAATCCGGATGCCAACCGCACCTTTGCCGGCGTCATCGGCGGGAGCGGGTCCGTTACCAAGATCGGAGCTAACGACCTTACCCTCACCGGAGCGAACACCTACGCGGGTGGCACGACCGTTACGACCGGCAACCTTATCGGCACCACTGACTCCCTCCAGGGGGCGATTGCGAACAACGCCACCGTGACGTTCAGGCAGGCCGCCGATGGCTCCTACGCTGGCGTCATGACTGGGAGTGGCGCACTGGTCAAGGAGAGTGCAGGCAACGTTACGCTCACTGGAAACAACACCTACAGTGGTGGCACGACGATCACCGGCGGTGGTCTGACTGGCTCGACGGACAGCCTGCAAAGGAATATTGCTGCGGCGCTTGGCACGACGGTGACGTTCGACCAGTCGGGCAACGGCACTTACTCCGGGATTCTCAGCGGTGCCGGTGCTCTTGTCAAAGACGGCGTGGGTGATGTGACGCTCAGCGGTGCCAACACCTACACCGGTGGCAACACGATCAGCGCCGGCAACTTGATCGGTTCGACGGCCACGATTCGGGGTGCCACCGCGGTCGACAGTGGTGCCACGCTGACGCTCAATGACACTACGGCTGGGACGTTTGCCGGTGACATCACTGGCGCTGGTGCGTTGGCCAAGACCGGTGCCGGGAACGTTACCCTCTCTGGTGCTAATAGCTACACCGGCGGCACGACGGTTTCGACGGGTGGTCTGACTGGCTCGATCGACAACCTCCAGGGGGATATCGCCGCCGCGGGCGGCACGACGGTGACCTTCAATCAGGCGGCAGACGGCGCCTATGCCGGGGCTCTCTCCGGTGCCGGAAAGCTCATCAAGGACGGGGCCGGTGCGCTAACGGTCAGCGGAGCCAACCTCTACACCGGCAACACCGAGGTGCTCGGCGGGACGCTGCTCGGCACGACGAGCAACGTCCGCGGTAACATCGCTGTCTCGGTTGGGGCGAACGTGTCGTTCGACCAGGTCGCGAATGGCAGCGTGGTCGGAAACGTCACCGGAGCCGGTTCGCTGTCGATCCTCGGGAGCGGTACGGTCAACCTTGCTGGTACCAACACCTACTCCGGCGGCACGACGGTCAGCGGTGGCACGCTCGCGGGAACGGCCACGTCGATCCAAGGGGCCATCGTCAACGATTCGGCGGTGAGCATCGGTGGAGCGGGCACCTACGCGGGGGTCATGTCGGGCGCCGGCTCGCTGACGAAGACGGGATTAGGCGACCTGACACTGACGGGCACCAACACCTACTCCGGCGGCACGACGGTCTCGACAGGCAACCTCATCGGCACGACCACCAGCCTCACCGGCGACATCACCGCGGCGGCGGGGACGCTGGTGAAGTTTAGCCAGACCAGCAGCGGTACCTACGCCGGAGCGATCTCCGGGGCGGGCGGGCTGTCGAAGCTCGGCAGTGGAGTGGTGACGCTCACCCTCGAGCAGCTCTACACCGGTGCGACGAACGTGGACGCTGGCACGCTGCTCCTCGGCGGGAATCTCGCCACCTCGGGGATCACGGTTGCCAACGGGGCCACGCTCGGTGGATCCGGTGCCACGGCTGGGGGTGCCAATCTGATTGCCAACGGCACCCTCAAGCCGGGCGTTGGAGCTACTCCGGGCTCGCTCGAGGCGGCTGGGATCACGCTTGGGTCGAGCAGCACGACGGATCTGCGGCTCATCGCCGACAGCTCCGGTGACCCGGGTCTTGCAGGGACTAACTACAGCACCGTCATCGCCCGGAGCACCCTGGTCTACGGTGGCAATTTGGTGATCCGGTTTGATAACTCGAATCTGTATGACAACTACAGCAATTTCAGTCTGTTCTCGGCCGCAACCTACAACGCATCTGCCAACGGTGGCCAGGGTTTTGCAGGCATCACGACCGGGGGCTCGGGCCCCTACTCCGGGCTGACCTTCACCTACTACCCGGCTGGTGCCGGCAATCCTGGTGGTTGGGTAACAGGGGATGTGCCGGGTACGGACCAGTATTTGATCTTCACTCCCTCCTCAGGAACGCTCGTGATCGTGCCGGAGCCCTCCACTTGGGCGATGACGCTTGCGAGCGTTGGCTTCGCCGGCTGGATGGCTCGCCGGAAGAAGCTTGCCAGCAAGAAGCAGAAGCAACTGGCGGCCTGATCACAGGGTTGATGGCTGGCGGCGGCCGGCCGACGATGGGAATCACTCGAGGGAGCGGGCTTCGGCCCGCTCCCTCCTGTGTTTGGTGGGTGCGGTTTTTCTCGGGCCCCCCCGCCGCCATTCTCCCGGAGCGCCCCGATCCGACCGTTTGCCCGTTTGGTCCCAGCCCCTGCCCGGTTGGTGCGCGCAGGGGGCGGGGAGCTTGCAAACATGCAAGCAAGACCGCTTGAATAGGGGGGAAGGATGGAGAAGATGCGGGGGTGTTTCATTGCCCCATCATCAACCGATTTCTTGCGTCGCGCTGCCTACCGATCGCAGTCCTCTCTTTCTTTGGCGTCGGGGGGATGCTCGGCGGCTGTAGCAGCGCTGGGCCAAAAGGCTTTGTCGGCAGCTGGGAGGAGGGGCGCGCGACGCTTGTCGTGCACGCCAACGGCTTGGCCGAAGGGGAGCTTTTCGCAGCAAAGACGCCGCAGGCTTTCACGTGGCGCGCCGATGGATCCGCGATCCTTCTGACGTGCGGTCGGATCGCCAGCGATGCGGTTGAGTATCGGGGCACCCTCGACGACCAAGGGCGGCTTGCCGTTGAGAGCGATCGGGGGCGATGCGTCCTTGTGCGCTCCAAAGCCTTCGCCGGGCGGTAGCGGCCCCGCGCGGCCGGGCTCGAGCCGGCTGCCCCCGCACCGACAGGCCGACGAGGCGACAGGCCGAGCCTTGTCTTGGCCCAGCCATCCCCGCCGGCCTCCTTCGCGCCCTCGGCTGGGAGCGGCTATCATCGGGGAAAACGCCCGGAGGAAGCCATGCCTGCCATCATCAGCCACCTGCTCATTGCTGTCGCCGCGTTACAGCCTGCTGCCACCCTGCAGCCTGCTGCCGCCACCTGGACCGGCAAGGCCGAAGCCCCCCTCGACGGCGACACCCTCCGGGTGCGCGACGAGCACGACAAGCTCCACAAGGTAAAGATCCAGGGGATCGATGCCCCTGAGGACGGGCAGCCGTTCTTCAAGGCCGCCCGCGACCATCTCGCCAAGGTGACGCGGGAACGCGAGCTTCAGGTGACGGAGCTGGGGAAAGACGCGGCCGGGCGAACGCTCGCGACGATCCGGATCAAGGGCCAGGATCTCCGCATCGACATCCTCTCTGCCGGGATGGCCTGGCATCAGCGGAGCGTTGTCGAGGATCCGGTCCTCGAGGCG
>Ga0209829_10001188_pt1 | contig 21760 bp, 19 predicted proteins | sample C_140205_EF_Meta_FD_187311 | JGI IMG/M metagenome (GOLD analysis project Ga0209829, IMG submission 187311) | Freshwater microbial communities from Lake Croche, Canada to study carbon cycling - C_140205_EF_MetaG (SPAdes) (version 2) | ecosystem: Environmental > Aquatic > Freshwater > Lake...
TAAGTAGGCTTATTTTTTGATCTCCCATTCAAAGCCATCCTTGGTGTCTTTGATCTCAAAGCCCATCTCGGTAAGACTATTTCGTATTTTGTCGGAAGTTGCCCAATCTTTATTATTCTTAGCCTCAATTCGAAGGTTAAGCAATAAGTCGACGACCTCTTTTAGGGTGTTTTCGCCATCATTCGCTTTAAATCCTGACTCGGCCTGCAATCCTAAAATATCAAACGTAAAGGTTGAATATAACTTTTTTAGTTCTGTTAAGTCTGAAGCAGAAATTGTGGCTTTCCCGTCTTGGATTGAGTTAATCATCTTAACCCCGTCGAAAAGATGGGCAATCAAGATTGGTGTGTTTAAATCGTCGTTAATGGCAGCATAGCATTTTTCTTTTAACCCCTTGATGTCAACCGTTGAGGTTGCAGAAGCAGTAAGTCCTTCGAGAATACTAATCGCTTTAAATAACCTTTCCATACCTTTCTCAGCTGCCTGAAGTGCTGAATTGGAGAAGTCTAGCGGACTTCTGTAATGCGCCTGAAGGATGAAAAACCTTATAGATACAGGTGAATAGGCTTGTTCGAGTATTGGATGACTTCCAGAAAATAGTTCGTCTAGGGTTATGAAGTTCCCCAATGACTTACCCATTTTTTGTCCGTTAATAGTAATCAGATTGTTGTGCATCCAGTATTTGACTGGGTCATGACCAAAGCAAGCTTTCCCTTGTGCCATCTCTGCTTCGTGATGCGGAAATAGTAAATCTAATCCACCTCCGTGAATATCAAACGATAATCCTAAGTATTTCGTACTCATCGCCGTACATTCGATATGCCACCCAGGAAACCCTTGGCCCCATGGTGAAGGCCACTTCATAAGATGCTCGGGAGATGCATTTTTCCATAAGGCAAAATCAAGGCTTGACCGTTTTTCTGACTGAGCATCTAACTCACGTGTGTTAGAATAGAGATCTTCAATCTTACGGCCAGATAATTTGCCATAGCTATTCTTTGATGCAAATTTCTCAACGTCAAAGTACACCGAGCCATTTTTAACGTAGGCAAAGCCTGCCTCTTCAAGCTTCTGAATAGAAGCAATCTGTTCAATGATATGTCCGGATGCCGATGGCTCGATGCTTGGAGGTAACACATTGAGCTGGGCCATATTTCTGCGATAACTATTTGTATAACGCTGCACAACCTCCATTGGTTCCAGCTCTTCTAGTTTCGCTTTATTCTCAATCTTATCTTCCCCCTCATCGGCATCATTAACTAAATGTCCTACATCGGTGATGTTACGCACATATCGCACGTTATATTCTAAATGCTGAAGATAACGAAAGAGTAGATCGAAGGTGATAGCAGGCCGCGAATGACCAAGATGAGCTTCTCCATATACCGTTGGACCACAAACATACATACCCACATGTCCGGGAACTAAAGATTTAAAAATCTCTTTCTTCCGACTTAAAGTATTGTAAATTATAAATTCGCTCATCCTACATAGTTTAACAACAGAGTTACAAAATTACAAAAATTACACTATTGTCTGATACGGTTCGCTTTTCTTATCTTTGACAAAAATAAACAGCGTACTATGCAAACCTTTTCGAAAGGTATATTCCTCCTTCTTATCCTGCTGACAAACGCAAGCTGTCATGGACAGAGTGCTGATGGGACAAGACCATTAGTATTGATCAAGACTGATTTTGGTGCGATGAAGATCGCCCTTTACAATGAAACGCCTAAGCATCGCGATAATTTTATTAAGCTTGCGAAAGCAGGTTATTTTGATGGTGTTTTATTTCATCGGGTGATCAAAGAGTTTATGATCCAAGGCGGCGATCCCGATACCCGCAATGCGCAGCCCGGTCAGAAGCTAGGCGACGGCGGTCCAGGTTATGAGATCGAAAATGAGATTAATCCGGCCTTACTTCATAAAAAAGGGGCTTTGGCAGCTGCTCGCCAAGGTGATGATATCAACCCAGAAAAGAAATCATCTGGATCACAGTTTTATATCGTTCAAGGTGTTGTCTTCCCTTCAAATAACCTTCAAGAACTGGAGAAGGAGGGGACGCAACGGTTAGCTCAAAGTATTATGCGACAGCTTTCAAGGGAGAACAACGATTCCTTGAATCTCTATAGACAAGCGAACAATAAAATTGCTTTTGATAAATTGGCTACGGCGCTTCAAGCATTGGCCATCGCTAAGGCAAAAGAAAAACCTTTTAAGCTCACTGAAGAGCAACGTTCACAATATACAACTGTTGGAGGAACACCTCATCTAGATGGAAATTATACAGTGTTTGGCGAGGTGATTGAGGGCTTAGCAGTTCTTGATTCCATCGCGGCACAGCGCACGGGTCCTGCCGACCGTCCACTGCGCGACATAAAAATGGAAGTTAAAGTGATTAAGGAATAAGGCTGAAATCTTAAGATCTATCTCTCTTTAAGAATGTTTCCGCAATGAGCAGATCTTCGGGGTAGGTTATTTTTATATTCTCCCGATTTCCAGATACCATTCGAACTTCGACTCCGCTCTGCTCAACTACTGAAGCATCATCGGTAAATTCAGGTCTCCATGCTTGAAGATACCCTTTGTGAATAATCTCTGATTTAAAAACTTGTGGCGTCTGAACCAAAAAATAATCTGATCGATTAACAGGTGTTGAATGGCTAAGCGAACCTTTGCGTACCGACTCATGCACTGGCATGACTGGTATGGCTGTTCCATAATTAGACGCGCTCTCAAAACAATTTTTAAGTGTTTCATCACTTACAAGTGGACGAACACCGTCGTGAATCCCGATTAATTCAAATCCATTCGTGTGCTTAAGTCCATTTTTAACTGATTCAAAGCGGTTCTCTCCGCCTTCAACTAGTCGATGAGGTATTCGAAGGCCATGTTTTTCGTCGAGGGTTTTCCAAAGTTCTATCTCGGATGCGGGTAAGACAAGAATTAGTTCTAGGGTAGGATCAAATTTATGAATAATTTGAAGCGTGTGCATAAGGATGGGAACTCCTTCAATTGGCATAAATTGCTTTGGAATTGTTGAATTCATGCGTGATCCATTTCCTCCTGCGACAACGATGCAACAACTTTTCATACGATGGCATATTTTATACAAAAATAGAGAACCATTTGAAAGTTAGTTCTCTTATTTGAGTTATTTTTGAACTATGAAAGAGATACTCGATTTTCTTAAAGATCTTGAAGCCAATAACACACGTGAATGGTTCGAGCAAAATAGGAGCAGGTATGACCATACCCGAAAAATGTTTCTAGCTATAACGGAAATTTTAATCCATGAAATTCGGCAGTTCGACGATGAAATACCTCTTTTGAGTCCGAAGGATTGTGTGTTTCGGATCTTTCGCGATGTTCGGTTCTCGCATGACAAAAGTCCATTTAAATCGAATTATGGTTGTTCTATTGCTCGTGGCGGACGAAAGTCAGGCTTCGGAGGGTACTATTTCCATATCCAACCCGGCGAATCTTTTCTCGCAGGTGGTCTTTACATGCCACCTGCCGAGCAGTTGCATGCAATCCGACAAGAGATCTATTACCATCCAGAAGGTTATCAGCAAATCATAGAAGACAAGTTGTTTAAGTCTACTTTTGAAGTTGAACATTTCGACAAACTTAAGACGGCACCGAAAGGTTATCCCAAAGATTGGGAACATCTTGACTTGATAAAAAATAGAAGCTATGCAGTGGCACATAAAGTAAGTGAGAAGGAACTCTGTTCTTCCGATTTTATTACTAATGCGACATCTGTATTTAAAGTTCTTCACCCCCTTAATGAATACCTCAATAGGGCCGTTGATGAAAATTTAGGAGCCTGATCCCTGTTTTAAGTTAATCGAATGATTGTTTTGCTTTTCGCCTTTCTCTTTTATTTGATTTATACAGACCTAAATGTGCATAACTATCTCTCTTCGGAGTGTTATTTTATTTGGATTACTTTTCAAAAAAGTTACTTTTGGATGATTAAATAATAAGGAATGACCGGATTCTCCAAAACAAAATATCATCTCCAATCGCTTTGCTGTGGGACGGCTTTGGAGGATCAGTATTGGGAACTTTATTGTCCAAATAAGTCGGATAGCGGTTTGTTAAGAGCCGTCTATGATAGCAAGCAATTAAGTATAGATGAGTCACTCCCTGGGTTGTATCAGTTCTCTAGTTGGCTTCCAATTTACAAAACACTAAATGGCTCTGCCGCTCCAGTTACCTACAAGAGTGTTGGCTTAGCCAAGAAGCTTGGATTAAACAATCTATACATTACGTTTAATGGATATTGGCCTGAGAAAGGGGCGTTCATGTCAACGGGCACTTTTAAGGAGTGTGAGGCATTTACGGTTTGTGCTCGAGTGAATAAAAATCCCGGGGGAGTGTTGGTTGTGGCGTCAGCTGGCAATACGGCACGTGCCTTTGCAAAGGTGTGCTCCGAAAATAAAATACCGGTTTTAATTGTCGTTCCTGAAGATAACCTAGACGCTTTATGGTTTGAAGAGGAGATTGATCCTTGTGTTAAATTAATTGCTGCTGAATCAGGGGGTGATTATTTTGATGCCATACACCTTTCAAATTTAGCCTGTCAGACACCAGGGTTTTATCCAGAGGGTGGCTCGAAAAATGTTGCGCGCCGCGATGGCATGGGAGTGACGGTATTGTCTGCAGTGTCAACGATTGGTAAAATACCAGATTATTATTTTCAAGCTATTGGAAGCGGCACGGGTGCTATAGCTGCGTGGGAAGCAAATTTGCGGTTTCTCGAAGATGGGCGTTATGGATCAAATAAAATGCGACTTATGCTTTCGCAGAATGCCCCTTTTTTACCAATTAAAGACGCATGGGATATCGATTCACGAGAGCTTCTTCCTTGTGATGATGCGAAAGCAAGACATCAAGTAGAGCTAATCGCCGCAAAAGTTTTGTCGAATAGAAAGCCTACTTATTGCACCACTGGGGGGTTATACGATGCCATGAAAGATGCTGGCGGTGATATTTTTGCTGTAACCAATGAAGAGGGTGCTCAGGCAGCTGAACTCTTTCTTGACCTAGAGGGGAATGATTTGGAGCCTGCTGCGGCGGTGGCTGTGGCCTCATTGATACAAGCAGTAAATGACGGATTAGTGGAGCGCGATTCTACCATTATGCTAAATGTTACAGGCGGTGGCATTATACGCTTCAAACAAGAGCATGAAATTACCTACCTGAAGCCTCAATTGGTATTTCCTTTGAACCCCGATCCACAAATGGTTCAAGAAAAGATAAAAACCCTATTCCAAAATTAAGGGCAGATAACCTAAATTATCCACCCTCTTTTTATTTCCAATTCCAATTTAATATTTAATAAAGCTCTTGCTTGACTTTATGTAGTTCATTTTTGATTCGTTCCATTGGTCTATAAACATAAGTAAGACCATATTCAGTCGCTTTTTCTCTTTTCACTTCCTCTTGTAGACTAGCGAATGACTCTTCAACTTCATTCCAGATATCTAAGATAATTTCATCTGCTTCGGCTCTGAGCTCTGCAACCTTGATTGTCCATCGAGCAGTATTGCTTTGAAGCGTTTTTTGAAAATGGTAGGCGTCAACAAATTGATCAAACTTTACTTTTACAATGGCAACAGATGGGTTGTATAATGGATTTCCACCATGACTAACCCTTTTGTGTTCCCCTTCTATAATTTTTTTCCCCCATTCTAATACTTCAGAATCCATGATCAAGGAAGGTGATTTTTTTTCATTAAAACCATAAAACTCTCTTACCGATGCTTTCATGTCGCCACGTTGAATGGCAAAATTTAATACTTGAATAAAATGAGAGAGGTAAATGCGAGCTTTTTTGACAGATTCAATGTATACTGTGCTGCTCTTCTCTTGCTGCGTTCTAGCAAGCTTATGGTGGATTAAGGTTGTTTCAAAATTGGTATAAAAGCTCCGAAGTCTAATTAACGATTGCTCAGAAAATGCTAGTTCATCGGTATTCCGTTTTTGGCCTTGCATAATGGCTGTTTGAAGTGCTCGTAATCTGGCCTGATCAGTATTTGGAAGTCTTCTATATGGCATTCGCTAAATTTTAATTTTCTTAGTCCTTCTTATGCGAATTTAGACTTTTTCTTGCAATTCTTATTCTTCGCAATCTATAAAATCCTAGAGTTATCAACTAAAAATAGTTCATAACACAAAAGCACGATATATTATCGTGCTTTTGTGTTGTTAATCGGTTGATAATAAAATATTAATCAGCCATCTTAGCTTTTAAATATTCGCGGTTTAAACGCGCAATGTGAGCGATTGAAATGCTCTTTGGACATGCTAGTTCACAGGCACCAGTGTTGCTACAAGCTCCAAAGCCTAGTTCGTCCATTTTTGCATACATCGATTTCGCTCTTGTTTTGGCCTCCACCTGACCTTGAGGGAGCTTAGCGAACTGTGAAACCTTCGCTGCAAGAAATAACATCGCTGAAGAGTTTTTACATGTTGCCGCACATGCTCCACAGCCAATACAAGCTGCAGCGTCCATTGCTTCTTCTGCATCTATTTGTGATATTGGTATCGTGTTGCCGTCAGGTACTCCTCCCGTATTAACTGAAACGAAGCCACCAGCTTGTTGAATCTTCTCGAAGGCTGTTCGATCAACCATGACATCTTTGATAACGGGGAATGCTCCTACGCGCCAAGGCTCAACGGTGATGGTCTGTCCTTCACTGAACTTACGCATATGCAGTTGGCAGGTTGTAACTTGCGAATCCGGACCATGTGCATGCCCATTGATATATAGTGAGCACATCCCGCAGATCCCTTCTCGGCAATCGTGATCGAAGGCAACAGGATCTTTTCCTTCTCGGATCAATTGATCATTCAAAATATCCATCATCTCAAGAAACGAGTTTCCTTGAGAGATATTTTCAATGGTATATGTTTCAAACTTCCCTTTTGCTTTTGGGTTGTTTTGTCTCCACACTTTTACATGTATTTTCGAGAGAATTTTATCAGCCATATTCGCGTATTTTAGATACTATGTAAGAGATCTAATTATTTATAACTTCTTTGGGTTAGATGAATCGTTTCAAAATGAAGCTCTTCTTTATGCAGCGCAGGCTCTTGATCTACCCCCTTGAATTCCCAGGCTGCTACATAGGCAAAGTTCTCATCATCACGTTTTGCTTCACCTTCATCAGTTGAAGATTCTTCTCTGAAATGACCTCCGCAAGACTCTTCCCTGTTTAATGCATCCCTTGCTAGAAGCTCCCCAAGTTCAATAAAGTCAGCTACTCGTCCTGCTTTTTCAAGCTCTGGATTTACGTTCATTAATTCCCCTGGGACTAATAGATCGGAATAGAACTCTGCACGCAAGGCTTGAATCTCTTTGATTGCCTTATTTAACCCTTCTGCATTTCTTGCCATTCCCACTTCATCCCACATGATCTGACCCAGTTTCTTATGAAAATAATCTGCTGGACTCTTCCCCTTAATATTGAATAATTGGTTTAAACGGGCTTTGACACCGTTTTCAGCCACTTCAAATTCTTCACTTTTAGTGTCAATCTTAGGAACCATAATCTCTCCAGAGAGGTAGTCACCAATCGTATATGGCAAAACAAAGTAACCGTCGGCTAATCCTTGCATTAGGGCAGATGCTCCAAGTCTATTGGCTCCATGATCAGAGAAGTTAGCCTCTCCAATAGCATAAAGACCCGGTATAGAAGTCATAAGATTGTAATCAACCCAAGTGCCACCCATTGTATAATGAATAGCTGGGTAGATCTGCATCGGCTCCTTGTAAGGATCCACATCGGTAATTTTTTCATACATCTGAAATAAATTTCCGTATCTTTTCTCAATTGTATCTTGCCCTAAACGCTCAATGGCATATTTAAAATCAAGGTATACGGCTTTCCCTTCAGAGTTAACGCCAAAGCCTGCATCGCAACGCTCTTTTGAAGCACGTGACGCAACATCTCGAGGAACAAGGTTACCGTATGAAGGATATCGTCTTTCTAAGTAAAAATCACGATCTTCGTCTGCAATATCGTTTGGACCAATAATTCCAGCTCTTAATTTTTCAGCATCTTCCAATTTCTTTGGTGCCCAAACTCTTCCGTCATTACGAAGTGATTCAGACATCAATGTTAATTTCGATTGCTGCGACCCATGAACAGGTATGCAAGTTGGGTGAATCTGCACATAACATGGGTTTGCGAAGAAAGCCCCTTTCTTATAACATACCCACGATGCAGATGCATTCGAACCCATCGCATTGGTTGAAAGGAAGAATACATTGCTGTAACCACCTGATGCAATAACTACTGCATGTGCTCCAAATCGTTTTAGCTCACCAGTCACCATGTCACGGGCAATAATTCCGCGTGCTTTGCCATCGACTTTTACTAAATCAATCATCTCATGGCGTGTATACATTTTCACACCTCCAGCGGCAATCTGCCTGTTTAGGGCCGAATAGGCACCCAAGAGAAGCTGTTGTCCAGTCTGACCACGAGCATAAAAGGTACGGCTAACCAATACCCCACCAAAAGATCTGTTCGAGAGTAGACCACCATATTCGCGGGCAAAGGGAACACCTTGTGCAACACACTGATCAATGATGTTTGGAGAAACCTCCGCAAGTCGGTGTACATTGGCTTCGCGTGAACGGTAATCCCCACCTTTTATCGTATCATAAAACAGTCGATAGACCGAATCATTGTCGTTCTGATAATTTTTTGCTGCATTAATACCTCCTTGTGCCGCAATAGAATGGGCTCTTCGAGGACTGTCTTGGTAACAAAATGATTTAACATTGTACCCAAGTTCTGCTAATGAGGCAGCAGCTGATGCTCCTGCAAGTCCGGTCCCAATAACAATTACCTCAAGTTTGCGTTTGTTCGCAGGACTAACCACTTTAATGGCCGCCTTGTGGTTAGACCACTTTTCTGCTATTGCCCCTTCAGGTATCTTTGAATTTAAGATGCTCATAACGATGGATCTTTTTATTTCAATTAAAATTTAAGAAGAAAATAAATTGGAATCGCAGCAAAGCCAATGGCAAAGAGGATACCAATAATATTGGCTAAGCATTTTAAACGCTTCATCCAATTGATATTATTTAAACCGATGGTTTGAAAGGCGCTCCAGAAACCATGCGAAATATGTAGTCCAACAAGTAAGCCTGCAATCACATAGATTAGATCGTAGACTGGGTAATTGATAAAAAGATTTGAAACTAAATTGTAGGTATTTTCCATGTCAATATTAGTCCCAGCAGGATGGTTAAGTAATGGATCGCCAGTTATCTTAATCTTAACCCAGAAATTAAAGATGTGAAGTACTAAAAATGCTAGTATCATCGATCCTAGGATGAACATGTTTTTAGATGGAGCCCACCAAGAAAGAAGCTGATCGCCTGATGCATATTTTTGAGGCCTAGCTTTCATGTTCGCCCAGGTTAACATTGCCGCCCAGATGATATGAATGATGAAACCTAAGGCAAGGATAGGTTCCATAATTTTAATCATTGGATTGGTGGCCATAAAATGGGCTGCTTGATTAAACAGATTTCCTGAATCATCAAAAATTAGAAAAAGATTTAGCGTTAGATGTAGCGAAAGAAACAAGATCAAAAATAGTCCTGTGACGCTCATAAATACTTTCCGGCCAAGAGAGGCGCTCAGAAAACTGCTCATAAGTAGTTGATTTTAATATTGATATATTATGACAATAACATTCAAAGTAGAAAAAAAGTTTTCTGCTATAACCTTCTAAAAGAAATAGGACCTAAGTCCTACCTAATACAGAGATCTAAAGCCTTGCAAAAATAGTTTTTTAAAACTATTTAGAGGAAAATTCGGTTAAAAATATTTATAAAATTAAACGCAAATAGGAATCTAAATTTGGCTAATAAAATTCTATTTAGTTTTTGACTTTTAAAAACTCGGTTAGACGATCCAATACTTTGTCCTCTTCTTCTAAAAATCCACAATGCCCCGATTCCGTTAACCGAAGTATTTCTCCTTTTGACATCGTCATGGCATCTTTAAGCTGACCAGCGGCATCGTATACTTTATCATGATCACCTACTACAATCAAGATAGGGAATGGTGATTTTTGCAGAAACTGAAGTTGGCTAGATCGAGTATTCATAGCTGCAATAGATCGTAGAGCCCCAATCTGGGTGACTTGACTCGCTGATTGGTAAAGTTCCAGAACGGCATTCGGAAATCTATCGCTATTGCCAGGGGCAAAATTGGATGGAATAGTGGCTTGTAACAAGAGCTCTTTTTTACCGTTCTCAATAAGCAGAGCCTCTCTGTTCCGAAGTTTGATGCTCGGCTCATCTGCCTGCTGGACTGGGGAATGCATGAGAACCAATTTTGCAATCAACTCCGGATATTTTGCTGCAAAAGCCATGGCTGCATAACCGCCCATCGAATGACCAATTACAATTATTTTTTGATGAATGTTTAGTTTAACGATAAGTTCGTGCAATATAGAAGCAAATGGTTCAAAATGATAATCTACTGGCGGCGCCCCTGATTTTCCATGGCCAGGCATGTCGATGCGAATTACATGATGCTTAATCTTAAGCGAATTTGCAAGGTTGTCAAATAAACGATGATTACCCCAATAGCTATGGAGCATAAGAATAGGTGTTCCTGCCCCTTCTTCTTTTATAAAAAGCGAGTATTTAGAAATTTCAAGGCGTTGTTCCATCTAGCTGATAAGGGTTTATTTTGCGCCTAAAAATAGGCCTGTTTTTATTGTTTGCAAAATTAGAGACAATATCTAAACCATTTAGCTGCTTTTCTGTTTCTTTGTAGTGCGTAATAATCTAATTCATACCTATGAAAAAATATTTCCTGAGCTTTCTTGTTCTCCTTTGTTCATTGTCATTTTCAGCTTTCGCCAATGGGCAATTAAAGGGGCGAGTGTTTAATTTAAAAAACAACGAAGCGATCCCCTTCGCAACAGTAGTGATCTCCGAGACTACCAAGGGTACAGTTACCGATGATCAGGGAAATTTTACGCTAGAAAATTTAGATCCAGGATTTTATAAGCTTAAAATAACGGCGGTCGGTTACAAAACATATTTCACCGAATCTTTTAGAATTACGTTAGCAACTGGTGCTACAATATCTGCACCCATGGAGGAAGATAATGTTAAGCTAGACGAAGTGGTTATTCGACCTTCATCGTTTAGAAAAAAGGAGGAGAGTCCAGTCTCATTGCGCACAATCGGCATTGAAGAGATTGAAAAAAGTCCAGGAAGCAACCGTGATATCTCGAAGGTTATTCAGTCGTTCCCTGGAGTGGCCTCATCGTCTGCTTTTCGAAATGATATTATTGTCCGCGGAGGAGGCCCAAGTGAAAACAAGTTCTACCTCGATGGGGTGGAGATCCCTAATGTGAATCACTTTGCTACTCAAGGTGCTTCTGGCGGACCAGTGGGGATTATTAATGTTGATTTTCTGCGGGAGGTAAACTTCTATTCTGGCGCATTCCCGTCCTCGAGAGGTAATGCATTAAGCTCGGTATTGGAGTTTAATCAACGGGAGGCGAATGAAAAATTAAAGTTCAGAGGAACTCTTGGAGCTTCCGATCTTGCCCTAGCCTTGGAAGGTCCGCTATCTAAAAACACTACGTTTATGGCCTCTGTCCGACGGTCGTATTTGCAATTTTTATTTCAAGCTATTGGATTGCCATTTCTACCCACGTATAATGATTTTCAGTTTAAAGTAAAGACAAAGCTGAACGCTAAAACAGAGCTTTCTTTTATTGGTTTAGGAGCCTTAGATCAATCGAAGCTAAATCTTACGGCAAATAAAACGGAAGAACAACGTTACATACTTGGTTATTTGCCAGAGAACAATCAGTGGAACTACACCTTAGGCGTTGTGCTGAAGCATTTTACCGATCGTGGAAACGACACCTATGTGTTAAGTCAGAATAAGTTAAATAATTCAGCGCTAAAATATCAAGACAATGTTGTGCTCCCTTCCAAATTAAATTTAGACTATAACTCGTACGAACTGGAAACAAAATTTCGTTACGAGCATAACTATCGTTCAAGTTCCGATTTCAAGATTAATTATGGTGTTGATATGCAGCATGCCTCTTATTATAATCACACGTATCGAAAGTCGTTTGATTTAAATATGCCATACACGATTTCGTATCAGTCTAACTTATCATTTAATAAATATGCTGCATTTGGTCAGATCAGTCATGCTTATCTTGATCAGTTGCTTAATCTCTCTTTTGGATTGCGCGCCGATGGAGCTAATTACTCAAGCGCGATGGCAAATCCATTGAAAAATATCTCCCCACGCCTCTCTGCTAGTCTACGTTTAACTCCAGGAACTTCGCTAAATTTCAATGTTGGTCAATTCGCTCAGCTTCCTTCTTATACAACCTTAGGTTATCGTGATGCTAGCGGGTCGCTTGTAAATCAAGCAAATGGTTTGGCCTATATTCATGTCAATCACTATGTTGCCGGAGTTGAATTTAGACCGTCCGACAATTCGCAAATTACTGTTGAAGGATTTTATAAACGATATACTAATTACCCTTTCTGTGTTAAAGACTCTGTATCGTTGGCCAGTAAAGGGGCCGACTATGGGGTTTATGGTGATGAGGCCGTTACCTCAACTAGCAAGGGAAGGGCTTATGGTTTTGAAGTGCTAGGTCGACTAAAACGATACAAGCAGTTAAATGCGATTGCGACCTATACCTTTGTAAGAAGTGAGTTTACCGATAAGAATGGCGAATTTCTCCCTTCATCGTGGGATAACCGACATTTATTGACCCTTACAGCCACCCGTAACCTCAAGAAAAATTGGGATCTTGGTTTTAAGTGGCGCTATCTAGGAGGTGCTCCGTATACTCCATGGGATTTAAATCGTTCGGCAATAAAGACGGCATGGGATGCACAAGGTGCTGGCTATTTAGATTATAGTCGATTTAATAAGTCTCGATTAAATGCCTATCATCAGCTTGATGTAAGGGTCGATAAGTCGTGGTATTATAATAAGTGGTCTTTAATGCTTTATTTTGATATCCAGAATGCCTATAATTTCAAATCCGATCAGCCTGATTATCTTGTGAGGGTAGAAGATGCTAGTGGGAATCCAATGACTGATCCTCAAAATTCATCAAAATATCTTTTAAAGTCGATCAAAAACACTGGAGGAACTGTTTTGCCAACAATTGGCGTCATGATTGAATTTTAATGCCTACCTAATAACCTAACCAAAAACCTAGTTAACAAAAATGAGTAACCTAAGAAAAATCAGTTTAAGCCTTATTATGGCGTTTAGTCTTGCCAACCTATTCGGTGCGACTTTAAGTATACCAATGATCAGTAATGAAGCATCAAGAGACACCTCAATGGTGAAGCGTCTTGAGTGGTTTCAGGATATGAAGTTTGGACTTTTCGTCCATTTTGGTATCTATTCACAATGGGGTTGTGTCGAATCGTGGCCAGTGGTAGAGGATGATAAATGGGCAAGAACCGATGATGTTAAGGCTTGGACAGATCGCAATAAAGATTTTAGCTTGTTTAAGCGTGACTATTGGCAATTGAATAAAACTTTTAATCCCACCAAGTTTGATCCTGATAAATGGGCTGATGCAGCGAAATATGCAGGGATGAAATACTTTGTGTTTACGACTAAGCATCACGATGGATTTTCTATGTATGACACCCATCAAACTGATTTTAAGATTACCGATCCCTCCTGTCCATTTCATACCAATAAACGAAAAGATATTACAAAAGAGGCGTTCACCGCTTTTCGCAAGAAGGGTTTTGGCATTGGGGCCTATTATTCAAAGGCCGACTGGCATAGTCCATATTATTGGTTGCCTGATAGTTCAGGTCATGGGCGTCGGGCAAATTACAATACGTTAAAACAGCCTCTTCAGTGGGCGAAATTTCAAAGCTTCGTTTATAAGCAAGTTGAAGAATTGACAACGGGCTATGGCCCAATAGATATTTTGTGGCTAGATGCGGCTTGGACCCGAGCACCTCACGAGGATCTGCATATGGATGATATCGCTGCAATGGCGCGAAAAAATCAGCCTGGGTTAATCATGGTGGACCGCAATGTTCGCGGGAAGAATGAGAACTATCGTACTCCAGAGCAAGAGGTTCCAGCGAAGCCATTAGAGTTTGTTTGGGAGACCTGTATGACCATGGGCGATCAATGGTCGTATAAACCGGAGGATAAATATAAGTCAACATTTCAGTTGGTTCAGTTGCTGGTTGATATCGTGGCAAAAGGGGGTAACTTCTTACTTAACATTGGACCAGATAGTCATGGTGAGCTTCCTGCTGGGGCCTTATCTAGGTTGCATGAAATTGGGGATTGGATGTCCGTAAATCAGGATGGAATTTATGGTACGCGACCGATTGCACCTTATAAGGAAGGGAACATTGCTTTCACTTCGAAGGGGAATTTCGTTTATGCTTATTATTTAGCGGCTAAGGAAGAGACTAAATTACCTGCTGAGATTCGGATTAAATCACTTCACCCTATGGCAGGGACTAAAGTGTATATGCTTGGGTATAAAAAGCCGCTAGATTGGACGTTGAAAAATAACGAAGTCGTTATTCAGGTTCCTGCAGATCTTCAAAAGTTACCTCCATGCAAAATTGCGTGGTGTGTGAAATTTCAACAGGTTAAATAAGAAGAGCTATTTTAGACAGGTCCGTTTGATCTAGATTAGAGGTTGATCTAATCTTCTTTGGTATTGACCATCCAGTATGAGAAGGTGTTGAGGTAGTCCCAGAACGATTTTACCACTTCTTCAGGTAGGTCTAGCTTAGATAGCACTTCGATATAGCATTCTAGCCAGACTTGGCGAGCTTGTTCATTAATGGTAAAAGGGGAATGACGAGCAGCTAACATAGGCCTCCCACGATTCTCGTTGTAATAGGTATGACCGCCGCAGATCTGGATAAAAAAGTCGGACGAACGTTGTTTGGCTTTTTCTAGCGCTTCATCGATTCGGGGAAAGAGGTGCTTTACTTCGCTTTGGCTCAATAGATCATAGTGATCACTAACGAGCTTTCGCATTCCTTCTTCGTGAAGCAGTGCCAGGAACTCTCGGGAAGGGAGAGTCACTGGAGGCCGTTGTCCAAATTCGTAGTTATTAATAGTAAAGTTCATGACTTTTAGAGAAACTTAAATCTCCATAGTCATTCGTTCTGAGGCAATCATATAATAACGGGCGAAATTCTCATCGTTCATATAATCGTGAAGTTGAGTTTGCCATTTTTTAGCACGCTCCGATAATTCAACAATTTTTGTATTGTTGGCAACATTTTCTGGATCTACTTTTTGCGTTTTTATGACTTCAATAAATTCATCCATCCATTTTTCATAATGGGTCATAAAAGCTTTCTGATCCGCAGAAATGTTCATATCCTGAATTGATTCTTTAATATTCGCAGATATCAATGAGTTAGCCGTTAGTGTTGCGCCAAGGGTAAAACCTAATTTGCGTAAGAACCCTCTTCTTTTATCTTCGTAGCCGTCCATAATTGTGATGATGTTTATATAATGATAACAATTAGCTTAATCTTTTGTTTGTATTTAATGCCGCTATTTTTTTTCGAATTACCGAAATTCGCTCCTCTCGTTTTTCTGACCAGGTCCGGTCTTCTTTTTCAAGAAACTCGAGTAGCACCAACGACTTTTCATAGCATTTTTTAGCTCTGTCTAGTTTCTTTTGGGCGTCACAAAGCTCGCCTTCAGCAAAAAACAGTTCAGCTAAAACACTTAAGTGGCCATGCTGATAATGGTGTTCTTCGATAAGACCTGTCGTAAGTTTTTCATTCGATAAAGAGTGAAAAAATACAGCATCTTGTCTTAAGAAATCCATGTACCCTCTTTCCAGAACTCTCTCCGCTTGTTCTAGATCACCCCTCTTTAGTAGTCCAAGAATCATCGCAATAAATTCGCCTATCATCTCTACCATCCGAAGGATATAATCTTTCTGAAACATCCTATGTCTCCCTTTAATTAGGGTTCAAAATTAGTACAATTCTGCAAAAGGAGAGCGCTGATGATCGATATTTCTTTTAATGGATGGTCGAATGGCATTTTTTTTACTCTAAAGGCCATTTTATTGTTGACTTTTGATAACTGATTTTAGCACCTTCTTCTCTTTTATTGGAAGAGAACCCAATCGGGGATTTGGCATTCTCGAATAAATTTGCTGGCAAAACCTACTTCTAACTCATTCGTCGCATCTCCTTGGATATGGAGTACTTTTAATTCATGAAAACCCTCTTGGAGCGCGATCTTTCCTTCAGCACGTTTTATTTTGTGCGTTGCCGGATTATTCACCACTTCTTGACCATCAATGAAAACCTTAGATCCATCATCTGAATAGGTATAAAAGGTATAGAGCTCATTTTTTGGGACCTTAATCCAAGCTTTAAACTCAATTGCAAACGAATCACGTACTAATTCTTTAGCTAGAAAAAGATTCTTGGCGAATCCGCTTTTGATAACCTTCGCTTTTTTAACTTCATCTGCGGATTTAAAACTCCCTTCAAAATAGCTGTATTGAACACCCGGCTTAGGATCTTTTACATTTTTTGAAGGGACAAAGGTTGGCTGAGGTAGATCCCGATTTAAGCCTACAGGGAAAGTGAATTTATCAGATGTCCCTGTCCTTGTGCGAATCCATGAATCGAAGGTGAATTCATTCTCGCGTAGTTCAATGATTCGTGCTCCACGTTCTAGTTTGCCGTAAGCACTAGAGCCGGTAGCTTGTCCATATCCAAGACAGATCTCGTGATCGACACCGATAAAATTATTGTTGTGATCATGGCCAACAAAGATTCCCATGACATCCCGCTTTTCAATCAAGGACCCAAATAATCCAGAGTTGATCTCCGAAGAAGCTACCCCTTCACCTTTGGTTCCAATGGTGGTTTCTTTCCCTACGATTGAATTAAATTCAATCAGTGGAATATGAAAAAAAATTAGCGAGGGAAGTGGTAAGTTATGATTTAAGGCGGTGTAGGAATCACTTGTTTTTCGGTACCATCCTACTTGGTCGTATTTGATCCAGTTGTATCCCTTGATCCGTTTTTCTTTCGGATAATCGTTGGAGTCAAGACAATAAAGAACCGCTGCAATTGATTTTTTGTCCGCATTTTGAAGCGGAATAGTATAGTTGCCACTGCCACTTAATTTAGGCCCTTTTTCACCTATATACCATGGATTTTCTTTGAGCAAATCAAAGATATAGTCACGCAAAATTATTCGTTCGCTATCATGATTCCCCAACGCTACTGCAAAATGCATTTGAGCTTTAGTAAAGATATCTGCAACTGCAAGCCACCCCTCTTTTTCTGGCAGATCGGTCACAATATCTCCAGTTAGAACTGCTAAGTCTGGTTTTTCTTTAGCAAGAACTAGATTTATTGTTTCAATAGTTTGCGCACACTTTGGTGAATTGTTATTCCAATGAATATCGGTGAATTGTGCAATCTTAAAGGTGTGATCCTTTCTAAATTTAAATGTATGTTGACTTCCTAGAGTTTGAAAAGAATTCAACCCAATGGTCAGCGTAATTAGTATAAAGGCATTGTGTAAGCAGTTCTTTTTCAATGGTTTTCTAAAATAGTGAGAATTATAAAGTGTTTAGCATTCAACGTATTTATCAAATTACTTGTGTTAAGATATGCTTGCGTTCTTGGTGTATTTTTGAAATCAGTTCGCCGAAAAGTGTATTCGCCCATGCAAACCAGGTTCGAGTGAATTTTTGCGCATCATCTTGATGAAATGTTTCATGCATAAACCCAGTTCCTGCATGAGTATTCTTTAGCCATTTTAAGCATTGAATAATCTCTTTATCATTGGTTGAGGTCATCGCTCTCATGATGATGCTCATGGGCCAGATCATTTCGGGGCCGACATGAGGCCCGCCGATACCAGCTGCTGCTTTCCCCTCGAAATACCAAGGATTATCTTTGCTTAAGATAAATTTTCGTGTGTTTTTGTAAAGCTCGTCATCGGCATTTAAGGTCCCTAGATAGGGCATACCTAATAAACTTGGCACGTTAGCATCGTCCATATAAAGTCTGTTGCCGAAGCCATCGATCTCAAAAGATAAAACCTGACCATAAGAAAGATGCGAGGCAGAAGCATACTTTTTAAGGGCCTTCTCCACCGTGTTCGCTAATTCGATACATTTTGAAGCAAAGGTAATGTCCTGATGAACAGTCGTTACAATTTCTGCTAGTTGCCTTAAAGAAGTTAAGGCAAAATAGTTTGAAGGGATCAGGTATAAATAGTTTGTGGCATCATCAGATGGACGGAAGGTTGAACAGATTAACCCATTTGGCTTAATTGGATTTCCATATCCTGCGCCGCATACAGTATCTGTTTGTTTCTCGGTTAGTCGCATAAAATGGTAAGGTCCTTTGCTTGATAACCGTTGTTGCTCGGTAAAGGTCTTAACAATTGCTTTTGCCGCTTTTAGCCAATTAGCATTGAAAGGGGTTTTGTCGTTTGTTTTTTTCCAATAGTGGTAACTTAACCTTATTGGATAGCAGAGCGAATCGATTTCCCATTTACGCTCATGTAATTCCGGTTTCATATCGGTGAGATCGCTCTTCCACTCGCTTCCCGTTGGTCCAAAGTTAAAGGCGTTGGCATAGGGATCGATATTAATGCATTTGGTTTGACGGTTAATAACGCCTTGAAAAAGCTTTTTCAGTTGCGGATCTTGATTCACCAAATGGAGATAAGGCCATACCTGTGCTGTAGAGTCACGAAGCCACATTGCATTAATATCGCCTGTGATGATAAAAGAATCTAGTTCCCCTTCTTTCTCCGAAAAATGAACCGTCGTATCTAACGTGTTCGGATAACAATTTTCAAACAACCAGGCTAGCTCAGGATCGGCAATGTCTTTTTTTATTTTTATGATTTCAGCCTCTACGGCCTCACTTTTGAATAGTCTTTTTGAAGCCTCTGGGCGCATGGATTTTTTTTCACTCGATGCCGCGGAGAGCAATTGAGGCGCTGCGGCTAATGCACTAGCCGTTAAAACTGAATTGGAAATAAAATTTCTACGTTTCATAGGTAATTTTAGGTTGATAGGTTTATGGTTATCAGACTCGGCGAATTTAATTAAAGTTGATTAGTTACGAAAAGTATAATGATTGGCAAGAAAGCGATTTAACTTGATATTTTCTGGATCTGTTAAAATGTAACTATAATTGGATAAAATTTAAGCTTATTTAGATTCAGTTTTCATAATTGCTCGTTAGTTGTAAGAGTTAGGTGGATCATAGTTGGCGAATTTAACTAAAGTTGATTAGTTCGAAAAGGAAAATGAGAATCGAGATTGCGATTTAACATGTTATTTTTTAGAACCGATAAAGTGCAAATATAATTGGATAAAATTTAAGCTTATTTAGAATGAATTTTCATAATTAACTTAAATTTAATTCATCGAATAAATTTTGATTTTTTTTGTCAAATCTCTATATTTAGCTGGGGCCTAGGACTTAAAAAAAATATTTATTTCAGATTTTAGAGTCAAATTTAAAGCCTAAAACTTCAAATCATGAGAAAATCAGGTTTTATAGAACAAATCCCCTTTTTTGAAGCCCCTTTTTTACTAATTTTACGAACAAAATAAGATCTAAGTTGTTTATTTGAGTATTACAAAGCATATTTTATAAAAAATAGTTCATTTTTAAGATGCCACAAGATTATCTTCCAGTCCTAATTCAGATATTAATAGCACTTGGTTTTGTTGTGACCACCATGTTAGCCACCCATTTCCTTGGCCCTAAGCGTTACTCTCGAGCAAAACTTGAAAACTTTGAGTGCGGTATTGAAGGATTGGGTAACGCTAGAAGCCCATTCTCTGTAAAATATTTCCTAATTGCTATACTTTTTGTCCTTTTCGATGTTGAGGTGATCTTTATGTATCCTTGGGCTGTGAACTTCAAGGATCTTGGTAAGGCCGGTTTCTTGGATATGTTTTTATTTATGATCCTCGTCCTTGCTGGGTTTATCTATATTCTTCTCAAAGGGGCATTTAAATGGGATAGACGTTAAGTAAGAAAATAGTTTATTCATGATCGACAAAAAAAATATCATCTTAGCTCCAACAATAGCTGAAACACCAGAAGGGATTTCAGGACAAGGATTTTTTGCCACTTCCATGGAGAAAGCAGTGGGTCTTGCGCGAAAAAATTCGCTCTGGCCACTCCCATTTGCGACCTCATGCTGTGGGATCGAATTTATGGCGACCATGGGCTCCCATTATGATTTGGCTCGTTTTGGATCCGAACGGTTAAGCTTCTCACCACGCCAGAGCGATCTGTTGATGGTAATGGGGACAGTAGCGAAAAAAATGGGACCAGTATTACGTGAGGTATACATTCAAATGGCCGAACCGAAATGGGTTATTGCTGTTGGTGCGTGCGCCTCAAGTGGGGGTATTTTTGACACCTACAGCGTTTTACAAGGAATTGATCGGATTATCCCTGTCGACGTTTACGTCCCAGGCTGTCCACCTCGCCCAGAACAAATAATTGACGGCATAATCAAAATACAAGAACTAGTAGGGAACGAATCACTTCGCAGAAGAAATTCGCAAGAGTATGAAGATCTTATGAAATCATACAACATTGAGTAATCATGAATCGATAAGTCTTTGGGAAGAAAAAGCCCATGAATCGATTTAGATCGTTAACAATAAAATTTAATTGAGTGTTTGAGATCATTCCAGAGAGAAACCAGTCAGTAATTGCAAAATTAACAAGCCGTTTTTCCACCGCTATTGAGCATCATGAGCTGATGAACGATATGTTGTGTATAACCGTGAAAAAAGAGTCAATTGCTGAGATCTTACTTTTTCTACGTGACGATAAGGAGTTGCAATATAATTTCTTGACCACCTTATGTGGCATGCATTATCCTGAAAAAGATCAGCTAGGCGTGGTTTACCATTTGCATAGCTTTGTAAATAATCATCGCATACGCTTAAAAACGGCGACTCTAATTAGTGATCCAACGATTCCTTCAGCGACTTCAGTTTGGCCTACTGCCAACTGGATGGAACGCGAAACATACGATTTCTTTGGGATACAGTTTGTCGGTCATCCTAATCTTACCCGAATATTAAATGTGGATGACATGGTTGATTTCCCACTTCGGAAGGAGTTTCCGCTTGAAGATCAGACAAGGGACGATAAAGATGATAGTCAATTTGGCAGATAAATATACTATAGAGTAGCATAGCGAAACTAGATTAATAGATGGCAAAAGAAGTTAATTCAGATTATTGGGATAAGGATAGAGTTAAAGCGGAAGAGCACAAAGAGTATAATACGCTTAACGTTGGTCCAACCCATCCTGCAACGCATGGCGTATTTCAAAATGTGATGCTTATGGACGGCGAATATATCGTCAGTACTGAGCAGACTATTGGATATATCCACCGTGCGTTTGAAAAAATCGCTGAACGGCGCCCATTCTATCAGATTACCCCCTTAACAGATCGTTTGAATTATTGCTCCGCTCCACTGAATAATATGGGGTGGCATATGACCGTTGAGAAACTCTTGGGGATCGAAACCCCTAAACGAGTTGACTACCTGCGCATTGTGATTATGGAACTTGCACGAATTGCGGATCATATTATCTGCAATAGCGTTATTGGTGTCGATAGTGGCGCCTTGACAGGCTTTACGTATCTGTTTCAAGATCGCGAATTTATTTAC
>Ga0209829_10001189_pt1 | contig 21751 bp, 15 predicted proteins | sample C_140205_EF_Meta_FD_187311 | JGI IMG/M metagenome (GOLD analysis project Ga0209829, IMG submission 187311) | Freshwater microbial communities from Lake Croche, Canada to study carbon cycling - C_140205_EF_MetaG (SPAdes) (version 2) | ecosystem: Environmental > Aquatic > Freshwater > Lake...
CTTTTCGCTCACATCACTTTGACCAGGTCCGAGCGCTCGCCAATCGCGGCCCTTGTTACCGAGATGCTCGAGGAGCCGGTCAACTTCACCCAGTAACGGGCGTTCTATTCGCGCCGTAGTCATTTTGAGCGTGGCCTCGCCCTCGGCGACGGCGTGGCGGATTACGCGTGTCCCGCCTTGGTGTGGGATATGCCTCATTTTCAGTTTTATACATACGACCTGGGGTTTTAGATATCCACAATTCTGAGAATTCAAACTTTTTCGGCGCTTAGGCCTATATAGGTTTGCCCAAGTCCCCCATTCGTGTAACTCTGTAGCCCTTCCCCCTAACCCCTAGCCCTTTTTGGGCGGGTGGCTTATGGGGCAGAACAGGTCCAAAAGTGAACGGGAACGAAATTGAAAGTGAATGAAAGGAGGTAGTGGCCATGGTTTCGATCTGGCGTAATCCACGAGTTGTAATCGGCGCTGCCTTTTTTATCACCTTCATCGCTGCCGTAGATACGACGTATGCCCAGGCTTCTTTCACGCAAATGGTCACCGTGCCAGATAACTTCCCGGCCCTAACCATTTCTCCCGGTACCCCCGGTGATACCCAGAACCCTGGCGCCCCAACAACTCAAAACGGAATTACCTTGGATGAAAATGGTGTCGCCTCGGTTGATGCCAAGGCGATCGCTTTGGTCTCCCTTGAAGCTCGCCAAGTGGATCTAGCCCGTACCCCGGATGGCGCGAAGCAAGTAGCTAAGAATCTGATCGCTGACTCCTATAACTGGAATTCCACCCAGGTCTCATGTCTAACCCAACTTTGGGATGGTGAGAGTCATTGGAACTTTAAGGCTCATAATTATCGAAGCGGTGCCCATGGCATTGCCCAAGCGCTTCCCGCCACCAAGATGGAAATTATCTCAACTGACTGGCGAACCAACCCGTTGACTCAGATCAAATGGGGTCTGACTTATATCAAGGCTCGTTATGGAACTCCTTGCACGGCGTTGAAGAAAAAGCACCGCTCGCATTACTACTAGGAACTAAGTTAATTAGATTTATTAAATAGGCCGCTTGCCGATAGAAATTGGTTTTGAAGTTTCGGCGAAGAAATCATTTCCTTTATCGTCAACAACAATAAATGCTGGGAAATCTTCAACTTCAATTTTCCAAATTGCTTCCATACCAAGTTCGGCATAATCCAAAACTTCCACGCTCTTGATGCAATCTTGCGCAAGTCTTGCTGCCGGGCCACCGACGGAACCTAAATAAAAACCACCGTGGTTTTTACACGCATCGGTCACTGCTTTTGAACGATTACCCTTTGCAAGCATGATCATGGAACCACCTGCAGCTTGGAATTGTTCAACGTATGAATCCATGCGCCCGGCGGTTGTTGGACCGAAGGAACCAGAGGCATAACCTGCTGGTGTTTTAGCGGGGCCAGCGTAATAAATCGCATGATCCTTCAGATATTGGGGCATCGGTTTTCCGGCATCAAGTAGCTCTTTGATCTTCGCATGGGCTAGATCTCGTCCCACAACAAGAGTTCCATGGAGTGCGAGCCGAGTTTTGATTGGATACTTTGAAAGAGTTTTTAGAATTTCGGCCATCGGTTGATTCAAATCAATTTTCACAACATCATCATCGAGATGTTCATCAGTAGTCTCCGGCAAGAAGTGGGCTGGATCGCGCTCTAAAACCTCAAGAAAGACGCCCTCTTTAGTGATCTTCGCCTTGGCTTGACGGTCGGCTGAACAAGAGACGGCGATTGCGATTGGGAGTGATGCGCCATGCCTAGGCAAACGAACTACGCGAACATCATGGCAGAAATACTTGCCACCGAATTGCGCGCCAATACCTAGCGTTCTGGTTAGTTCCAGAACCTTCGCTTCTAATTCAATATCGCGAAAGCCATGACCCGTTTTAGCATCTCCACTTAATGGAAGTGAATCTAAGTAGTGAGTACTTGCAAGTTTTGCGGTCTTAACTGTGTGCTCGGCTGAAGTTCCACCAATAACGATAGCTAGGTGATACGGCGGACAAGCGGCTGTGCCAATTGAACGTAATTTTTCATCGAGCCAATTCATGAAAGAGGTTGGATTTAGGACCGCCTTGGTCTCTTGATAAAGAAAGGACTTATTCGCGCTTCCGCCACCCTTAGCGATAAAGAGAAAGTTATATTCATTCTTATGTTCATTGTCAGAATAGATCTCAATTTGAGCAGGTAAATTGTTACCTGTATTTTTCTCTTCCCAAGTATTTATAGGTGCCATTTGAGAGTAGCGTAAATTTAATTTAGTAAAGGCATCGTAGACACCCTTTGAAATGGAAACTTCATCACGATCGGTAGTGAGTACTCGCTCGCCCTTCTTGCCCATCACAAGTGCGGTGCCAGTGTCCTGGCACATTGGAAGGACACCACCCGCAGAAATATTTGCATTCTTTAATAGGTCCAATGCGACAAAGCGATCATTTGGCGATGCTTCTGAATCACTTAGGATTGAAGCGAGTTGAGTCAGGTGTTCTGCCCTTAAATAATGGGAAATATCGTGGATTGCTTCTGCGGTTAGGTTTTCGATCGCTTCTGGTGATACTTGCAGGAATTCCATGCCTTCGGCGGTAAATGTCTTAACGCCTTCGCTGCTCACCAGGCGATATTTTGTTTCATCAGGGCCAAGGGGCAACAAGTCGCTGTAATTAAACTCGGGCATTATTTCTTCTCACTGGAATCATCCGGGCGAGCAGCAGCCAACTTTGCTTTTGCGCCATCGAGCCATTCTTGGCAAATCTTCGCTAACACCTCACCGCGCTCCCACAGTGCTAGTGATTCTTCCAAGGTTGATTGACCACCTTCGAGTGAACTTACTACTTGAGCTAACTCGTCGCGAGCTGCCTCGTAGGAAAGTTTTGCGTCAGTTTTGTCGGTCGCCATATTCCTAATCTACTCCGTCACCACAGTGGCAGCGCCATCGGCCAAGCGTATTTTCAAATGTTCACCTGTTGTGACCTCGCTCGCACGGCGCACGATGCGACCATCAATTTTTTGAACAACCGCATAACCGCGATCTAGGGTGCTTTGTGGGGAGAGGGTTCGAAGACCGGTCGATAAATTTGCGATCTCTTCGCGCGCTAATGAGATGCGGTGGCTGGTTGATCTATGTGCACGTGCCGATAAATTTGAAATCACCTCGGCACGAGTTGTAATCATCGTAATTGGATCCCGCATACTTGGGCGATCCATGAATTGAGCAATTTTCGCTATTTCAAATTCGATTCGACTTTGGACAAAACGCAGCGCGCGGCCGCGCAAATTTGAAATCTTGGTGAGCTCTTCTTCCATATCCGGCACAACTCGTTTGCCAGCATCGGTTGGGGTTGAGGCTCGAAAGTCAGCGACTAGATCGAGGAGCGGCGCATCTTTCTCATGGCCAATTGCGCTGACAATTGGGGTAATGCAACTTGCAACTAAGCGCACCAATGACTCATCAGAGAAGGGAAGTAGATCTTCGAAAGAGCCGCCACCCCGCGTAATAATGATTACTTCAACATCGGGGTCGGCATCTAACTCACGAAGTGCGTTTGATACTTCAACTACGGCTGCGGCGCCTTGTACGGCCACTTCTCGAATTTCAAAATTTACCGAAGGCCAGCGTCGCTTCGCATTTTCAACGACATCTTTTTCGGCATCGCTATTTCGCCCGCAAATTAGCCCAACTGATTTTGGAAGGAAGGGGAGCTCTTGCTTATTTGAATCATCAAACAAACCTTCACTAGCTAGTTGATTTTTTAACGCTTCCAAGCGCGCAAGTAATTCACCGACACCAACTTGGCGAATCTCTTTGACACTAAAGGAGAGCGAACCATTTTTGGCATACCAAGAGACCTTGGAGTTCATAACAACTCGAGCATTTTGTGGAAGCGGTGCGACTGACTCCAAAACGGATTTGTGGCACATAATTGAAATACTCATATCGGCGCTGGTATCACGCAATCTCATAAAGACCATTTGGGCGCCCGGGCGAACTGTGACTTCGGATAATTCGCCTTCGATCCAGACGTTACCCAGCCGGCTTAGATATTCACCGATCGCTTCAGAGATAACCCGAACCGGGGCGGGGGATTCGGCTGACGTCTCCTGCATGGCACGATCCTAATAGACTTGCCCAATGACCACAGTGGCCGATATCAAAAGCGAAAAGCGCGTCCTACTTGCCGCACCTCGCGGATATTGCGCGGGTGTTGATCGAGCAGTTATAACCGTCGAGAAAGCACTGGATTTATATGGGGCTCCGGTCTATGTGCGCAAGCAGATTGTTCATAACAAACATGTGGTTTCCACGCTGGAAAACCGCGGCGCAGTTTTTGTTGATGAGAATGATGAAGTTCCAGAGGGCGCAATCGTTATTTTTTCTGCGCATGGCGTATCACCAGCAGTGCATGCAAGTGCAGCAGCACGAAATCTAAAGACTATCGATGCAACGTGCCCGCTAGTTACAAAAGTTCATCACGAAGTTAAGCGATTTGCTAGTGAAGATTTAACAATCCTTTTGATTGGCCATGAAGGCCATGAAGAAGTTGATGGCACCGCAGGGGAAGCGCCAGACAACGTAATTTTGGTGGATGGAATTGAAGGAATTGATTCGATTCAGGTTAAAGATGAAAATAAGGTGGCCTGGCTCTCGCAAACAACTTTGAGCGTTGATGAAACTCTGGCAACTGTTGCTGCACTAAAGAAGCGTTTTCCAAATTTGATGGATCCGCCAAGTGATGACATTTGCTATGCGACACAAAATCGCCAGGTAGCGATCAAGCAGATTGCCGAAGTAGCAGATCTTGTTCTGGTTGTGGGTTCGACAAACTCATCAAACTCAGTGCGTTTGGTTGAAGTTTCACTTGAATATGGCGCAAAGGCCGCTTACTTAATTGATTACGCTGCCGAAGCTAAAGATGAATGGCTTGAAGGCGTTAAGACAATCGGAGTCTCCAGTGGTGCATCCGTTCCGGAAATATTAGTTAAGGATTTAATGATTTGGCTTGCCGAGCGTGGTTTTTCAAATGTTGAGACTATAACCGCGATGGAGGAACATTTGCTCTTTGCAATCCCGCCAGAGCTTCGAAAAGATCTAAGAGAAGCCGGTAAGAGTTAGTTTTACAAACTCTTGGTATTTACTCTATTTCGAGTGAAGTGCCCACCCCAACCAATTAAGGTTGCAATAATCAAATACGGCGCAACGCCAGCCAGACTAGTCACTAAATCCAAACCAATTTTTGTCACGTGTAGACCAGCGCCACCGAGCAGCGACATAATAAAAAGCGTTGCAACTAGGAGCGCAATGGGTGGATTTACTGCGTTAGCAAGTGAAGTCCCAGCGCGACCAAGAAATAGGCCAGTGATTGAAGCGAGAATTAGTGCAACACCGGTGATCCGACCAACCTTGGTAACTTCATATTCCAGGGCTTCCACAAGGAAAATAAGTAAGAACTGCAAGATGACAATTCCAGGAGTCTTTAGCCCCGGGCCCTTAACTGCTTTGCTGCGGACTGAATCCATTTTGAAAGATGTGGAAGGCGTTGAACTCATTGGGCTATTCCTCTTCACTCTCATCTAAGTTTTCAGTCAATTCTAACTCTTCAGTGAACAGGCTACTGGTAATTGCTTTTGGTCGCTTGATTTCAACGTGAACTTCTTCAATACCTGACAAATTTTTATCCAAGGTACCACTTCTAGCGCCAAGTTTTAACATCTCATTTGCCGGTTTAAATAGTCGAGTTCCAGTTGATTTTACTAATTCGTTTAAAGCCTCCTCTGATGCCTCAAACTTTTCCGCCAACGTAACAATCTTTTTGTGTACCACTTGAATCTGTGAAACAAGTTGAGTTGCGAGCTTATCAAAAGCCTTTAAGTTATTTGCAAATTGAGTCCGGGAAAATAAGTGGTGAATTGTGTGTAAAAGCGCCATCATCGTTGCCGGGGTTGCAATTGTTACGTTCTCTTTCGACATCTTATTGATTAGATCTGGATCAGCTTCGAGCGCTTCGTATAAAAGATTTTCAACTGGCGCAAATAAGATGACATAAGGCAGTGAATCCTCGGAGGTTGAATAATTCTTTGCCCCTAGTTTTTTGGCATGCGTCAATAAATCAGCAGCATGCTCTTTCATGAGTGCCGCGCGTTCAATGGTGTCTTGCGTTGCAAGCGCTCTTGAAAAGTTGCTGAAAGGAAATTTCGAATCTATGTAAACAACATTTCCATCCATTAACTCGATTTTTACATCTGGTCGCAGCGCCTTTCCATCAAGGTCCATTGTAAATTGAGTTTCATAATGAACTCCTGGCAAAAGTCCAGCTTGCTTGAAGAGGATTTCCAATTGCGCCTCACCAATCGACCCACGCTTTTGTGACATCGAGAGTGATTTAGATAATGAAGCGGTATTTTCGGAGATTGATGAGATCTGAGATTGGAAAGCGCTGTCTTTTCCGATAAGTCCAGTTAGAGATGCTGAGGCAGTTTCTAACGCTCCTACTTTTTCTTTTAATTCTGCGATTGTCAGATTTGTAGATTGCGTCTTGGATAATTCTGCTTTTGCCGTCTGAAGTTCATCGTTTATGGCGTTTTTTGCCCCGATGGAAGTACTTAAATCCAGCTTCAGTTGAGAGATAACTTCTGATTGCTCGTAGAGGGCTGATTTGATATTTGCAGATTGCATCGACCGAGCGATGAAAAAACCGATTGCGAGGCCAATAATTAGGGCTGTGGGAGCCAGTAATACGTTCATGCCCGTATCGTGGCAGGAAGCACCGACAATCCCGCGTAGGCTCTACTCCTTGTGAGCCTCTCTATTGGAATCGTCGGACTGCCCAACGTGGGTAAATCGACCCTTTTTAATGCTCTGACCAAGAACAACGTATTGGCGGCGAACTATCCCTTCGCGACGATCGAGCCCAATGTAGGAATCGTGGGCGTTCCAGATGCTCGCCTACCCAAACTTGCCGAGATTTTTACCTCGGAAAAAATTCTCCCAGCCACCGTCTCCTTCGTCGATATCGCCGGAATTGTGAAAGGCGCATCTGAAGGCGCTGGCCTAGGAAACAAGTTCTTGGCAAACATTCGCGAGACCGATGCAATTTGTCAGGTCATCCGAGTTTTTACCGATGAGAATGTAACTCGCGAAGGTGAGCGCGTAGGTTCTTTTGTGGATCCAGCTTCTGACATTGAAGTAATCAATACCGAACTTGGTCTAGCCGATCTGCAAACAATTGAAAAGGCACTACCTCGGCTAGAAAAAGAGGCGCGGATCGCTAAAGAGAAAGCTGCAATGATTGAAGTCGTCAAACAGGCGCAAGAGATCCTAAATTCTGGAAAATTGCTTTACGGTTCCCAGGTCGATCTAGCCGCGATCGGCGAATTGCATTTAATGACGGCCAAACCATTCTTATATGTATTTAATGTTGATGCTGCTGAACTAAGTGATCCGGCCTTGCGCGCAAAACTTCAGGCGCTGGTTGCGCCATCAGAAGCAATTTTCTTAGATGCCAAGACTGAGGCCGAACTTGCCGAATTAGATGAAGCCGATGCGATGGAGTTGCTATCAGCAATTGGTTTAGAGGAGCCGGGCCTTACAACACTTGCCCGTGTTGGATTTAATACTTTAGGACTTCAGACTTATTTAACCGCAGGTCCAAAAGAGACGCGTGCGTGGACTATTCATAAGGGCGATACCGCACCAGTTGCGGCCGGTGTAATTCACACCGATTTCCAAAAAGGTTTCATTAAGGCCGAAATCGTTGCATTTAACGATTTAGTTGCTGCAGGTTCAATGGCGGAAGCCAAGGCGCGCGGTAAGGTTCGAATGGAAGGCAAGGAATATGTAATGTCCGATGGCGATGTAGTGGAATTTAGGTTCAATAACTAATGACAAAAATTAAGTACGAGAAGAGTCCATATATAACTGGCGAGCTCAAAAAGCGCGATGACCTGCGAAATGTGGCGATTATTGCCCACGTTGACCATGGCAAGACGACACTTGTTGACGCAATGCTTACTCAGTCCGGTGCGTTTTCCGAGCATCAGAAAGAGGGCGAGAACCGCGATCGAGTGATGGATTCCATGGATCTAGAACGCGAAAAGGGAATCACAATTCTTGCAAAGAACACTTCGATTCGTCGTGGTGCGCAAACTGTAAATATTATTGATACTCCAGGCCACGCCGACTTTGGTGGCGAAGTAGAGCGCGGACTAGAAATGGTCGATGGCGTAATACTTCTTGTTGATGCATCTGAAGGACCGCTTCCACAAACTCGCTTTGTGCTTCGTAAAGCACTCGAGAAGAACCTGCCCGTTATTTTGGTAATCAACAAAGTTGATCGCCCCGATTCACGTATCCCAGAAGTTGTCGATGAGGCTTATGGCCTATTTATGGATCTGGATGCAAATGATGATCAGATTGAATTTCCAGTTGTGTACGCATCAGCGAAAGCTGGTCGGGCATCACTTAACCGCCCCGGAAATGGCGTGATGCCAGATCGTGAAAATTTGGATGCGTTATTTGAAGTTATCTTCAATACGATTCCAGCGCCGGTTTATCACGAGAATGCACCGCTACAAGCCCACGTAACAAACTTGGACTCATCACCATATCTTGGTCGTCTTGCACTATGCCGAATTCGCGAAGGCATAATTAAAAAAGGCGAGAACGTCATGTGGATGAAGACTGATGGCACAAGTGAGCGCGTAAAGATCTCCGAACTTCTAATTACAAACGGTTTAGAGCGGGTACCAGCGCTAGAGGCTGGCCCGGGAGATATCGTCGCAATTGCAGGTATTGAAACTATTACTTTGGGCGAAACTCTTGCTGATCTGGAACGCCCACATGCACTGCCCTTGATCATTGTGGATGAACCGTCAATTTCGATGACAATCGGTATCAACACTTCACCTATCGCAGGTCAAGAAGGCAAGCTACTTACTGCTCGCCAAGTGAAGAACCGGTTGGATGCCGAATTAATCGGTAACGTTTCACTTCGCGTTATAAGCACCGAACGACCAGATACTTGGGAAGTTCAAGGTCGCGGTGAACTTCAACTTGCAGTACTTGTTGAAATCATGCGTCGCGAAGGTTTCGAATTGACCGTTGGTAAGCCACAAGTTGTGGTCAAGATGGTAGATGGAAAACTTCAAGAACCTATGGAGCGCTTAACAATTGATATTCCAGAAGATTTCCTCGGTGTTGTAACTCAACTTATGGCCCTGCGTAAAGGTCGTATGGAACAAATGGTTAACCACGGTACTGGTTGGATTCGGATGGATTACAAGGTTCCTTCTCGTGGTCTAATTGGTTTTCGTACTGAGTTCCTCACCGAAACTCGCGGCACCGGACTTTTGCACCATGTCTTTGACGGCTATGAAAACTGGAATGGTGAAATCCGCACTCGTTTGAGCGGATCACTTGTTGCAGATCGCCGTGGAACAGTCACGGCATATGCTGTTGATGGCGTTCAGGAGCGCGGCGTTATCTTCCTTGAAGTTGGTACTGAAGTTTATGAAGGAATGATTGTTGGTGAAAATTCACGTACTGAAGATATGGATGTAAATATCATTCGGGAAAAGAAGCTAACTAATATGCGTTCCTCCGGCGCCGATGATGCCAACCGCATCATTCCGCCGCGTTTACTCAACTTGGAACAAGCTTTGGAATTCTGTCGCGAAGATGAGTGCGTTGAGGTCACGCCTAAGCACGTGCGTGTTCGCAAGACCATCCTTGATCAGAGCGAACGTGCCCGCAATGTGGGTCGCGCGAAGAAGGCGAATCTCGAGTCCTAACGGGCCGAAATCCCCGAAAGGGCTGACTTACAGGCAGATGTCGGGGGCATTGGGTTAGATAGCCCCATGACCCCGGCGCCCGGCAATTCGCAAAACCTAAATCTGTTGCGCCGTACCGTGGTGCAGAATGAATTTAAGCCGACCGCAAATCAGAGCGTAGTTATCGATTCAATTTTAAATTCCACGGATGCCAGGCTGCTTGTTTATGGCCCCGCTGGATCTGGAAAGAGCGCAACCCTAATTGAAAGCGTTACCAGAAAAATTGCGAGTGGTTTTGATTCGAATTCAATTTTAGTTCTCGCTTACGGCCGAGAACGAGCCTCGCAACTTCGCGATGAAATTGTTATTCAAAGTGGTGCTAGCGCCTTCGAACCACTTGTAAGAACTTTTCACTCCCTTGCCTTCTCAATCATAAACACGCAGTTGGAATTAGATAGTCCTAAATATGTTCTAATTTCTGGTGCCGAGCAGGACTCATTTATTCGTGACTTACTTGCTCATCCAGAAAATTCCCCTGGAGTTACTTGGCCGCCTGAATTAATTCCAGCACTTGGAACTCGTGGCTTTGCCCGCGAACTTCGTGATCTAATTTTACGTGCAAGTGAGCGAAATTTTTCACACGAAAAATTAATCGAAAAGGCCCAGTTACTAAATGAGCCGTGGTGGATTCCAGCGGCTAAATTCTGGAAGTCCTATGACAACATCCTTGGCCTGCGCTATGGCATCGTTCCCGGCACGCCACTTCGCATTGATCCCAGTTCAATAATTGCACTTGCCATAAATAAATTGCGTTCCGATGAAAAATTATTAACTCTCTGGCAGAGTCGATTTAAATTAATCATGGTGGATGAATTTCAAGAGAGCGATAAAGCCCAGCGTGAGTTACTTGAATTATTAGCTGGTCCACAAGTTTGTATTTTCGCCGACCCAAATTCCACCGTGGGTCAATTCCGCGGCGCCGAGCCTGAAGGTCTTGGGACTTTTGCTCGAGATAATAATTATAAAAAGGTTTACTTAGATCAGGCCTTTCGTGGAACGCCTTCCATAAATAACCTTGTTGCCACCATCACTGAAAAATTGCCGAATCGCACTGGGATTGGCGAAATTAAAGAGATTGAATTTGTCGGCAAAGATCGTGGCGTCGATGTTGCAAAGTTGGCCAACCAAGTCGATTGTGCAAATTACATCGCTCATGCATTTAGAACTGCGCATTTACGTGATGGCTTGGCCTGGTCCCAGATGGCGGTAATACTGCGCTCACCAGGAGCAGCAGTGGCCGCGCTGACTCGAGCCTTCGCCCTAAACAACATCCCGATTGAGATTGATACTGATGCAATTTCACTTGGTGAAAATCCAGCCGTCACTCCGATTTTAACCATTGCAGAAATCGCACTTGGACGGATCGCGCTAACCCCTGCAAATTGGGAAGTGATTGAAGCGCTCTTACTGAGTGAATTTGGTGGCGCTGATGCGCTCTCACTTCGCCAGATGAGAATTGATATCGCAAAAGTTCGCAGCGCTGATGAGGCGGTTCGATCCTCAACAGAAATAATGTTGAGTATTTTAAACGAGAACGATGCACCGATTCCCTGGGAACAAATAAAAAGTTTGAAACAGATCGCAGACTTGATTAAAGCGGCAAGGGCTGAAATTAAACGTGGTGGTGATATTTCAGATTTGATTTGGGCAATCTGGAACTCGGCGAAGAGTTATGACGGCTCAAGTATGGCAAATAGTTGGCGCACTCGTGCAATTGCTGGTGGGGTTCGTGGTGCGGCTGCTGATCGTGATTTGGATGCGGTGATTCAGCTTTTTGAATCGGCACGACGTTATGCAGAACGGATGCCAGGTTCCGGACCCCAATTATTTATTGAACAGATTCGCGGTGAGTCCATTCTCAGTGATGCAATAACTGCGCGAGGAGACCGGACTGAAGTAGTTCGAGTGATGACCGTGCATTCCACGAAGGGTTTGGAATGGGAGCTAGTTGCATTAACTGGAATACAAGAAGGCGTATGGCCGAACTTACGCGCGCGTGGCTCATTACTTGGTAGCGAACGACTAGTTGAGTCCGAACGAAGCGGAATGGATACTTTGGTTGCAAGAAGTGAAATTGAAGCAAGTGCCGCAAGTGCGCTCATTGAGGATGAACGACGCCTGCTTAACGTTGCGTTATCTCGAGCAAATTCCGGGCTAATTATCACTGCATTCGCCAAAGATGATGACTCGCAGCCATCACAATATTTTGAAGAAATCTACGAAAGTGTTTATGGAATTTCATCAGAAGATGCAGCAGTAAAAGCTCTGCCCAGATCGCTAACACCGCAAGCGCTAGTTGCGACACTGCGCCAACGGCTCATGACTGGCACGCCAGATGAGAAAGAATTTGCTGCTGGATTGTTAAAGACGCTAGCAACTAAGGGAATCACCAGCGCAGATCCTGCGAATTGGCTCGGAGCTAGTGAGTTGAGCAGTACTGAACCATCTCTGCCCATCGCGGAAAAAGTTTCAGTTTCTCCCAGTAACCTACAGAGTTTCTCCGAATGTGGCCTCAAATGGTTTATTGAAAAAAGTGGTGGTCGCGATGGGGATTCAACCGCCCAACTTCTTGGTATTGCAATTCATGCTCTTGCGGCCATGTTAAAAGAAAATCCTGACATGAAAGTTAAAGAGATGGAAGATCGTCTTGCTAGTAATTGGGCGTTGATTGATGGAAATAAGGGCTGGGTTCGAGATTATAAATTCACTAAAGCAGTTGAAAAATTACGGAAATTTTATGAATGGCAGAAGAAGAATCCCAATTCACTCTTTGCGGTTGAAGCGAAGTTTCACAAAGAGATTGGTCGGGCAATCTTTAATGGAAGTGTCGATCGTGTCGAAATAGATGCCCAAGGCCGGGTGTATATCGTCGATTTAAAGAGCGGGGCTTCTGATGTAAGTCGGATCGCTGCGCAGGACCATAAACAATTAGCTGGCTATCAACTCGCAATCTATGAAGAATCATTTACCGAAATTCAACCAGGCTCTCAAAGCGGTGGCGCAGAATTAGTTTTTCTGGGTAATGACTCGAAATCTGCATCCGTTAAGAAGCAGGGCCCACTCGATCACCAAACAATCAAAGAAGAAGTTATTGCTGCCGCTGATGCGATGTCGGCAGCCGAGTTTAGCGCCACCGTTAACAAGCATTGTCGCACCTGCGCGGTCTCATTAATCTGCCCAATCCAACCGCAAGGCAGGTCGGTGATTGAGCCGTGAGTGAGAATATTAAATACACCGCCCAACAGATTGGTGACGCGCTACGTATTGAAGATCCAAACTTTAAGGGCCCGAGCGCTGAACAAATTCCAATTATTGAATCAACGCATTTTGGGCCAACTGTAGTTATTGCTGGCGCTGGTTCTGGAAAAACTGAAACCATGAGCGCAAGAGTTCTTTGGTTAGTCGCGAACGGATTTGTTAAGCCAGAAGAAATACTTGGTCTTACCTTCACTAGAAAAGCTGCTGGTGAACTCTCAAATCGCATTAGAAGGCGGTTGCGCCAACTCCGTAAAGCCGGCCTCTTGCCGGTTGATCCACAAACTGGCTTAAGTGTTGAAATAGCAGTCAACGTTGCTACTTACCACTCGTACGCTGGGCGCGTACTCAGTGAACATGCCATCCGAATGGGAATTGATGTAAGTGCTGAACCAATCGGTGAAGCAGCCGCTTGGCAGATTGCAAATAACATCGTAAATAACTTCGAATCAATTGCTGGATACGAGATTCAACATTCTGCAAAGACTGTTGTCGATAAAGTTATGGATCTATCTGCGGCGCTCGGCGAACATAGTAAGAGCACTACCGAGCTCCATGATTTTTGTATTGCCGAACTCGCTAAGTACCAAGCGGTTGATGACACAAAATCAAATGAGCCATTTCGCGATGCCAGGGCGACGCTAAGTGAACGCCTGGCAATTTTGCCAATGGTAGAGTCATATGATCGCCATCGAATTGAGCACGGGCTTCTCACTTTTAACGATCAAATGTCACTAGCAGCAAAGTTAGTAACGCAAGAATTAGGTGTTGAAGTAGCCGCAGCAGAGCGCAATAAATACAAAGTTGTCTTGCTAGATGAATATCAAGATACATCAGTGAGCCAAGTTAAATTTCTTGCTGCGCTATTCGGCAATGGCCATTTTGTTACGGCGGTTGGCGACCCCAATCAAGCGATTTATGGCTGGCGCAGCGCCAGCGCCCAAACACTTTCAACTTTTGGCCGCACATTTTCTGGTGATTCTAAAGTTGCATGTGTCGAACACAATCTCTTAACAACATGGCGTAACGATGAAAATATTTTAGAGATGGCCAATGAAGTTGTTGATCGTATTGGTGAGCTGATAGCAGCAACCTCGGCTCGAACGGGATTGCCTCGTGCGGATAAAGTGGAACGGCTAAAACTGCGGCCAGATGCAAAAAAAGGTGAACTTGTCTGTGGCCAATATGAATCACTCACGCAAGAGGCGCAAGGGATTGCCGAATACTTTGCCAAGAGTTGGTTTGATCCAAGTCGGACTAAGGATCCACTAAAGCCCAAAACTTTTGCCGTACTTGTGAGAAATCGTCGTTATATCCCCGAGATCGAGCAAGCACTACGTTCTAGAAATATTCCGGTAGAAGTTGTTGGTCTAGGTGGGCTCATACATATCCCTGAAGTTGCTGACATTCTCGCCCTACTTCGAACGCTAATTTTTCCGGATCTTGGAAGCTCGCTGATGCGCCTAATTACTGGCCCACATTTAGCTCTTGGTCCACAGGATTTAACCGCGCTTGGTAAATTTTCACGCTCGCTCGTAAAGAACCAGAGTGAATCACTGAGCAAGACGGTTGAAAATCTGATGTCAGCGCCGAGTGATGAGACGTTGGAGGCCGAAGATTTTGCAATTGGAAGTGTTATTGAAGCGCTAGATGTATTTGAAAAAGCTCCACGTGAGAATTTTTCACCGGCTGGCTATGAGCGCCTGGTGAATTTTGCACAGGATTTAAAAGTTCTTCGCCGGCAGTTAACTGGTGGAATTACGGATGCAATTCTTGAGGCTGAGCGATTCCTTCACTTAGATACTGAAGTTTTGGTCCGTGATGGTTGGCAGAATGGTAGGAAGTATTTAGATCAATTCTTGGATGAGGCGGCAAAATTTGCGCGCAATGGTGGGACACTTTCCGCCTTTCTAGATTGGTTAAAAATCGCGGATTCAGAAGAAGGCGGCTTGAAACCAACTTCAATTGAAGTAAATAAAGAAGCGGTTCAAATTCTTACCGTCCACGCAGCAAAGGGTTCAGAATGGGATTTTGTTGCGGTGCCTGGGTTAGTTGAAAAAAATTTCCCAAGCTCTGGGAAATCACTCGATATCTGGACGAAGAACGTTGGCGCACTTCCACTTGCCCTTCGGGGTGATGGTAATCAATTCATAGATTTTCAATTCCCTAGTGGTGACCCAAAGCCGGTAGATATTAGAAAAGCGCTAGAAGATTTTGAAGATTATTGGAAGAAGGGCCGCGAGCAAGAAGAGTGGCGATTGGCTTACGTAGCGTTCACACGCGCTAAATCTAATTTGATTGCAACCGCTTCTTGGTTTGGTTCTGGGATTGAAGCGGTAAATCCGAGTGAGCTCTATAAATTAGTTGACGAATTAGTTACCCAGCAAGATCAGGCTAACGTTATTAGCGAGATCGAAAAACCTGCTGGTGATAATCCGGCAATTGACAATCCGCGCTCCGGAAGTTGGCCAATCGCTTCTAAGCGAAGTGCGGATATCAAAGTGAGCGCGGAGCTAGTGCGAAGTGCGGCACCGATTGAACTGACAACTACAAATAGCGACAATCAGCCATTCATTAGCGATGCTCTTGCGCTGATTGCTGAGGTGAACCGAGGCAGTATCGCCGCTGATATTTATCTGCCCACCCGAATTTCAGTTTCAACACTTATTAATCTAGCGAAGGATCCAGCTGAATTAGCGTTAAATATTCGACGGCCCGTACCAAACCACATTGATCGATTTGCCCGGCGCGGCACCGAGTTTCACTTGTGGGTTGAGAAACAATTTAGTGACCCGCAAATCTTTGATGAAGATATCTTCGAACCCGGAGTCCGTTCGCCACAAGACTTACCTCTCAAAGAGTTACAAGATGCTTGGCTCGCTAGTTCGTGGGCGGAAAAATCCCCAGTTGCGGGTGGCGTTGAAGTTCCGTTCGAGACAGTTCTCGGCGGAGTCTTAGTACGAGGTCGAATTGATGCTGTGTATAAAGATGGCGATAAGTACGAAGTTGTGGATTGGAAAACTGGCCGAGAAAAGAGCGGAGATGACTTAGAAGTTGCTGCAATTCAACTTGCTACCTATCGCTTGGCATATGCAAAACTCCACGGGATTGCCTTAGAAAATATAAGTGCGGTTTTTCATTACGTGGGCAGCAATCAAAGTGTTCGCCCGACAGATTTACTGACAGAGAATCAATTAATTTCAATCGTCACTGGCAAGTGATCGCTGAATCCAGTTGGCTCATGTGTAATTCGAGTTGCATTTAGTTCCACTTCGCAAAGAATGTAGTCGAATTGAATTTTAGGACCCCAAGTCGGATAAGTTGCCATTTCGCTCAATGATCGCCACTTCGAAAATTTGACTGGAATATTGAAGGGCAGATTTAAATCTCCCATAAGAATTTGCTTTCCAGGAAGTTTCCCCAGCCAGCGCTTAACGCGAAAGAGTTGGTAGAGATTCATAAATGGAACGAATGAGAGGTGGGTAACTGCCACCGTGTAACCATTTTCCAATTCGGCTGCAATGGCAATTCTTGGTTCATCTTTGACATACATAAAGCGAAGACCACGCTGGGATGCCACCGGAAGCGGTAGGCCGATAATCGAGCGACCTAAAGTAAGTAGATGCCATTTCTTAACTGGTACTTTGGAGATCAATCCGATCCCATATGAACTTTCAAAATAGCTTTTAACTTCTGATTCATTAGTTATTAATTGAGATTCATTCTTCTTAAGTTTGCGCCACCGAACACCAGGGGTGCCGATTACGCAACGGCCATAGCCCCAATATTCCGCTTGGGATAATTTGGCCAACTCTTTTATTTGCGAGTATTCACCAGAGCGGGGCTGATTCTCATCAATTTCTTGTAGGCCCACAACATCACTTGTTAATAGCCCTGCGATAGTCCGCAGGCTGGCACCTGGGCTCTCGGACTCGCCAATATTAGAAGCTGCTGCCGGCGCGCCAGTTTCGCTAACACCCGAAACCTTCTGGCCGTGGAGCAAATTCCAAGATGTAATCCTCACAGGCAGACCTTAGTTCTCTTGAGCCCTATGGAACCGTCTCGAACCGTCTCGAACCGTCTCGAGCCGTATCGAACGGTATCCAATCGTATAGAACCCTCTCGCTAGTCGCCCAGCAGCCTGACCCTAGTAGGGTCGGCACGTGAATATCCTGGATCTGCCACTTGCGCGCGCTGCAATTGACCGCGCTGGCGAGATTCGATTGGCGCCGGCGAAATTATCAGAGCTTTGGGAGACCGGGCGCATCCTGCATCTGGCATCTGGAAAATTTCTGACTAATGGCGAGAGTAATTCGTTAGCGTTTTTAACCAAGGATGAAATTACTAAATTGCAAAGTACTGGTGAATTTGCAAGTGGTGAAAAGTTATTTCTAGGCATCAGCGAAGAAGTTGGTTATTTCGCTTGGTGCGCCGATGCCATTGATAGCGAAGCACTTGCGCTAAAACTCGGATACAAGACTCTTCGCGAAATTGGTGATGGCTTAATTGATTTAGAGATGGGCCTGGCAATCCATGCTCAAGCACTTTCAAATTGGCATCACACTCATCCACACTGCGCTAGATGTGGTGACACGACGACCAGTGCGCAAGGTGGCTCACTTCGAGTTTGTGACAAAGATGGCTCGGAACATTATCCAAGGACCGACCCAGCAGTAATTGTTTTAGTAAAAGATAAAGATGATCGTGTGCTTCTTGGTCGCCAGAGCGTTTGGCCCGAACACCGCTTCTCATGTTTTGCTGGATTTGTTGAGCCAGGTGAATCTTTTGAGCAATGCGTAATTCGAGAAGTAGGTGAAGAGGCCGGGGTTCTGGTCTCAGATATTTCATATTTAGGATCACAACCTTGGCCGTTTCCAGCAAGCATCATGATTGCATTCCAAGCGACGACGCTGCATCCAGAATTAGCAAAACCAGATACCACTGAAATTGAAGAGATTAGGTGGCTATCACGTATAGAAATGCGAGATGCAGTTGCCGATGGATCACTCCTACTCCCACCCGGCATGAGCGTTGCGCGAAAGATGATTGAATCGTGGTACGGGCAGAACGCGGCCAAGGAGCTATCGGGTGGCGAGCGGTGGCGGAGCTAAGTGATGGCTCGCGTAAATTCAAATAATCCAGCGCCCGCAGCCGGGGTGGAACAAATCTTGGAAGGCTTGGATCCAGAACAACGAGAAGTTGTAACCGCTATTCGCGGCCCGGTCTGTGTAATCGCCGGAGCCGGAACCGGTAAAACTCGAGTAATTACTCACCGCATTGCATATGCAATTGCCGCGGGCGTTACCGATCCAAGTAAGACGCTGGCATTAACTTTCACCGCACGCGCCGCTGGTGAAATGCGAGCCCGCTTGCGCAGCCTGGGCGTTCCAAATGCAACTGCGCGAACTTTTCACTCAGCCGCCCTTAAGCAGTTGATGTATTTCTGGCCTTACTCATTTGGTGGTTCCTTTCCTAAGTTATTAACAATGAAATCTGGTGCAATTGCCGAAGCGCTTAGTCGAACTGATTCATCACTCGCACCACAAACTTCCACTCTTAGAGATATTGCAAGTGAGATTGAATGGGCCAAGGTTTTAGAAGTTTCACCGGCAGAATATGTTGAAGCAGCACTTGGCGCAGGTCGCCAAATTAGAATTCCAAACAATAAGGGTGATAAATCAAATATGGAGGAGATCTCCAAGGTCTATCAATCTTATGAAACGCTAAAACAACAAGAGCGCGCAATAGATTTCGAAGATGTCTTACTTCTAACAGTTGGCATGCTTGAAGAAGATCGCGGAGTGCGCGAGCGAGTTCGAGATCAATATCGATATTTCACTGTCGATGAATATCAAGATGTCTCACCACTTCAACAACGGCTCTTAAATCTTTGGCTGGGTAATCGCGAAGAGTTATGCGTTGTAGGAGATGCCGCCCAGACCATCTACTCATTTGCTGGAGCTTCCTCCGCGTTTTTACTGGGCTTTACCCAGCGTTTTCCTAACGCCCAAGTCATCCGACTTTCCCGCGGCTATCGTTCGACGCCCGAAATTATTGGTACTGCTAATGCAATCCTCCGGCAGGGTGGCATGATCGGAGAACACGGTCACGAGCTCGCCTCTATGAATGAACACGGTGCAAAACCGATTGTTAGTAAGTTCGATAGCGCGGTGAGTGAAGCAAAGGCTGTAGTCGCAAAGATTGCAGATTTAAAGGCGAAAAACCCGGGTCATGTTGAGGTCGCGATATTGACAAGAACAAATTCTCAGCTCGATGCTTTTGAGCGCGAACTAACAAATGCCAGAATTGAATCGCAGATAAAGAGTTCTGAGCGCTTCTTTGAGCGGGTAGATGTTCGAGATGCCATGCGGCTAATTCGCCAAGCGTCAGTTCTCCCAGCCGAAGGTGTTGATTGGTACTCCGACTTGGTTTCAGTGCTTCGTCCCTTTGGTGAAACTGATTATGTGCATGCCTTCTTACGGCTCGCCAAGGAGATGGCGGATGATGGTGCAACTTCGCTACGCGCCTTACTTCGAGAACTTGAGGATCGGGCAGAACAGAACAACCCACCGACTCTTCCTGGCGTTGTGCTTGCAACGCTGCACTCAGCAAAAGGTTTGGAATGGGAGCATGTTTTCTTGGCTGGCGTCAGCGATGGGATTCTTCCAATGGGCGATGACATTGATGAAGAGCGCCGCTTGTTTTACGTGGGTCTCACCCGAGCCCGAAGCGAGCTTCATCTCTCGTATTCCGGTGCGCCAAGCCCATTTCTTTCTGGGATTTGATCCGGCATCTGATCGGGATTTAATTGATTTAATTGATTTGCATCAACACTGTGTCGTGGGTTACCCTTTTGGCATGTCACTACAAATAGCCGAGTTTTCGGTCATTAACGCCACGAACGCCGCTTCTGGCGTCGCTTGGCGTACCCCGGTGGCATCAGCAACCCCTTCAACACATAAGCATTTCGCCCATACCGCAGCAAATACAAATAAGTATTTTGCAGCCTATGGCGATTGCGGAACCTGGAGCAATATCGGATAAGAACCGATACCTAGCCCCAGGGCCGCAAATCCGATAATCGGATGAGCGGCCCTTTTGCTTTTCCAGGGGATAAATCAAATCCAACTAACCCAACTAACCCAGACAACCCAACTAACCCACAAAACCAGAAAGAAAGAGAAAGATGGAGGTGAGAACGATGAGCGTTCTCTTCAGCGAACTATTGGTACCAGGCTGGGCCCAAGGCCCAGACGCGATGATTGGCATTACCGAGCTATCGAATTCGGATTTTAAGCTCCCTTGCCATTACGTTAATCCAGAGACATTCTTCGCCGAATCAAAAGCCGAAATCTCCTACGCCAAGGCGCTCTGTGGTGAGTGTCCGATGCAAGCGCGATGTTTAGAAGGTGCACTTTCCAGAGGCGAGCCTTGTGGAATTTGGGGTGGTGAATTATTTGAGGATGGTCGCGTTATTCAAGAAAAGCGCGCACCAGGTCGACCACGTCTAGTTCCTATCAACTCATCTGTCGAACAAGACGAAGCAAGAGCAAGTTAAAAAACGCACCCGCATCCAGAGTGTGGCCTAAAGTGGGCTGGCTCTGGATGAGTGGGTTCGAGCAGATTAATTCGAACACTGGAACCAATTAGTCTTGATTTTCCGGTCGCCGCAAATTGGGTAGTGGCAAGCACGGCCATGCCAGCAATTGTTGCTACGGCGCTCGCTGGTAGCTCAAGTGGATCATTTAGTGAATTAAGTAATTCAAGTTTTTGAACGAGTGGATTGTTCTCCGAACGCCATAGATCTAAACAGAAAGCGCAGGGGCTTTGCCCAGGAATAACTATCGGGCCGATCTCGATCTGACTTTCGATTAAGTCAGAGATCAATAAGTAGGGAATTCCTTCACTCATCCAACGCTGCACATAATCAGGCTGTGCTCGCTCCGCTGCAATTATGAATGAAGGTATGGCAGGAAATGTGGCCCGATCTAACGTATTAAGCCCAGCGCCGTTAGAAATATCGCTCATCACGGCATCAAAATCCAGCCCAACATCGCTACTCCTTATGCCTAAACCACAGACCTGTTCCGCTGTGACCGTTCGAGATTTTGCGGCGCCGTTTTGCGAACGGTGTACCAATCCTTGACTTCGTGAGATCAATTTACTTCGATTAAAACCGCTAGCCTGCAACAAAGTAAGCAGCATCGTTGCCAATCGATTCTTACCAAAAATTAATATTGAAAATTCTGCGCGGTCCGCAATTTGATCACGAGCTGACGTTCCACTAACGCCACAACTGCCACTAACACCATACTTGCCGACGCCATACCTGCCCGCTTCGTATTTCGATGACCAAGAATGCAAATTTAACTCTGGCTTTAATTTTGCCTCCTTATTAATAAAACTTTGACTCAATAGCTCTCTAGAGCTTCCTACTTGAATTCGATCTGCTAAGAGATCAATAAATTCATGGGTGATTAGGGGTATTAAAATTTTAGAGACTTCTACAGCGCTAATGTTTTCGGGCAATTGATTCTCGGGCAATTGATTCTCGGGCAATTGATTCTCGGGCAATTGACTAGTGCCGGACTGCTCCAACCGTAGTTGAGTGATAATTTCGGCGACGCTTAGCCTTCCAGTTAAAAGTTC
>Ga0209829_10001191_pt1 | contig 21709 bp, 23 predicted proteins | sample C_140205_EF_Meta_FD_187311 | JGI IMG/M metagenome (GOLD analysis project Ga0209829, IMG submission 187311) | Freshwater microbial communities from Lake Croche, Canada to study carbon cycling - C_140205_EF_MetaG (SPAdes) (version 2) | ecosystem: Environmental > Aquatic > Freshwater > Lake...
ACAAGGTGCAACTGGTGGTGCACCAGGTGGTGCAGCAGGTGGCCCACAACGTCCAGGCGGTGGCGGTCCTAATCGCGGTCCAGGTCGCGGCGGTACTGCTGGTGCATTTGGAAAGAATGCAAGTAAATCCTCAAAGCGTAAGCAGAAGTCACGTAAGGCGCTGCGCGAAGAGTTCGACAATATGCAGGCACCACAACTTGGTGGCGCAGTTATTCCTCACGGTGATGGAAAGACAAAGATTCGTATGCGTCGCGGTTCATCGCTTGCAGATTTTGCCGAGAAGATTGGCGCAGATCCAGCAGCGTTAGTTTCAGCGCTATTCCACCTTGGTGAAATGGTTACTGCAACGCAATCAGTAGATGCAGATACCTTTGAAATTCTAGGTGCACAGCTTAAGTACCAGATTGAAATCGTTTCACCTGAAGATGAAGATCGTGAACTTCTCCAGGACTTCGATATCGATTTAGCACAAGAAGTTGCGGACCTTAACCCTGAAGATCTCGTCGCACGCCCACCAGTAGTTACTGTTATGGGACACGTCGATCACGGTAAGACTTCTCTTCTCGATGCAATTCGTAAGACTGAAGTCATTAAGGGCGAAGCGGGTGGAATCACTCAGCACATCGGTGCCTACCAAATTCACCATGATCACGATGGCCTTAATCGCGCAATCACCTTTATCGATACACCAGGCCACGAAGCCTTTACAGCGATGCGTGCCCGTGGTGCAAAGGTCACAGATATTGCAGTGCTCGTAGTTGCAGCCGATGACGGCATCATGCCTCAGACAATTGAAGCGCTTAACCACGCTCAAGCTGCTGATGTACCTATCGTCGTTGCAGTCAACAAGATTGATAAAGAAGGTGCGAACCCAGATAAGGTCCGCCAGCAATTAACTGAGTACAACTTGATCGCTGAAGAGTACGGCGGAGACACAATCTTCGTAAACGTCTCTGCAAAGAAGGGCGAAGGCGTTGATGCGCTGATCGAGTCAATCCTGCTTACAGCAGATGCGGCTATCGATCTTCGTGCAATTGCGGCCGATGATGCTCGTGGTGTTGCTATTGAAGCTCACCTCGATCGTGGTCGCGGTCCTGTTGCAACCGTTCTAGTGCAACGCGGAACACTCAAAGTCGGAGATGCAATTGTCGCCGGTGGATCATTTGGTCGTGTACGTGCGATGCTCGATGAACATGGTGAAAACGTTGAAGAGGCAGGTCCATCACGTCCTGTGCAGGTTCTTGGTTTCACATCTGTTCCAAACGCTGGAGATACATTCCTCGTTGCAGAAGATGACCGCACTGCTCGTCAAATCGCTGAAAAGCGTCAGGCAGCAGAACGTAATGCGCAATTGGCAAAGGCTCGCAAGAAGGTTTCATTGGAAGACTTCATGGAGCAGTCCAAGATCTCAACTCTTAACCTCATCCTCAAGGGTGACGTTTCAGGTTCTGTTGAAGCCCTCGAAGATGCACTCATGCAGCTTGATGTCGGAGCAGAAGTTGATCTTCGCGTTATTCACCGCGGCGTAGGTGCAATTACCAAGAGCGATATCACTCTTGCATCTGCATCCACAGCTGTTGTCATCGGCTTTAACGTCAAGCCTGAACCACAGACAGCTATCTACGCTGATCAAGAAGGTGTTGAAGTTCGTTTCTATTCAGTTATCTACAATGCAATCGAAGAGATCGAGCTCTCACTTAAGGGTCTACTTAAGCCAGAGTACGAAGAAGTTGTACTCGGTAATGCCGAAGTACGCGATCTCTTCAAATCATCGAAGGTCGGAACCATTGCAGGTTCGATTGTTCTCGATGGAACTATTCGTCGTAATGCAAAGGGACGTGTCCTGCGTGGCGGAGCAGTTCTTGCAGAAGACGTCACAATCGAATCTCTCAAGCGATTTAAAGATGATGCAACCGAAGTCAAAGAAGGATTTGAGTGCGGTATCGGTGTAGGTAAGGGTGCAGACCTTCAGGTCGGAGACATCATTCAGGTCTTCGAGATGCGCGAGAAGAAGCGCGCGTAACTATGGGAAATTCACACCGCAGCCACAAGGTTGCAGACCGCATCAAGGTAGTAGTGGCACAGCTGCTTGAGACAAAGATTAAAGATCCGCGTCTTGGCTTTGTCACTGTTACCGATGCGCGCGTTACTGGAGATCTCCAGAACGCTTCCATCTTCTACACCGTCCTTGGTGACGAAGAGGAACGTGCTGCAACTGCTGCGGCTCTTGAATCAGCTAAAGGTGTTATCCGTAGCGCTGTAGGTAAAGATTTAGGAACTCGCATTACCCCTTCTCTCGAATTTATCCTTGATGGTCTCCCTGAGTCTGCCAAAGCGCTCGACACTCTCCTTGAACGAGTTCACCAACTTGATGCAGAGGTTGCCAAGGCGCGCGAGAATGCAAAGCCTGTTGTCGAAGATGCTTATAAAGTTCCACGCATCAAAATAGAAGAGTAATTCACGCAATGACCGATGGCTTTCTTGTAGTCGATAAAGCTGGTGGAATGACGAGCCACGACGTTGTAGCAGTGGGTCGCAAAGCGCTCGGGACTCGCAAGGTAGGACATGCAGGAACTCTCGATCCTATGGCTACTGGAATTCTTGTACTTGGATTTGGTAACGGAACTCGTCTGCTGCAGTACATCACCGATGGCGATAAGTCCTATGTAGCAACTGTTGTTCTTGGTGCATCTACCGTCACAGACGATAAAGAGGGTGAAGTACTAACTAGCACAGATGCGTCAAAGGTAGATGATGCAGATATTGAAAAAGTTCTTAAGGCTATGATTGGAACTATTGCGCAACGTCCATCATCAGTATCTGCTGTAAAAGTTGGGGGAGAGCGCGCCTACGATCGCGTTCGCGCAGGTGAGACTTTTGAACTTCAAGCGCGTCAAGTCACAATCACGCAGTTAGATATTGTTGCGATTCGCCACGGTGATGTAACAACAGAGGTAGATATCGAAGTCACCTGTTCTGCCGGAACATTTATCCGGGCGATTGCACGTGACCTTGGAGATGAGCTCAAGGTCGGAGGGCACCTCAGCTCACTGCGCCGTACTCGCGTTGCGGGTTTCACTGAAAAAGATGCAGTGAGCTTTGCAGACCTGAAGGCACAAAACTTCACAGCGTTAGCCCTTGCAGATGTTGCTCGCGTAACTTTTACGCCACGAGAACTTACGCTCGAGGAAGTGCAGGAGCTCTCATTCGGTCGAGCGCTCTCTGAAAATGGAAATACAGTTATTAATGCAGGGCTATCGCCTGACAATCGACTTATCGCTCTTCTCAAGGATGAAGGCGATAAAGCGAAGCCGATTGCAGTTTTTGCGGCAGCGAACTAGGTAAGGCAAGATTCGACTTATGAGCGAGACCAGCGTCGTCGTTATTGGCGTCTTTGATGGAGTCCACAAGGGACATCAACTGCTGCTCAATCGCGCAAAAGAGATTGCAGATGGTCGCCCCATCATTGCCCTGACATTTGATCCACATCCCACAACGGTCTTTGCTCCCGATAAAGCACCCATGATGCTGACAACCCTGGCAGACCGAGTCGAGCTGCTGAAAATTCATAACGCTGACCAAGTCGCTGTACTGAAATTCAATGAGAAATTTGCTGCCATGTCACCTGAAGATTTTGTGAAGACAATTCTTGTGGACCAACTTCATGCAAGTACTGTCATAGTTGGTAAGAACTTCACCTATGGCCATAAAGCTGCTGGCAATGTAGAAACACTTATCAAGTCAGGCGCGGCTCACAATTTCACTGTCGATGTTCAAGAGCTCAAAGCTGATACTGAAGTTATTTCATCTTCTCGTATTCGAGCCCTTGTTATTGAGGGAAAAGTTGAGCAAGCGCGCGAACTATTATCGAGACCGCATCGCCTTGATGGAATCGTTGTCCATGGCGAAAAGCGTGGTCGTGAGATTGGTTATCCCACTGCAAACCTTGGCAATATCGAGGGACAGACAATTCCCGCAGATGGCGTCTATGCCGGATGGCTCACCGTTGGAATAAATTTCTGGCCCGCAGCAATTTCGATCGGGACCAACCCAACATTTGAAGGTGCACGTGGCCGGCAAGTAGAGGCATACGCTCTCGATCAAGAAGGTCTCGAGCTTTACGACAAGAATGCATCCATCGAATTTGGTTGGTACCTTCGTCCAACACTGAAATTTGATGGCCTCGAACCGTTGCTTGAGCAGATGAGAAAAGATTGCGATAAAGCGCGCGAACTCACCGAGAAATAGGCCCGTTTTACCCTCAATTTCTCTTATCTACAGCTCACAGGTAAACTTCACCTGTCCAACGAGAAAGTGATTTCCCGTGATTCAAACCGGGAAGCCTCTTGAACAGTACTGACGTACTTCACATGAAAAGGAAATAAATATGTCGCTAACACCAGAAGTAAAGAAAGAAATCATTGCAAAGTACGGAACATCAGCTACTGATACAGGAAGCCCTGAAGCTCAGGTCGCTTTATTGTCACGTCGAATCGAAGACATCACAACACACCTCAAGACCAACCCGCATGATCACCACAACCGTCGTGGTCTCTTGTTGCTCGTAGGTCAGCGTCGCCGAATTCTTCAGTACCTCGCAAAGACAGATATCAATCGTTATCGCGCAATTATCGAAAAGCTCGGTATTCGCCGCTAATTAAGAATTACACGCCGGGGGACAATGGTCCTCGGTAGTGGTTTCCAGATGTATGCATCTGTGAACTTCGATCGAAGATTCATTTGTTTCGCCTCGCGTGTAGTTACCGCTCCAGGATGCGTTGAACGCTTCCTGGAATAGAAACACGAATCAAAGGAGGACCCATGGAGGGTCAAGACGTTAAGTCAGCAGTAGCCGTTATCGATAACGGAAAGTTCGGAAAGCGCGAGATTAAGTTCGAAACAGGACGCCTCGCAAAGCAAGCAGCAGGAGCTGCAGCTGTGTATCTCGATGATCAGACCATGATCTTCTCAGCTACCACGGCATCAAAGACACCTAAGGATCAATTCGACTTCTTCCCACTCACTGTGGATGTAGAAGAGAAGATGTATGCCATCGGCAAGATTCCTGGATCATTCTTCCGTCGCGAAGGTCGTCCATCAGAAGAGGCAATTCTTACCTGCCGTCTGATCGACCGCCCATTGCGTCCATCATTTATTAAGGGACTTCGTAATGAAGTGCAGATCGTTGTGACAGTAATGGCGCTCGATCCAGATCATATGTACGACGTCATCGCGATCAATGCAGCGTCAATGTCTACGCAACTTGCCGGCCTTCCATTCTCAGGTCCAATCGGTGGTGTACGTGTTGCACTCATCGACGGTCAGTGGGTTGCCTTCCCTAACCATTCACAGGTCGAGAACGCTGTCTTTGATATGGTCGTTGCAGGTCGCGTAACAGCAGACGATGTAGCAATCATGATGGTGGAAGCAGAAGCAACTACACGCACAATCGGGCTTATTGCAGAAGGTGCGAAAGCTCCTACTGAAGAGATTGTCGCTCAAGGACTTGATGCTGCTAAGCCATTTATCAAGATTCTCTGCGAAGCACAGTCAAAGCTTGCAGCAGTTGCTGCAAAGCCAACAGCTGATTTCCCAGTATTCCTTGATTACCAAGATGATGTATTTGCAGCTGTTGAAAAGGCAGCAAAGGATGATCTTGCAAAGGCTCTGACAATTTCAGGTAAGCAAGAGCGCGAGACAAAAATTGATGAGATTTCTGCATCAACTAAGGAATCAGTTTCTGCTGCCTTCGTGGGTCGCGAAAAGGAAGTTCCTGCAGCGTTCCGCTCACTCACAAAGAAGCTAGTACGTCAGCGCGTACTTCGCGACAAGATTCGTATCGATGGCCGCGGACTCCGCGACATTCGTGCGCTCTCTGCCGAAGTTGAGGTTATTCCTCGCGTTCACGGTTCAGCAATCTTCGAACGTGGTGAGACACAGATTCTCGGAGTAACAACTCTCAATATGCTCAAGATGGAACAGCAGCTCGACACCATGAGCCCTGAAAAATCAAAGCGTTATATGCACAACTACAACTTCCCACCATATTCAACTGGTGAAACAGGTCGTGTAGGCACACCAAAGCGTCGCGAAATCGGCCACGGTGCACTTGCTGAGCGCGCATTAATTCCAGTACTTCCAACTCGCGAAGAGTTCCCTTACGCAATTCGTCAGGTCTCTGAAGCACTTGGTTCTAATGGATCAACATCTATGGGATCTGTTTGTGCATCAACACTTTCAATGCTTCAAGCAGGTGTGCCTCTCAAGGCTCCTGTTGCAGGTATTGCAATGGGTCTTATCTCAGATACCGTTGATGGCAAGATTGAGTACGTAGCTCTCACAGATATTCTTGGTGCAGAAGATGCATTCGGAGATATGGACTTCAAGGTTGCGGGTACTAAAGACTTCGTTACAGCTCTTCAGCTCGATACCAAGCTCGATGGAATTCCTGCATCAGTTCTTGCTGGCGCACTTCACCAAGCAAAGGAAGCGCGTCTTGCGATTCTCGATGTGATGAATGAAGCAATCGATACACCAGATGAGATGAGCCAATACGCTCCTCGCATCATCTCTGTAAAGATTCCAGTAGATCAGATTGGTGCAGTCATCGGGCCTAAGGGCAAGATTATCAACCAGATTCAAGATGAAACTGGCGCAGAAATCTCAATTGAAGATGATGGAACCATCTACATCGGTGCAACCGATGGACCTTCAGCTGAAGCTGCTCGCGCACAGATCAACGCTATTGCTAATCCACAAATGCCAGAGGTGGGAGAGCGTTACCTCGGAACTGTTGTAAAGCTTGCAACATTCGGTGCATTCGTATCACTCATGCCAGGTAAAGATGGTTTGCTCCACGTATCTCAGATTCGCAAGATGCATGGTGGCAAGCGGATTGAAAACCTGGAAGAAGTGATGAAGGTTGGCGACAAGATTCAGGTTGAAATCGGTGAGATCGATCCAAAGGGCAAGCTCTCTTTGGTTCCAGTTCTCGAAGATGGAACAACTCCAGCAGCTGAATAAATGTCAGTAAAGAGATCAGTTCACTCAAGTGGCCTGCGCATTGTTACGGAAGAAGTTCCGTCAGTGCGCAGCGCTGCTGTGGGAATCTGGGTCAATGTAGGTTCACGTGATGAAGCACCGGCGACTGCTGGTGCTTCTCACTTTTTAGAGCACCTTCTCTTTAAAGGTACATCCAGTCGCACAGCGTTAGAGATTTCATCTGCTATCGAATCTGTTGGCGGCGAGATGAATGCCTTCACTTCCAAGGAGTACACCTGCTTCTACGCCCGCGTCATCGATACAGATCTTCCGATGGCCATTAATGTGGTCAGCGATCTGATTACCTCATCCATTGTGAGCGCACTTGATGTTGATGCAGAGCGTAAAGTGGTTCTGGAAGAGATTGCGATGCGCGATGACGATCCCAGCGATCTCATCCATGATTTCTTTAGCGATACCTACTATGGCAGTACTCCGATTGGTCGTCCAATTTTGGGCACAGTCGAATCCATCAAGGGTATGTCTCGCAATACCGTCTTCAATTACTATAAGAAGAAGTATCTTCCTCAAGAATTAGTCGTTGCAGTTGCGGGAAATATTAAGCATAAGCGCGTGGTCGCAATGGTCGAGGAAGCCCTTTCGCGAGATAACTTCCTTGATATCTTGGCAGCTCCCGTCGTACGTCCGAATACCGTGGTCAAGAACACCAAACAACAATCAGTTGGTGTTATGTATAAGAAGAGCGAACAAGCACACATGTTCTATGGCATGGAAGGTGTAGCTCGCGCAGATGATCGCCGCTTTGCGATGGGAGTCCTTTCGGCAGCCCTTGGCGGCGGCATGTCCTCTCGACTCTTCCAAGAGATCCGCGAGAAGCGTGGCCTTGCCTACTCGGTCTACGCATACGCTCAACAATTTGCTGGCTCCGGAGTCTTAGGTTTCTACGCAGGTTGTAATCCGGCGAAAGCGATTGAAGTTGTAGAAATCATCCGTAGCGTTCTATCAGATGTGGCTGAAAATGGAATGACGCACGAAGAAATTGAACGCGCGAAGGGCGCAGTGCGTGGTTCGCTCGTCTTAAGTCAGGAAGATTCAGGTTCACGCATGAGCCGCATTGGTAAGAATGAGATTGTTTACGGCCAGGTGATGGATTTTGATGACATCCTTAAATCAATCGCACGCGTAAGCACCCAAGACATTCGCGAAATTGCCAGCGAGTTCTTGGTCAAAACGCCTACCCTTGCTCTTGTCGGTCCATTTAAGAATGAGTCTAAATTCGAAAAGGTGCTTCAGAAATGATCAAAGTTGGCGTACTCGGTGCACGTGGCCGCATGGGAGCAGAGGTCGTTAAGGCCGTTACAGATGCGCCCGATCTAGAACTCGTGGCAGCCCTTGATCTCGGAGATTCACTTGATGCATTGGTTACCAATGGCGCACAGGTAGTTGTTGACTTCACGACGCCAGATTCTGTTATGGCAAATCTAGAGTTTCTCATTTCTAAGAATATTCATGCCGTGGTCGGCACTACCGGCTTCGATGATGCGCGTATTGCAAAGATTCAAACACTCTTGGCCAATTCCAAGTCTGGAGTGCTCATCGCTCCCAACTTCGCAATTGGCGCTGTCTTAATGATGGAGTTTGCAACAAAGGCTGCCAAGTACTTTGAATCAGCGGAAATTATTGAGCTTCATCACCCTAATAAGGTAGATGCGCCATCTGGAACTGCTTCGCGCACCGCAGAACTGATGTCTAAGTCACGTAAAGAAGCAGGGCTAGGAGCGATGCCTGATGCAACATCAACATCACTCGATGGTGCACGTGGTGCAACGGTAGGAGATATCCCAGTGCACTCAGTTCGTCTGCGCGGCCTTGTTGCACACCAAGAGGTATTGCTCGGTGGAATTGGTGAAACACTTTCAATTCGCCACGACTCTATTGACCGAGTAGGTTTTATGCCAGGAGTACTTCTTGGCGTTCGTCAGGTTGTAACTCATGCAGGGCTGACTTTCGGCCTTGAGAATTTTATGTAGGGAGAAAAATGGCACTCGCAGATATCACAATGTATGGAGCCGATTGGTGTGGAGATTGCCGCCGTTCAAAGCGACTCCTTGAAGAGCTCGATGTGCAGGTAAACCATATTGATGTCGAAGCTGATGAGACAGCTGCGGCAAAGGTTCAAGAAATCAACGGGGGAGCGAAATCAATTCCCGTACTGGTCTTCTCTGATGGAACCCACATGACTGAACCTTCAGATAATGATTTAAAGGCAAAGCTCACCTCGCTCGGTATTATTTAAATCTATAAATAAGCGCTGAAGTAAGTGCGGCCGAGATAACAACTACGAAGTAAGGCGCTTTTAAACGTAGCGCAATTAAGGCCACAATTACTCCAGCAAAACGTTGATCAATTACCCACTTACCTTTCTCGGTGAGTGTCTGCACTCCGACCAGTGCGCTCAAGAGCGCGATGGGAATGAGGGTATTGATACGGAGCATGCGCGGGTTGGTGAGATATTTTTCAGGGATCGAATGGCCCATAAATTTCAAGAAGAAGGCGATTGCGCTAGTTCCCATAACCCCAATCCACATGGCGCTCATCGTCGGGCCTTCCAGCCAAATGCAACAGCTAAGAGAGCTGTAGTAATGATCGGAAGCCCAGCAGAAATTATTGGAGACAGTGCAATAGCGAGCAGTACTGCAGACGCAGCAAGTGTGCGTTCAAATCGCCCCAGTAATCGTGGCCAGACAAGACCTAAAAATGCTGCAGGTACAGCTGCATCAAGCCCCCACGCTGATGGATTGCCCATCGCTTGTGCACCGAGTGCGCCGACTACAGTGAAGATATTCCAGAAGAAGTAGACGCCAAAGCCCGTTAACCAGAAGCCCTGTTTCATAGCGTGATTGCCGAGGTCTTCTTGTCCAATTGCAACTCCTGTGGATTCATCAATTGTTATCTGCGCCGCGATGATGCGCTTTGCTCCACGAACCTGAAGGACAGGGGCCATGCGCAATCCATATAAACCATTGCGGATTCCAAGAAGTGATGCCGTGGCAATTCCTGAGAGAGCGCTACCGCCGGCGCCCATCACACCCACAACTGCAAATTGTGATGCCCCAGAAAATGTCAGCAGAGACAGTGCGCAGGTTTGCAGGATTGAGAACCCTGCAGCGATTCCAGCAGCCCCAAATGCGATTCCGTAGAGGCCAACAGTGAAGGAGACGCTCAAACTCTGCGTTGCGGTGGCGCGGAACACTTTGGACACGCGGTTATTGTGCCCTAGATATCCAGTGAGCGGAGGGGGGTTGAAAGATAAGGTGCGGTCATGTCTGAGACCGTAATTTTTAGAGATGATGTCACCGTTGAGCTAGTGAAGTCGAGCGCAAGTGATGCAGATGTCATTTGGGCAGCGCGTGTATCAACTGCCGGCGAACAATCATTAGATGAGATCGGCGAGGACCCAGCACGTTCGGCAGGTTTGATTAACTACCTTGCACGCGAACGCCATGGATCTCCCTTTGAGCACACCTCAATGACATTTTTTATATCAGCACCCATCTTTGTATTCCGCGAATTTATGCGTCACCGCATGGCTTCTTATAATGAGGAGTCTGGTCGTTATCGCGAACTTAAGCCTGTTTTTTATATCCCATCCAAGGAACGTAAGTTGGTTCAAGTTGGCAAGACCGGTGCTTACACATTTGAAGATGGCACTGTTGAACAATTTGATATCAGTGTAAAAGCTATGAAAGAGGCATATCTGGTTGCCTATGATTCTTATCAAAAAATGCTCGAAGTTGGCGTTGCTCGTGAAGTGGCTCGAGTGGTATTGCCTGTTGCAACATACTCATCAATGTATGTGACCATGAATGCGCGTGCATTGATGAACTTCCTATCACTTCGTACAGCACGTGAGGGATCACATTTTCCAAGCTATCCGCAACGTGAAATTGAGATGGTTGCAGAAAAGATGGAAGCCGAATTCGCTAAATTAATGCCACTGACATACGGGGCATTTGAAAAATCTGGTCGTATCGCGCCATAAGCGATACGATGCCCCGATGAATACGCAGGCGCCTTTCGGACGACTCCTCACCGCGATGGTGACCCCTTTTGATAAGGATGGAGCAATCGATTGGGCGGGCGTAGAAAAGCTTGCTCAACATCTGGTTGATAACGGCCACGATGGAATCGCTGTCAATGGAACTACAGGCGAGGCTCCCACTACAAAATCTTCTGAAAAACTTGAGATTATCAAGGTGGTAAAGAGCGTTGTCGGTTCAAAGATTCAAGTCCTCTCGGGCGCTGGCGATAATGAAACTTCCTACACAGTCGAGCAGGCAAAGCGTTCTGAGCAAGCTGGAGCAGATGGCCTCTTGGTCGTGACTCCTTATTACAACAAGCCTCCTCAAGCGGGCATCGAGGCGCACTTTCGCGCAGTAGCTGCTGCAACAACTCTTCCTATCATGATGTATGACATCCCTGGTCGCACAGGCGTTGAGATTGAATCTGACACCATCGTCAAACTCTTTGAAACTGTCGACAACATTGTTGCTCTCAAAGATGCAAAGGGAAATATTGCCGCCACTTCATGGGTGATTAAGAGATGCAATATTCCTGTCTACTCAGGTGATGACATTCTTAATTTGCCTTTCCTTGCTGTTGGCGCAGTTGGTTTCGTTTCTGTCTGCGGACATACTGTCGGACTTCCATTAAAGGCGATGCTCGAGGCATGGTTTGCTGGAGATACAGCAAAGGCACTTGAAATTCATCAGCAACTCTTGCCAGTATTCACCGGCACATTCCGCACACAAGGTGCAATTTTGACCAAGGCAGCGATGTCTCTCATGGGTCTTCCCGGAGGAACAACTCGTCTGCCACTCGTTGATGCAACACCAGAACAGATAGATCAGCTCCGTAAAGATCTCACTGCTGGTGGCGTCACACTAAAGAACTAACGCATCACTGTATGACACAACATCCCCACCCAAATCTCGGTACGCCATCGAAGCTTGTTGCTGGCGGTCTGCGCATAGTTGCGCTCGGTGGAATCTCTGAAATCGGCCGCAATATGACTGTCTACGAGATTAATGGAAAGTTATTGATTGTTGACTGTGGCGTTCTCTTTCCTGAAGATAATCAACCAGGCATTGATCTCATCTTGCCTGACTTTAGTTATATTCGTGATCGCCTTAGCGATGTAGTGGGTATCTTCCTCACGCATGGCCATGAAGATCACATCGGTGCAGTTCCTTATTTATTACGCGAACGTGGAGATATTCCAGTCTATGGATCTCCGCTCACAATTGCCCTCATCACTGCAAAGTTGAAGGAACACCGAATTTCACCACTGACGCGTGAAGTCCGTGAAGGTAATCGTGAAGATGTTGGTCCATTTGAACTTGAATTTATCGCAGTCAATCACTCGATACCTGATGCGCTAGCAGTTGCGATTCACACCAAGGCTGGCACTGTGCTTCACACTGGCGACTTTAAGATGGATCAGTTGCCACTCGATGGGCGCATTACAGATTTACGTACCTTTGCTCGCTTAGGTGAAGAAGGCGTTGATCTATTCCTCGTTGACTCAACCAATGCAGATGTTCCCGGCTTCACACCTTCCGAGCGCGAAATCATGCCTGCCCTCAATCGTGTTATCGCATCTACCAAGCGACGCGTCATCGTTGCCTCATTCTCATCCCATGTGCACCGCGTCCAGCAAGTAATTGATACAGCCGCAATGCATAATCGTAAAGTTGCATTCATCGGTCGTTCGATGATTCGCAATATGAAGATTGCGCAAGATATGGGCTACTTAACTGTGCCATCAGGAATCCTCTTCGACGCACGCGAACTCGATAATTACGATGATCGCGTAGTGCTTATTTGCACGGGTTCCCAAGGTGAACCCATGGCAGCCCTATCGCGTATGGCAAATGGTGATCACCAGATTCGCGTAGGGGAGGGCGACACCGTCATCCTTGCCTCCTCCCTTATTCCCGGTAATGAAAATTCAGTCTTTAGGGTGATCAATGAACTCACGCGTTTTGGTGCGAAGGTCGTGCATAAGGCAAATGCAATGGTGCACGTATCTGGCCATGCTGCTGCCGGAGAATTGCTCTACTGCTACAACATAGTTAAGCCAAAGTATGTGATGCCTGTGCACGGTGAATGGCGTCATCTGAAAGCTAATGCCGAGATTGCAATTCAGGCAGGGGTTCCGCGTGAGAATGCATTTATTATTGAGAATGGAATAGTTGTTGATCTAGTTAACCACGAAGCAGAAGTTGTGGGATCTGTGCCATGTGGCTTTGTCTATGTGGATGGACAAAGTATCGGGGATATCACCGAATCCTCACTGAAGGATCGGCGCATCTTGGGAGAAGAAGGCTTTATCTCTGTCATTGTTGTGATCGAATCACAAACTGGAAAAATTATCGCAGGGCCAGATATTCATGCGCGAGGTTTTAATGAAGATGAAGCTCTCTTTGATGAAGTCCGTGGACAGATAGAGAAAGCGCTCACTGCCGCAGTTGCAGAAGGCGTCAATGGAACGCATCAACTTTCGCAAGTTGTTCGTCGCACTATCGGAAGTTGGGTTGGGCAGAAACACCGTCGTCGCCCAATGATTGTTCCCGTCGTGGTTGAGGTTTAGGTCGGCGCGCCTGCGCCTGCGAGAATTACCCTCCACCTAAGATTGAGTGTGTGGCTAAGAAGAAGAAACGCGCATCCGGTAAATCTTTTCTGGGCGTAACCGCAACAATCTTCACAACAGTCTGGCACTTCATCGCAAAGACTTTGGGATCGGCAATCCGCTTTGTAGCTCGTGGGGCGAGAGATTTAGATCCCGAGCACCATCGCGATGGAGCAGCCTTGCTCGTTCTCTTACTATCTCTCTCTGCCTTCGCAGGCACTTGGTTTAGGGCAGATAACTATGTGGGGCGAAATCTCTACTCATTCTTTTACGGCACATTCGGTCGTGTTGGTTTTATGGCGCCACTGGTTCTTCTCTACTTTGCAGTGCGCCTATTTAGAAAGCCTGATGATAAACACGCCACTGGAAGAATTACCATCGGAACCCTCACTCTCTTAGTCAGTGCGACAGGTCTTGCTCACCTTCTCAACGGTTCACTGGGTGCAATCAACCCAACTGGTGCTACCGCTATTCGTGAAGGCGGAGGGTTGTTGGGTTACTGGGTTGCCAAGCCACTTGTTGCACTAATGACATCACTTCTTGCCTACCCACTTCTCTTCGTAATCTTCTTCTTTGGCCTGCTGATAATTACTGGAACTCCGCTGTCTAAAGTCGGTATTCGAATCAAGGTATTGCTGATCTGGCTCTGGTCTAAGCGCCCACAGCGAAGTGACTCAGACTTTGAGATTTCAGATACTCCACCATTTGAATCACCCGTTGTTGCCTGGAACCAAGAAGTAGACGATGAGATTGATGAAGAAGAGTTTGATGAAGAGTTCACGGTCGAGATTCCGCGCACACCACTTGTTGCGCAACTGCAAGAGGCTCCTAAGTCTGAGAAGCGACCGGAACAGCTGCTCTTAACTAGCGATATGAAATATGAACTTCCTTCTCAAGATTTGCTCAAGGTTGGCCCTGCTGCCAAGGCTAAGAGCAAGGTCAACGAATCCGTAGTGGCCTCATTGACCGAGGTGTTCAAGCAATTTGATATTGATGCTCAAGTAACAGGGTTTATGCGCGGTCCAACGGTGACTCGGTATGAAGTAGAGCTTGGAAATGCTGTCAAAGTTGAGCGCATAACAGCTCTTTCAAAGAATATTTCATACGCTGTTGCTAGCAGCGAGGTTCGTATCCTCTCTCCAATTCCAGGAAAGTCAGCTGTAGGAATTGAAATTCCTAACGCAGATCGAGAGATTGTTGCCCTCGGTGATGTGATGCGATCAAGTGTTGCGGGCCAAGATCACCATCCCATGCTGGTAGCCCTTGGTAAAGATGTCGAAGGTAATTTTGTCTGCGCAAACCTTGCGAAGATGCCTCACCTACTTGTAGCAGGAGCAACAGGTGCCGGAAAGTCTTCGATGATTAATGCAATGATCACATCAGTTTTGATGCGAGCAACTCCTGATGATGTGCGGTTGATTTTGATTGATCCCAAGCGAGTCGAACTCACCGCATACGAGGGAATTCCGCATCTTATAACTCCCATTATTACCAACCCAAAGAAGGCAGCTGATGCCCTAACGTGGGTAGTACGCGAGATGGATCTTCGCTATGAAGATTTAGCAACATTTGGTTTTAGGCACATCGATGATTTCAATAAGGCCGTGCGTGCAGGAAAAGTTGTTGCACCTCCTGGATCAGATCGCGTCGTTGAGCCATACCCATACTTGCTTGTCATTATTGATGAGCTTGCAGATCTCATGATGGTTGCAGCGCGTGAGGTTGAAGAGTCCGTTGTGCGCATTACTCAGCTAGCACGTTCTGCTGGAATCCACTTAGTGCTTGCTACGCAGCGTCCATCTGTCGATGTGGTTACTGGATTAATCAAGGCCAACGTCCCTTCCCGACTCTCCTTTGCAACCTCATCACTTGCCGATAGCCGAGTTATTCTCGACAGCCCAGGCGCTGAGAAACTCATTGGGCAAGGTGATGCGCTCTTCATTCCGATGGGGGCAAGCAGAGCAATACGAATTCAAGGTGCCTATGTATCAGAACGTGAAATTGAAGCGGTAACAAATCATGTCAAGAAGCAGCTTGCTCCGCGTTACCGAAATGATGTCACCCAAGTTCCACAGTCCAATAAGAGTATTGATAAAGAAATTGGCGATGATTTAGAAATTTTAATTCAAGCTGTTGAACTTGTTGTCGGAACGCAATTTGGATCAACATCGATGTTGCAACGTAAGTTACGTGTCGGTTTTGCCAAGGCTGGGCGATTGATGGATTTGATGGAATCTCGCGGAATCGTTGGTCCATCAGAGGGATCGAAGGCTCGAACCGTCATGGTCAAACCTGATGAACTCGATTCTGTACTTGCAACGCTGCGCGATTACTGAACACCAGATTAATTTTGGGTTGCTTTCAGGGGTGATTTAACCGAATAGGGGTCAATTCCTATTTTTTGTAGTCAGGTGTAAAGTTAGAATTGAGGCTCCTACCTCCCACAGTGAAGCGGCTTATCAGATGACTCTAGGCACAACTATTCGCGATGCTCGCGAAGCCTCGCGCATCAGTATTGCCGCTCTCTCTGAAGCTACAAGCATTCGTATCGGTCTCTTAACTGAGATGGAAGCCAATAATTTTATCCATTGTGGTGGAGACACTTATGCTCGAGGCCACTTGCGCAATATCGCAGTACTAATCGGACTCGATCCTCAAATTTTAATTGATCTCTATAACGACCAGCATGCTGTTGAGAGCCAACGGATTCAAGATTCTCTTGTTGATAATAATGTGATGCAAGTTCCCCGTGAAAAGAAATCACTTTCCTGGAAAGTTCCGGCAGTTGCATCTGTAGCTATTCTTCTGGTGATTGCAGTTGTGCAAATTGTGATGACAAATCAGAGTCCATCTCCAGTGGCAGCTCCAAAAGTTTCAGCAAGTGCATCTGCATCCGCCCAGGTAACTCCCGCCGCCACAGCAGTCGCTACGCCAGCTACTGCAGCAACTCACGGCCCAGTTTCATTAGTAATTGCTGCTCCACGAGGAAATTCCTATATCGACATCATCGTCGATGGGAAAGAAGTTGAAAAGGGATCGATATTTCAAGGTGAGACTAAGACCTATAAGGGGTCGGCAGTGATCAGTGTCTATTTCAGCAACCCTGCAGGTCTTGATGTGACATTTAATGGAAAGCTATTGGCTCCTTTAGGCGGTCAGAACGAAGAGGTTCGACGCACCTTCCGCTAACATCACCTCATGTCCCGCACCGTTGCAATTGTCACGATGGGCTGCGCGCGTAATGAAGTTGATTCCGAAGAGCTTGCTGGACGTCTCGAGGCAGATGGTTGGACCCTCGTAAGTGATGTTGAATTAGCAGAGGTCGCGGTGGTAAATACCTGCGGATTTATTGAGTCTGCAAAGAAAGATTCGGTCGATGCGCTGCTTGAAGCTAATTCGCTCAAGGGCCACGGAGTAACTCGCGCGGTAGTCGCTGTGGGCTGCATGGCAGAGCGTTATGGCAAGGAGCTCGCTGACGCGCTTCCAGAAGCTGATGCAATATTAGGCTTTGATGATTATCAAGATATTTCTGAACGACTGCAATCAATTATCAGCGGCAACTCTCATGCACCGCACACCCCTCGAGATCGGCGAGCACTTCTTCCGATTGCTCCAGTCGAGCGCGCAGCAGCGCGCGATGAGAGCTTCGCATCGGCGGTAGGCGCAGGTGGTTCGCTCTTTCGCAAACGCTTGGGCGATGCGCCATGGGCACCGCTCAAGATCGCATCTGGGTGCGACCGCCGCTGTTCATTCTGCGCGATTCCGTACTTTCGAGGTTCATTTATCTCTCGCAGACCGACAGAGATATTGCAAGAAGGGCTCTGGCTTGCCCAGCATGGCGTAAGCGAGCTCTTTCTTGTCAGCGAAAATACAACGTCCTATGGAAAAGATTTAGGTGACCTCAAACTCATGGAGAAGATCCTGCATGAGTTTGCCGAGATTGAAGGTATCGAACGTGTTCGACTTTCCTATCTTCAGCCAGCAGAGATGCGACCTTCACTCTTACAGGCAATGATCGAGACCGAGAAAGTTGCGCCGTACTTTGATCTTTCCTTCCAACACACAAGTCCAACAGTTCTACGTCGGATGCGTCGCTTCGGAGATTCAGAGAAGTTCCTGCATCTGATTGCACAGATTAGGGCGCTCTCACCTGAAGCCGGCATCAGATCCAATTTCATTGTTGGATTCCCTGGTGAGACTGAGGCAGATTACAACGAGTTAGCTGAGTTCATCACTGCTGCAAAGCTGGATGCTGTTGGCATATTTGGTTATTCGGATGAAGATAAGACCGAAGCGCTTGACCTAGGCGATAAAGTCGCAGACGAAGTTATTCGTGAGCGAGTAGAAGCGCTGTCATCTCTTGCGGATGAGATGGTTTCAGCGCGAGCCCAAGCACGTATTGGCGAACACGTGCGAGTACTCATCGAAGATGCTGAGTTACAAGAAGGGCGTGCAGCCCACCAAGGACCTGAAGTAGATGGCACAACCTCATTTATTGGCAGCAATTTTGCCGTGGGTCAATATGTGGATGCAGTCGTTATAGATTCAATGGGAGCAGATTTAGTGGCGGAGGCGCGATGAAAGCCCCAGCTTTTATTACCCCCAACACATTGACTATTGCGCGAATCCTCTTCATTCCTATCGGTGTATTCACCATCTTCTTTGATGGCGGAACTAATTCTCGCTATCAAATTATTTCTTGGTGTATCTATTTTTTCTTAGGGCTGACAGATATTGCAGATGGCAAGTGGGCGCGGCAATCTAATCGCATTACTGCACTTGGAACTTTTCTCGATCCAGTAGCAGATAAGGCGCTCATCGGATCCGCGATGATCTCTCTCTCAATTCTTGGTCGTTTTCCTTGGTGGATCACCTTCGTGATTCTTTTCCGTGAAATTGGAATCACAGTATTTCGATTACTTGTCATTAAAGATGGAGTAATTCCGGCAAGTAAAGGCGGCAAGCTCAAAACTGGGTTCCAAGGTTTTGGCGTGGGATTCTTTATGCTTCCACTTCCTGCCTCTCTCGATTGGTTTAAATACTCTTTTATCGCCGTTGCTGTGGTGCTAACTCTTGTCACTGGCTTTGATTACCTACGTACTTGGTACCGGAAGAGATAGATTTATCTCATGACAATAAGTGTCTATGCCACAACAATCATCGAGACCCTCAAAGCTCGCGGTGAAACGGTTTCTATCGCAGAGTCTCTGACAGGTGGAGGATTAGGGCATGCGCTGACTCAGGTACCAGGTGCATCAGAAGTTTTTATGGGTGGAATCATCGCCTATACAGCAGATGTCAAAATTAATTTCTTAGGAGTTCCTCGTGCAATCATTGACGAATTCTCAGTGGTAAGCGAAGAAGTTGCTATTGCGATGGCCAACGGTGCTCGCGAAAAAATTGGAACAACGTGGGCGATTTCAACAACGGGCGTTGCAGGCCCAGGTGATTACAGGGGAATCCGCGAAGGTACGGTCTGGATCGCTATCGCAGGGCCCATCAATCAGACCCTGCAATTGACCCTCGATGGCGGGCGAGATGGCGTACGCCAAGGCGCTATATCCAGCGCGATTGGTAACTTTGCGCGTATCCTTAGCACCTAAGGGCGGTTCGAGAGGAGTTAACGATGGCGCTATTACGTGAAGCAGTTGGGCACACACTTCGTGATGCTCGCACCTCGCAATCTCGCACACTCCGTGATGTTGCTCGCGAAGCTCGAGTATCACTGGGCTATCTCTCTGAGGTAGAACGCGGTCAGAAAGAAGCATCGTCTGAGTTGCTCAATGCAATCTGCGATGCACTTGGTCTTACCTTGTCATCTGTGATGTCTGGCGTTACACACGAACTTATATCTCGTGAAAGCGCAAAGCTCTCCGTTGTCGACGCAGCCTAAGTACGCCTTGCAAGGCGGAATACATCGTCGCACCGAGAGCGCAATTCTCGAAGGAACAAAATCTCTTATTGCACTCCATGGTATTTCCAATATCTCGATGATTGATATCGCGGATGCATCTGAAGTATCTCGCGCTACTTTATATAACCATTACCGAGATAAGAACGCTGTGCTTCAAGCTTTGATGTCCGCTGAAGTTGAAAGACTTGTAGCACGGGCATCTCGTGCTGGAACTCCAGCCGATGCTCTCGAGACTCTCTCACGGGAAATCTCGAGCGACCAAGCCCTTGCCTCAATGCGAAGTCATGATGCTGATGTATTGATTGCAATCATGTCGCATGCCGAAAATCCGCTCTATCTCGTTTTAGCGCAATCCATTTATGAAGTCACTAAATCCGAAGCTGGAACAGGGCTTGCTATGCGTTGGTTATTAGGCCAAGTGATGCAACCACTTTCAGCTAAGCAATCGCGCGAGCAAGCAGAGCTTCTTGTTGAGCGCACCCTCTTTTAATTGGTGGCGAGCTACTAATGCGCATCTCTGATTTACGGGAAAGACTTGTGCTCTCATTCGGAGAAGATTGGGCTGCATCCTTTTCGCACGATATTGCAATAAGCGAATTGGGATCGCTTACAGTCAATGAAGCGCTCACAGCTGGGCGTGAAGCTGATGAAATCTGGCGCGCAGTATGTAAGCAATGTCCTACTGAGACTGCAAAGTATCGGTATTAGTAATGCCGGTCGTCTCCGAAGTATTTACAAAAGATAAGAGCCTGCCTGCGCTCGTTCTCGTCCACGGCCTTGGCTCAGCAGGCAATATTTGGAAGACGCTCCATGCTGGTCTAGAAGATTCATTTACGATTTATCCGATCGATTTACCTGGCCATGGAAGTGCGCCACTGGGTGATGAAGCACTTGATCCACAATCACTTGCTCGCACGATTGCCAAGACCCTGGAACGCGATCATGGAGTGACTGAGTTTCATTGTGCAGGAAATTCTCTCGGTGGTTGGATCGCACTTGAGATGGCGGCCCAGTACCCAGATCGCGTCAAGAGCGTTACTGCACTTGCACCCGCGGGCTTATGGCACAAAGGACCAACGCAACAGTTGCCTCCGAGTTTGATGGCGCGAGTTCTTGCTAAAATTTCACAACACTTTCTTCGCACTGCATACCGTCTGCCACCGCTGAAAGCATTGGGATATAGAAAAATTACCCATCTATGGCGAGAACTCTCCTTTGAATCATGTAAAGATTCAGTCATTGCTATGGCTCGCTCAGTTGGATATATGCCAATGTGGAAATCCCTACGCTTTAAAAAATTTGATTCTGCTATTCCTGCGACAGTGCCGGTCTCAATTGTCTTCGGGGATTACGATCTGACTTTGCCGCATCCGCGCGCCCAAGAACGAGAAGCGGCGCCGCGCCATTCCAAGTGGATCATTGTAGATAATTGCGCTCATGTCATTATGTGGAACTATCCAAAGCTGACTGTCGATTTTATTAAACGAACTGCTTTCACACCGCAATAACTTCAAGCACCCAGGGCTCAACGCCATCTGATGGTGTGAGAGCGCAGGGATATTTCTCCGAGACAATCGCATAGAGATCTTCGGGAGATGTCGGGAGCGACCGCGATTGCAGCAGCCAGCGCGCTATCTCGCCACGAGTCTTCTTCGACATATGAGTCACAACAGTACGAACACCATCGACAACGGTGGAGACACGAACCTCGACAGTGATATCGGCAGGGGAGTGCCAGACCGTTTTATATGTAGATGATCTACAATCAACGATCAGTCCAGTTGTAATCTGATCAAGTACAGCAGAGACAGGTACTCGCATCGCCTTGTTATCAATCTTCTCTTTATAATTTTCAATCTTCTGAGATGGGCGAACGACTCCGTACTTTGCCGAGATGATGGCAAGTGCGACCTCGCCTCGCTTCTTGGCCGCAGGGGAGAGAGTGGCCCAATCCAAGGCTTGATAGAGAACTCCCGCATAGACGCTCATGGCGGGGGTGGGCCTAGCTGTCTCCTGCTTCTTCTCAGAGGGCGGCAGGAGGATGAGCATGCGACACACCCTACTTGTCAGTGGCGCCTGCTACCTTTCGAACAGATGTTCGG
>Ga0209829_10001194_pt1 | contig 21654 bp, 19 predicted proteins | sample C_140205_EF_Meta_FD_187311 | JGI IMG/M metagenome (GOLD analysis project Ga0209829, IMG submission 187311) | Freshwater microbial communities from Lake Croche, Canada to study carbon cycling - C_140205_EF_MetaG (SPAdes) (version 2) | ecosystem: Environmental > Aquatic > Freshwater > Lake...
CAAACCCCACGCCCGGGTTCGGTACACAACGATCCAGAACTGGTCGAACAACGTCTACAACCTGGTGACCAAGCGGGCCCGCGCCGAGGCCGGCGCCACTATGGAGTGGATCGACGGCAATATCGGCTCCAAGGTCACCATGAAGTACCCGGCGGTGTGGATGACCGGCGAACACGCCAAGGGTGAGGTGCTCTCGGTGGCGTTCGCCGGTGAAGGTCAGCACCAGGACACCGGCGCCAAGATGCTGCATCTGGCACCGAACACGTCGAGCAACATCGTGTCCAAGTCGGTGGCCCGCGGCGGTGGCCGCGCGTCCTACCGCGGCTTGGTTCAGATCAACAAGGGCGCGCACGGGTCACGTTCGAGCGTGAAATGCGATGCGCTGCTTGTTGACTCGATCAGTCGCAGCGACACCTACCCCTACGTCGACATCCGCGAGGATGACGTGACGATGGGTCATGAGGCCACCGTGTCGAAGGTCAGCGAGGACCAGTTGTTCTACCTGATGAGCCGCGGTATGACCGAGGACGAGGCGATGGCGATGGTGGTGCGCGGCTTCGTCGAGCCGATCGCCAGGGAACTGCCGATGGAATACGCGCTGGAACTCAACCGGCTCATCGAGTTGCAAATGGAAGGCGCGGTCGGATAGCAATGCCGAATCTGACTGAGGCGGTCGAGGGCATCGCCACGAACAAAGGCGAGCAATTCGCCTCGTTCGACGTCAACGCCTTCGAGGTTCCCGGTGGCCGTGACGAGCTCTGGCGCTTCACGCCACTCAAGCGCCTGCGGGGGTTGCACGACGGTTCTGCCGCGGCAAGTGGGCAGGCCCAGATCAGCGTCTCCGAGCAGGCCGGTGTCACTGTCGAGACTGTAGCCCGAGGTGATCAGCGGCTCGGTCAGGGCGGAATTCCGTCAGATCGGGTTGCGGCCCAAGCGTTTTCATCGTTCGAGCACGCGACGATCGTCACCATCGGCCGTGACTCGCACGCAGAGTCCCCGGTCGAGATCGTCGTGGCTGGCCCTGGTTCGGGTGAAACGGCCTACGGACACCTGCAGATCCGCGCCTCCGAACTCGCCGAGGCCGTAGTTGTGATTGACCATCGCGGAAGCGGAACCTACGCCGACAACGTCGAGTTCGTCATCGGCGACGCAGCACGGCTGACCGTGGTGTGGATCGCCGACTGGGCCGACGACACGGTGCACGTCAGCGCCCAGCACGCCCGGCTCGGCAAGGATTCGGTGTTGCGTCACGTCGCGGTCACCCTCGGCGGCGAACTAGTGCGAATGTCGGCCACGGTCCGCTTCGGCGCGACCGGCGGTGACGCGGAACTGCTTGGTCTCTACTTCGCCGATGCCGGCCAGCATCTCGAATCACGGTTGCTCATCGACCATGCCCAGCCGAACTGCCGATCCAATGTGCTCTATAAGGGCGCACTGCAAGGCGATCCGGACTCCGGAAAACCCGATGCACACACCGTCTGGGTGGGCGATGTGCTGATCCGCGCCGAGGCAACAGGTACCGACACCTTCGAGGTCAATCGCAACCTGGTCCTCACCGACGGCGCCCGCGCCGATTCGGTACCCAACCTCGAAATCGAGACCGGCGAGATCGCCGGTGCCGGGCATGCCAGCGCAACCGGACGTTTCGACGACGAGCAACTGTTCTACCTCCGGGCCCGCGGCATCCCGGAGGATCAGGCTCGGCGCCTGGTGGTCCGAGGCTTCTTCGGCGAGATCATCGCCAAGATCGCGATACCCGGGATCCGCGACCGTCTGACCGATGCCATCGAACACGAACTGGCCATCACCGAATCGAAAGCGACCTCATGAGCACGCTCGAAATCAAGAACCTGCACGTCGTCATCGACACCCCGGAAGGGGTCGAGAAGGAGATCCTCAAGGGCGTCGACCTGACTGTGAAGTCGGGGGAGACCCATGCGGTGATGGGCCCCAATGGGTCGGGTAAGTCGACGCTGTCCTACGCCATCGCCGGGCACCCGAGGTACCGGGTGACCGGTGGATCGATCACCCTCGACGGCCAGGACGTTCTGGAAATGAGCATCGACGAACGGGCGCGCGCGGGCCTGTTCCTTGCCATGCAGTACCCGGTCGAGGTACCGGGAGTCTCGATGTCGAACTTCCTGCGCACCGCCGTGACCGCGGTTCGCGGCGAGGCGCCCAAGCTGCGACTGTGGGTGAAAGAAGTCAAGGCCGCGATGACCGACCTTGAGATCGATCCGCAGTTCGCCGAACGCAGCGTCAACGAAGGCTTCTCCGGCGGCGAGAAGAAGCGCCACGAGATCCTGCAACTGGGCCTGCTCAAGCCGAAGATCGCCATCCTCGACGAGACCGACTCCGGACTCGATGTCGACGCCCTGCGGGTGGTGAGCGAGGGCGTCAACCGATACGCCGAAGCCGAGCACGCCGGCGTTCTGCTGATCACCCACTACACCCGAATCTTGCGCTATATCCATCCGCAGTTCGTGCACGTGTTCGTCGACGGCCGCATCGTGGCCTCCGGTGGACCGGAACTTGCTGACGAGCTCGAAGAGAACGGCTACGTGCGCTTCACCGAGCGTACGACCGCCGCATCGTAGGCCGATGACTGTTTCGGTCGAACTCGACGCCATTGAACTGGAGCGAGTTCGCGAGGATTTCCCGATTCTGAATCGGGTGATGCGCGGTGGGAGTCGACTGGCCTATCTCGATTCCGGCGCTACCTCGCAGAAGCCGTGGCAGGTGCTCGACGCCGAACGGGCGTTTCTCACCACCTCCAATGGTGCGGTGCACCGCGGCGCGCACCAGTTGATGGAAGAGGCCACCGACGCCTTCGAGCAGGGGCGAGCCGATATCGCAGCTTTCGTCGGGAGTGCCCCCGAAGAGTTGGTGTTCACCAAGAACGCCACCGAGGCGCTGAACCTGGTGTCGTACGTGCTTGGCGATGACCGTTTCGAACATGCGCTTGGTCCGGGTGACGTAATCGTCACCACCGAACTCGAGCATCACGCCAATTTGATTCCGTGGCAGGAACTCGCCCGGCGCACCGGTGCGACACTGCGGTGGTACGGCGTCACTGATGACGGCCACCTTGATCTGGATTCGCTCGAACTCGATGAACGAGTGAAAGTCGTTGCCTTCACTCACCATTCGAATGTCACCGGGACCGGTGCGCCGGTGGCGGAGCTGGTACGGCGGGCCAAAGCGGTGGGTGCGCGGACGGTGCTGGACGCCTGCCAGTCGGTGCCGCATCAGCCGGTGGATTTCGCCTCGCTCGGAGTGGATTTCGCGGTCTTCTCCGGCCACAAGATGCTCGGCCCCACCGGGATCGGCGCGCTCTACGGCCACGCGGCACTGTTGGCCGAACTTCCACCGTTTCTCACCGGTGGATCGATGATCGAGACCGTGACCATGTCCTCGGCCACCTACGCCGCGCCACCGCAGCGTTTCGAAGCCGGAACCCAGATGACCTCCCAGGTCGTCGGACTGGCCGCAGCAGCTCGCTATCTCAGCGAGATCGGAATGTCCGCTGTGGCGGCCCACGAGCACCGATTGGTCGCCGCCACGCTGGCGGGTTTGGTCGGGATCCCCGAGGTCCGCATCATCGGACCGACAGATCCTGAACTCCGGCACTCACCGGTGGCGTTCGTGGTCGATGGCGTGCATGCCCACGACGTCGGTCAGGTGCTCGATGACGATGGCGTGGCCGTTCGAGTAGGTCATCACTGCGCCGCACCACTGCACCGCCGCTTCGGTCTCGCCGCCTCTGTCCGGGCATCCTTCGCCGTCTACAACACCGTGGAGGAAGTTGACCGGCTGATCGCCGGTGTGCGCCGGGCGATCGGATTTTTCTCCTGATGCGCCTTGAGCAGATGTACCAGGACGTGATCCTGGATCACTACAAACATCCACACCACCGCGGACTGCGTGAGCCGTTCGGTGCCGAGGTGTACCACGTCAACCCGACCTGTGGAGACGAGGTGACTCTTCGCGCGGCACTGTCCGACGACGGCGAACGAGTCACCGACGTCTCGTATGACGGGCAGGGCTGCTCGATCAGCCAGGCCGCCACGTCGGTGCTGGCCGATCTGGTGATCGGCCAGACCGTCGCCGAGGCCATGGCGACCGTGGCTGCGTTCAACGAGATGGTGTCCTCCCGTGGTGCCATCGCCGGCGACGAGGACGTGCTTGGCGACGGCGTAGCCTTCGCGGGGGTGTCGAAATACCCAGCGCGGGTGAAGTGTGCGTTATTGGGATGGCTGGCTTTCAAAGATGCGGTGGCGCAGGCATCCCACCGCCCGGTACCGGAGGAGAAGCAATGACAGACGTAGCCTCGGACGAACTACTGGCCGATATGGAGGAGGCCATGCGTGATGTGGTCGACCCAGAACTGGGCATCAACGTGGTGGATCTCGGCCTGCTGTACGGACTCAACGTCGAGAAGACCGAGACCGGCACTGTGGCGCTGGTGGATATGACGCTGACCTCGGCTGCCTGTCCGCTGACCGATGTCATCGAAGACCAGGTGCTGACCGCACTGGTGGGCGCCGGCCTGGTCAGTGAGGTCAAGATCAACTGGGTGTGGAATCCGCCGTGGGGGCCGGACAAGATCACCGATGACGGCCGCGAGCAGTTACGCGCACTGGGTTTCACCGTCTGACCCAGACCGCGCTTCACCGTCTGACCCAGACCGCGCTTCACCGTCTGACCCAGACTTTTCATGCCGACCTCGGTTAGGGTGAGCCATGCGCAAGGTGTTCGCGGCCGCTCTTGCCGCCATGACCTTGGCCGCGGCTGGTTGCACCTCAGCAGTTGACAAGAAATCCGATACCTACAACGGTGACCCCAAAGTCCTGAACATCGTGATGGGTTCCGAGCAGCACCTGGTGTTCGAACAGATCGTGGCGCCCTGGTGTGAGAAGAACAAACTCGTCTGCAACGCAAAGGAACTCGGCTCTGTCGATCAGGCGAACCTGCTGAGCGAGAACTGCGACCAGCTGCCGCCCTACGACATCTTCTGGTTCGCCTCCACGGTGTTCGAGCAGATCGGCAACCAGCGGTGCAACACACTGGTCGACTCCAAGCCGATGTTCTCCTCACCGATCGTCTTCGCTGGATGGCAGCATGTAATGGACAAACTCGAATTCACACCGGGGAGCGACACCTCGATTCGCCAGATCCTCGATGTGGTCGATGCCGGCAAGGCCAAGGTCTGGATCACCAATCCAACCCAGTCCAACTCGGGCGCCACCGCGTTCTTCAGTTTCCTCAACTATCTTGCCGGCAACCCCCCGGGCAAAGCGCTGACTCAAGATCAATTGGACTCCGAGCCGGTTCGCAGCGGAATCACCCGGGTCATGAGCAAGTTCGACCACACGCCGTCGTCGACGAAGCTGCTGATGGATGAGTGCATCGCCGCACCCGACCGTTGCGATGCGATGTTTACCTACGAGGCGCTCGTCATCGAGTCGAACCGCAACCGGGTTGCCGCGGGCCAAGAACCTATGACGGTGGTGTACCCACAGGGCTCGCTGGCCTTCGCCGATTCGCCGCTGGGATTCCTGCCCCATGGCGACAAAAGCGACAAACAGGCCAACTTTACAGCGCTACAGACCTACCTGCTCAGTCCGGATGCGCAGCAGGCACTGTTGGGCATCGGCCGTCGACCGGTCAACAGCAGTGGCTTGGCACTGCCGAATCTTCCGAAGGACATCGCCGACACCGTGTTCCGGCGCGACTGGGGCATCGTGACCGATCGCCAGGAGCAGCCGATCAGGTTTCCGTCGGCATCGGTCATCGAGAGCGCGCTGTTCAACTACAACACCGAGTACCGCCAGCCGGGCAACTTCGTCTACTGCATCGACGGATCGGGAAGCATGAAGGGTGACGGTTGGAACGGCGTGACGAGCGCCGCCGACATCCTGTTCGATCCGGACACTGCTAAGAGATACATGCTGCTGGCAAATCCGAAGGACAGCACAACAGTGTTCATCTTTGACGACGGAATCAAGGGTGGTCCGTGGACTGTGGACGGCAACAAGCGGGATGATCTCCTCGGCCTGCGCACGGACATCACCGACAGCGGTCCGGGCGGTGGCACCAACATCCGGGGCTGCCTTGCTCGGGCGGCGGAGGTGTTCCGCAGCTACGGTGCGGACTCGCGTAAGAAAACGGTCGTGCTCATGACCGATGGTCAAGACGGTGGGCATGACGACACCGCCATCGACGAACTCGCCACCATGGGCATTCCCGTCATCGCCATTGGTTTCGGCGATGTCGACGAGCAGGATCTCCGGGACGTGATCGTGGCAAAGACCAATGGCACCTACATTCACAAGGACAATCTGGTCGCCGCACTGCGCGACGCAGCGGGATTCAGGTAGGAAACCCCAATGACACCATTGCAGCGGACGACGCTGGCGGCCCTGGCCGCGGGTGCTGGAGGATTCGTGGTTCTCTTCGCCCTGGGTGTGACCTGGCCCATCGCGGTGATCTTGGCTATCGTGCTGGCGGTGTCAGTCGGGTTCACGCTGAGTTACCTCGCGCCGTCGGACTCTCAGAGCGATCTCGACGAGACCATCCGTCAGATCAGCGCGACCACCACCGCGATCCGCGCACTGGGCCACCGGGTCACCGACCGGCCCACGGCGGCCGCGCTACAGGCCGGCTGCGACGGGGTGCCGCGAATGATTGAGTTGATCCGTCACCGTGACATTCGTGTCGGCCTGCCACTGGCGCAGCGAAGTCTGTCCTATCTCGCAGGCGTCCAGAGCACGCTGGAGTCGTATACCCAGGTCCAGCACGGCGGCGACCCGGAATACATCCGACTCGGGCAGCAGGAACTGCGGCGGATCGCGGAGTTCACCTCGCAACCCGATAGGGAGCTCTCGGCCCGGCAGATGGACGACTACATCAATGCGCTCACCGCGCTGAACATGAACCCGCCGCCGGAACTCTCGTGAACGGGCACGGATGAAAAAGTCGAAGGGCCTGTTCTACGTCGGCATCGTTGGCATCGTCGTCGCGTTGACTGCGGCTGTGGCGGTGATCATGTTCTCCAAACGCTCCGGCGACGGCGGCCTCGCGAGCGGCGGCGCCACACGGATCACCTGCTACGGCGGGTCCGAAAAAGAAGAAATGATCAACGACCCGGACATCAAAAGGATTCTCGCCGACTCCTACGGCGTCGAGGTCAACTTCATTCCGAAGGGGTCCTACAAGCAGGTCCAGATCCCACCCGATGAGCTCAAGGCGAGCAAGGTCGACTGCCTGTGGCCATCCTCGGCGAGCGCGCAGGCCGTCTTCGAGGGTTCAGGCAATAGCGCAGTCTTCGGCAACAATTATGAAGCGGCATCCGTCCTCGAGTCGCCGGAAGTGTTGTACGCCAACAAAGAGGCCGTGGAAGGTCTGCAGAGGGCCGGCATCGTCGCCCTGCGGGACGGCAACTATTTCATCGTCGACTTTCGGAGATTGCTGGAGGAGTACCTGCTGCCCGGAAAGAACTGGGCGGATCTTGGCGTCACCTTGCCGGCCGGACCCGTCCTGATCAACAGCAGCGACCCGGCCACGTCGAACTCCGGGATGACGCTCGCTCAACTGGAGCTGGCGACCATCGCGTCCGGCAACCCCTACCAGCCGGCCAGCGTCGCCCAGACCGGCGCGTCGCTGGCCAAGGTCAAAGCGTTGATCGATGCCCAGGGCCTGATGCGCACCGGTTCTGACAGCGCATTCGAGCAGTGGGTGATCCAGCAGACGGGCGGTCTACTGGCCGGCTACGAGAGCCAGCTGTTGCAGTGGGTCACCACCCGCAACAACGGGGTCTTTCCGGCCGGGATCGTGACGCTGTACCCCGAGCCCACGATCTTCAACGACCATCCGATCCTGAGCCTGACCGAGGCCGGTAAGAAGCTCATCCCGGCCATGCAGGACAACGCGGTGCAGGACATCGCGTGGTCCCGGTACGGCTTCCGGTCCGGGACCCGCGTCCTCGAGCAGGCCTTCCCGGGAGTCGTGATTCCGCCAACGCAAACCATCAAGAAGACCCAGGCCCCCGGTTACGGAGTCACCAAAATTCTGCTGGACTGCTTCGTCAATAACGCCTGCTGAGGCCCCGATCGAGGGTGACTTTGATCGTCCGGGAACACAATCACGGAGCATGGGCGTTGCACCCCACGTGGCTACCCAAGACCTGACCGCAGAGAACTTCAACGACACCGTCTCCGGCAACGACATCGTGCTGGTCGACTTCTGGGCCTCCTGGTGCGGCCCCTGCCGCGCCTTCGCGCCTACCTTCACCGCGTCATCGGATAGACACCCCGACATCGTCTTCGGCAAGGTCGACACCGAGGCGCAGGAACAGCTTGCCGCCGCCGCGGAGATTCGGGCCATCCCGACGCTGATGGCGTTCAAGAAGGGCCATCTGGTGTTCAGCCAGTCCGGCGCGCTGCCGCCGGCCGCACTGGAGGAACTCATCACGCAGATCCGCGACTTCGACCTCGACGCTGCGGCCGCCGAAGCGCCACCGGTCACCGACCTCTGACACCTCTGCCAGTGCACGCGATAACGTGCACTGGTGAAACGTGACTCAGGCTTCGTTCTCGTCGACCGTCCCCGGCCCCATATCGCCCTGGTCACCCTGAACCGCCCGGAGCGGATGAACTCCATGGCATTCGACGTCATGGTGCCGCTTCGGGACGTACTGGCCGACCTGACTCACGACAACGACGTGCGGGTGGTGGTGTTGACCGGATCCGGCCGCGGGTTCTCCTCCGGTGCCGACCACAAGTCGGCCGGGTCGGTACCGCACGTCGAGGGGCTGACCCGCCCGACATACGCGCTGCGGTCCATGGAGATCCTTGACGATGTGATCCTGGCCATGCGCCGTCTGCATCAGCCGATCATCGCCGCCGTCAACGGCGCGGCGATCGGCGGTGGCCTGTGCCTGGCACTGGCCGCCGATATCCGGGTGGCCGCGGCCGACGCCTACTTCCGGGCCGCCGGGATCAACAACGGACTGACCGCCAGTGAGCTGGGATTGAGCTACCTGTTGCCGCGGGCGATCGGCTCGTCGCGGGCCTTCGAGATCATGCTCACCGGCCGCGATGTCGACGCAGCCGAGGCCGAACGGATCGGCCTGGTATCGCGCCAGGTGCCGGCCGCGGACCTACTGGAGACCTGCTTTGAGATCGCCGAGCGGATCGCCGGGTTCTCGCGGCCCGGTACCGAGCTGACCAAGCGCACGCTGTGGACCGGGCTGGACGCCGGTACTCTGGAGGGACATATGCAGGCCGAGGGCCTTGGGCAGCTCTATGTGCGCCTGCTTACCGCCAACTTCGAGGAGGCGGTCGCCGCGCGCGTGCAGCAGCGAGCCCCGGTCTTCACCGACGACAAGTAGGAGCGGCGCCAATGATCACCGCAACGGACCTTGAGGTCCGGGCTGGCGCACGCACCCTACTGCTCGCCGAAGGGCCGATGCTGCGGGTCCAGCCCGGCGACCGGATCGGTCTGGTTGGCCGCAACGGCGCCGGCAAGACCACGACGATGCGGATTCTCGCCGGCTCGGGTGAGCCCTACGCCGGCACCGTGGTGCGCAGCGGCGAGGTCGGTTACCTGCCGCAGGATCCACGCGAGGGTGACCTCGACGTGCTGGCCCGCGACCGAGTGCTGTCAGCCCGCGGGTTGGACACCCTGATCGCGGATCTGGAGAAGCAACAGGTGCTGATGGCCGAGGTGGTCGACGAGGCCGAACGCGATAGGGCGATCCGTCGTTACGGCCAACTTGAGGAGCGCTTCTCCGCCCTCGGCGGGTACGCGGCCGAAAGCGAAGCGGGCCGGATCTGCGCAAGTCTTGGTTTGGCCGAACGCGTTCTCACCCAACCCTTGCGTACGCTCTCCGGTGGTCAGCGCCGCCGGGTGGAACTGTCCCGAATTCTGTTCGCCGCCAGTGAGAGTGGGGCAGGTACGGCAACCACACTGTTGCTCGACGAGCCGACGAACCATCTCGATGCAGACTCCATCACCTGGCTGCGCGACTTCCTGAAGTCCTACAGCGGGGGACTGGTCATCATCAGCCACGATGTGGGTCTGCTCGCCGAGGTGGTCAACCGGGTGTGGTTCCTCGATGCCGTCCGCGGCGAAGCCGACGTCTACAACATGGGTTGGCAGAAGTATCTCGACGCACGTGCCACCGATGAGCAGCGCCGGCGCCGGGAGCGCGCCAATGCCGAGAAGAAGGCATCGGCATTGCGCACACAGGCGGCCAAGATGGGGGCAAAAGCAACCAAAGCCGTTGCGGCACAAAATATGTTGCGCAGAGCCGAGCGAATGATGTCGGCCCTCGATGACGAACGGGTGGCTGACAAGGTCGCGAAGATCCGTTTCCCGAACCCCGCACCGTGCGGCAAGACGCCGATGGTGGCGAAAGGTCTGACCAAGACCTACGGATCGCTTGAGGTGTTCACCGGCGTCGATCTGGCCATCGACCGGGGTTCGCGGGTGGTCGTGCTTGGGCTCAACGGTGCGGGCAAGACCACACTGCTGCGCGTGCTCGCCGGAGTCGAGAAACCCGACGCCGGCGCGGTCGAACCCGGCCACGGGATGAAGGTCGGCTACTTCGCGCAAGAGCACGACACCCTCGATGACCACGCCACGGTGTGGGAGAACATCCGCCACGCCGCACCCGACACCGGCGAACAGGATCTGCGCGGACTGCTCGGCGCGTTCATGTTCACCGGGCCCCAACTTGATCAGGCGGCCGGAACGCTGTCCGGCGGCGAGAAGACCCGCCTGGCTCTGGCCGGACTGGTGGCCTCCACTGCCAACGTGCTGCTGCTGGATGAACCCACCAACAACCTCGACCCGGCATCGCGTGAACAGGTGCTCGACGCGCTGCGCAGCTACCTGGGTGCGGTGGTGCTGGTGACGCACGATCCGGGCGCCGCCGAGGCACTCGACCCGCAGCGCGTGGTGCTTCTACCGGACGGCACCGAGGACCACTGGTCCGACGAATACTCGAGCCTGATCGAACTCGCTTAGCTCGCTGTATTCGCTTAGCGCTGTATTCGGTTAGCTCGTGGTGTCCCGCAACATGTTGCGCAGCACGTACTGCAGGATGCCGCCATTGCGGTAGTAGTCGGCCTCGCCGGGGGTGTCGATGCGAACCACCGCATCGAACTGGACCGCGGACCCGTCGGCCTTGGTGGCCGTGACGTGAACCGTCTTCGGGGTCTTGCCCCTGTTGAGATCCTCGATACCGGTGATATCGAACATCTCGGTGCCGTCCAATTTCAGCGACTTCGCCGATTCCCCCGGCGGGAACTGCAGCGGGATCACGCCCATGCCGATGAGATTCGAGCGGTGGATGCGCTCGAATGACTCGGTGATCACCGCGCGCACACCCAGAAGGCTGGTGCCCTTGGCTGCCCAGTCGCGCGACGACCCGGAGCCGTACTCCTTGCCGCCGAGGACGACCAGGGGAATGTTCTGCGCGGCATAATTCTGCGCGGCGTCATAGATGAACGCCTGCGGGCCGCCGTCCCTGGTGAAGTCACGGGTGTAGCCACCGGATGGAACTTCTCCTAAACCTGCGAGCACCTGGTTGCTGAGCCGGATATTGGCGAAGGTTCCGCGGATCATCACCTCGTGGTTGCCGCGCCGCGAACCCAGTGAATTGAAGTCAGCCTGTTTGACACCATTGGCTTCGAGGTACTGGGCCGCCGGGGTGCCCTTTTTGATATTGCCAGCTGGTGAGATGTGATCGGTGGTTACCGAATCGCCCAGCAGCGCAAGCACTCTGGCGCCCGTGATGTCTTTGACCGGTACTGGATTAGCCGGCATGCCGTCGAAATACGGTGGCTTGCGCACGTACGTCGACTTGGGATCCCAGGCGAAGGTGTTACCCGACGGCGTGGGCAGGTTCCGCCAGCGCTCATCGCCCTTGAACACATCGGCGTAGCTGCTGGTGAACATCTCACGGTTGATCGAGGCGGCGATGGTGTCGTCGATTTCCTGCTGCGACGGCCAGATGTCCTTCAAGAACACGTCGTTGCCCGCGGTGTCGGTGCCCAGCGGATCGGACTCGAAATCGAAATCCATGGTGCCGGCGATGCCGTAGGCGATCACCAGTGGCGGGGAGGCCAGATAGTTCATCTTGACGTCGGGGGAGATGCGTCCCTCGAAGTTGCGGTTACCCGACAGCACTGCAGTTACCGATAAGTCGTTGTCGTTGATCGCCTTTGAGATCTCCGGGGCCAGCGGCCCGGTGTTACCGATGCAGGTGGTGCACCCATAACCGCCCAGGTAGTAGCCGAGCTTCTCCAGGTAGGGCCAGAGACCGGCCTTGTTGTAGTAATCGGTGACGACCTGTGATCCGGGCGCCATATTTGTCTTGACCCACGGCTTGGTGGTCAGCCCCTTCTCGACGGCTTTTTTGGCGAGCAGAGCCGCGCCGAGCATCACCGATGGGTTGGAGGTGTTGGTGCAGGAGGTGATGCCGGTGACCACAACCGCGCCATGGTCGAGGACGAACTCGCCCTGCTCGGCCGAGCGCACGAGCACCGGCTTACTCGGCCTCCCATGCGCACCGCCGGCTGCCGATGGCCGGGCATCGACTGCGCCGTCATCGGCGAATGACAGTGCTGCCGGATCGCTGGCCGGGAAGGATTCCTCGTCGGTCTCGTCGAGTTTGGTCTCCGGCGCGGGGTGGTTCTCCTCGACGTAGTTATAGATGTCCTTGCGGAAGGCGTTCTTGGCGTCGGTGAGTTCAATTCGGTCCTGCGGACGCTTCGGGCCGGCGATTGAGGGCACCACCGTGGAGAGATCCAGTTCGAGGTATTCGGAGAACGTCGGCTCATGGTCGGGGTCGTGCCACATGCCCTGGGTCTTGGCGTAGGCCTCCACCAGAGCGAGTTGTTCGTCGCTGCGTCCGGTCAGCCGCAGATACTTGATGGTCTCGGAATCAATCGGGAACATCGCTGCGGTGGAACCGAATTCGGGGCTCATATTGCCCAGCGTGGCGCGGTTGGCCAGCGGCACCTCAGCCACACCCCTGCCGTAGAATTCGACGAACTTGCCGACCACACCGTGCTTGCGCAACATGTCGGTGACGGTCAGCACGACATCGGTTGCGGTTACGCCCGGCTTGATCTCGCCGGTCAGCTTGAAACCGACGACGCGGGGGATCAGCATCGACACCGGTTGGCCCAGCATGGCCGCCTCGGCCTCGATACCGCCCACACCCCAGCCCAGCACGCCCAGGCCGTTCTCCATGGTGGTGTGACTGTCGGTGCCGACGCAGGTGTCGGGGTATGCGACGCCGTTGCGTTCCATCACCACGCGCGCTAGAAACTCGATGTTGACCTGGTGGACGATGCCGGTACCGGGCGGCACCACCTTGAAGTCGGCGAACGCTCCCTGGCCCCAGCGCAGGAACTGGTAGCGCTCGCCATTGCGCTGATATTCGAGTTCGACATTGCGCTCGAAGGCGCCGGCGTTGCCGAAGAAATCCAGGATCACCGAGTGGTCGATGACCATCTCGGCGGGGGAGAGCGGGTTGACTTTGTCCGGGTCGCCGCCGAGAGCGGTGACGGCCTCACGCATGGTGGCCAGGTCGACGATGCAGGGCACGCCGGTGAAGTCCTGCATCAGGACGCGGGCCGGGGTGAACTGGATCTCGATGCTCGGCTCTGCCGAGGGATCCCACTCGGCGATGGCGCGGATGTGGTCGGCGGTGATGTTCGCGCCGTCCTCGGTCCGCAGCAGGTTCTCGGCGAGCACTTTGAGGCTGTAGGGCAGTTTCTCGGTTCCGGGTACCGCATCGAGGCGATAGATCTCGTAACTGCGGTCCCCGACGGTCAGGGTGTCGCGAGCATGGAATGAGTTCAAGGACGGATTCAACGAAGCGCTGCTCACATCAACTCCCGCGTCTGGTGTTCCCGTCAACGGGCTGTCATTGGCGGGCAGGGCGAATCCTAACGGCCGCGATTGTGCTGCCTCGCGGCGGATCCGCTGATACCCCGGCGCCGGCTCCGAGTTCAGTGGGGGCTGCATCGGCGCGTGTGCTGACACCGCAAAGACGTCCGCGGTACCGTCTGGGCCGTGACCACCCTGCACCCGCCCACCTACATCCCGGCGGAGGTGTGTAGTGCCGTCGGACTGGTCTCCTCCACGCCCGTTGACGACTGCATGGCGAAGGTGATGACCGACGTCGCCGCGGACGGTGTGGCCGCCCCGGCCGCGGACATCGGCGGTCTGCAGAAGGTAATCGCCGGCGCCAAGGATCGCGGGGTGGACCTCAAGGTCGTCGTCATGGAGAAGAGCCCGATTCTGGACACCCCGCTGCGCGATATCGCCACCGAGGTCGGCAAGGCCCACCCCGGTTCCACGGTGCTGGTGATCAGCCCGGGCTGGGCCGGCTCCTACAGCACGAGTTACGACCGGGTGCTGCTCGAGGCTGGTCAGGATGTGGTCAAGACTGCGCCGAATCCGGTGCAGGGCGCACAGAATTTCGTCGATCAGTTGAACACCCCGGATTTCTCCTGGACAGCATTAACGGTGACGCTTGTAATCGGTGTATCCGTGGCCGCAATAGTGGCCCGAGTTCTGCACCGTTGGGCGAAACACGGCGCGGCGCCAAAAACCTAGTCCGACAAGGGAAAACGGCCCTTTATGGCAGCTCCATAAGATCACCGTTAGGTCACATAATTCGAATGACAAACTTGTAATTCTTGCCTCTGGTTTCCCCTGCGACAATTGTGACGTACGGTGCAACTGTCACCATTGTTATTGAAGTGACTCGTGTGACATGAGTGACTGGCGGGACTGTCCGGAGCAAATGAGGAGTCAGAGTCCAATGAGATCAACCTCTCGCGGTTCCCGCGTTCGGGCGACCCGTGCGGTCTGCCCACTGACCCTCACCATCGCGATGGCACTATCGGTGCCCGGACTGGCGCAGGCCGAGCCTGCGGCACCGGCCGCCGGTCTGGCCGCCTTGGTCGCCGATGTCGCCGAGGCCAACCAACGCCTCCAGGACATCGGTGCGGCGGTTCAGACCGAGCAGGAGAGCGTCAACAAGGCGATCGTGGCGGTCCAGGATGCCCGGGACGCGGCTGCCGCCGCGCAGCAGCAGGTGGATGCCAGCCGACAGGCGGTACAGGACGCCACGGCGGCCATCGTCGACGCGCAGAAGCGATTCGACACCTTTGCCGCGGCCAGTTACATCAACGGACCGTCGGCGTCGTTGGTGATGGCCCGTACACCCGACGAGATCATCTCGTCGGCGACCGCCGGCCAGACGCTGGCCCTGAGTTCCCAGCAGGTGATGGCCGGACTTCGGCGGGCCCGTACCGAAGTCGTCAACACCGATGCCGCGGCACGGATGGCCAAGCAGGCCGCCGACCAGGCGGTCGCCGATGCCCAGGGCAGCCAGGATGCCGCGGTGGCGGCGCTGACCAAGGCGCAGGCAACCTTCCGTCAGCAGCAAACTGAGATTGACCGGCTGGCCGCCGAGCGCAAAGTTGCACAGCAGAAACTCGACGCCGCTCGGGCCTGGTCGGCCCCGGCGTCGGTACCGGCCGCCGCGCTGGAACAGTCCGCTATCGCGTCATCCGTGCCGCAGGCGGCCGCACCCGTCGACGGGGACCGCTGGGATCCCTCCGCGGCCGCGTCAGGTACTGCTGCGGGGACCAAGGTGCCGCCCTACGGCAAGCTCTCCGAGTGGGATCTGACGTTGCCGATGGTGCCCTCGGCGTTCCTGTCCGGCGACCCCATCCAGATCATCAACGCGTTACTGAAGATCGCCCAGAACTCCTACCAGGTCACCAAGCAGCTTGGGCAGAAGTTCCTGCAGCAGTTGGGCATCCTTAAACCCACCGACACCGGCATCACCAACGGCGGCGGCATCCCGATGGTGTACGGCAACCAGGCGATCGAGTACGTCATCAAACGGGCCCAGTCGCAGCTTGGGGTGCCCTACTCGTGGGGCGGCGGTACCGCGGCGGGACCGAGTCGCGGTATCGACGAGGGCGCCGGCACGGTTGGTTTCGACTGCTCGGGCCTGATCCTCTACGCCTTCGCCGGTGCGGGTATCAAGTTGCCGCACTACTCGGGTTCGCAGTACACCGCGGGCCGTCAGATCCCGTCGGCCCAGATGCGGCGCGGGGACGTCATCTTCTACGGCCCGGGCGGTAGTCAGCACGTGACGCTCTACCTCGGTAACGGACAGATGATCGAGGCGCCCTACACCGGGGCGACGGTCCGTATTGCACCGGTCCGGACCAGCGGCATGACCCCGTTCGTCGTCCGCTACGTCGAATGGTGATGCCGTGATTCTGTTGCGTGGCAACGTTTCTCGAATAGTCCGAATGGTGGTTGCGATCGTCGCAACGATCGGGCTTGGGCTCGGATTCGCCGCTCCTGCGGCCGCTGAGGAATCGTGGGATCCCACCCTGCCCAAGTTGCTCAGTGCCGGGGCGCCCGGTGATCCTGTCGCGGTCGCGCAGGCATCGCTGGCATTCACCCAGCAGGCGGCGCAGTCGACGATGGACCTCGGCCGCAGATTCCTGGCCGGTCTTGGTATCGGCGGTAGTCCGGCGGCACTGCCGGGCGGTCGGGTCAACGGCCCGCAGGCCATCGAGTACGTGATCCGTCGCGGCGCATCCCAGCGCGGGGTGCCCTACTCCTGGGGTGGCGGCGCGATCAACGGTCCGAGCACAGGTGTGGACCAGGACGCCGGAAAGGTTGGCTACGACTGCTCCGGGTTCACCCGGTACGCATTCGCCGGCGTGGGGGTCCAGATTCCCAAGTACTCGGGTGACCAGTACAACGCCGGTCGCCATATCGCGCCGTCCCAGGCAAAGCGCGGCGATCTGATCTTCTACGGCCCCGAGGGCTCCCAGCACGTGACCCTCTACCTGGGTAACGGGCAAATGATGGAGGCGTCCTCAGCGGCCGGTCAGGTGACCGTGAGCCCGGTCCGCACCGCAGGTATGACCCCCTACCTGACCCGCATCATCGAGACCTGACCAATCCGAGGTTCCGACGCGCCTGCGCATGACCCGCATCGACGGATTCCCCAACGCCTGGAATAGTTGTCTCCAGGGCACGGTGCTGCCCGGACGAATGTGGGCACGCGCTCATGTGCCAACCAACAGCTGTGGAGGAAGTCCATGACGTCACCAGGTGGCTCGCCCGCGATCCCCGCCGGCTACGGCGGACCGAGCGGATCTGCGTCATCGCCGGCCGGGGGTGGCGCGTTGACCAGTGAGGTGCAAACCCTGGAGCGGGCGATCTTCGAGGTCAAGCGGATCATCGTCGGCCAGGATCAACTTGTCGAGCGCATCCTGGTGGGGCTGCTGGCCAAGGGTCACGTTCTGCTCGAGGGTGTCCCGGGTGTCGCCAAGACGCTGGCCGTGGAGACCTTCGCCAAAGTGGTCGGCGGAACCTTCGCCCGCATCCAGTTCACCCCGGACCTGGTGCCCACCGACATCATCGGTACCCGGATCTATCGGCAGGGCCGCGAGGAGTTCGACATCGAATTCGGCCCGGTGATGTGTAACTTCCTGCTCGCCGACGAGATCAACCGCGCGCCGGCCAAGGTCCAGTCGGCTCTGCTCGAGGTGATGGCTGAGCGCAAGATCTCGATCGGTGGCCGCGATTACCCGCTGCCCAAACCGTTCCTGGTGATGGCAACTCAGAACCCCATCGAGAACGAGGGCGTCTACCCGCTACCTGAGGCCCAACGCGACCGCTTCCTGTTCAAGATCAACGTGGACTATCCGTCACCGGAGGAGGAGCGCGAGATCATCTACCGGATGGGCGTCAACCCGCCGGAACCCAAGCAGATCCTCGACACCGGTGATCTGCAGCGACTCCAAGATGTCGCGGCAAACAATTTTGTGCACCACGCGCTGGTCGACTATGTCGTCCGGGTGGTGACGGCCACCCGCCGTCCCGAGCAGTTCGGCATGGGTGATGTGAAGTCTTGGATCGCCTTCGGAGCCTCCCCGCGCGCGTCGCTGGGAATCATCGCGGCCGCTCGTGCTCTGGCGTTGGTTCGCGGCCGCGACTATGTCGTTCCGCAGGATGTGATCGAGGTGATTCCCGACGTGCTGCGGCACCGCCTGGTGCTCACCTACGATGCGCTGGCCGATGATGTGAAAGCGGAGACCGTGATCGCCCGGATTCTGCAGACCGTCGGACTGCCCCAGGTGAATGCTGTTCCGCAGCAGGGACATAACGTCGCCCAGCCGCAGGTTCCCCCCGTGCCACCTGCGGCACCCGCCGCGGCAGGCGCCAACGGTCGGTGAGCGAGTCCACTCCCGCCGCTGACGCGGCTGGTCAGCCGCAGGCGGTCCACCCGCCTTCCTTCCAGCGCGGTGAGATCGATGATGCGAGGCTTTCGGCCGCACTGCGAACGCTCGAACTCACGGTCAAGCGCAAGCTGGACGGGGTGCTGCAGGGCAACCATCTCGGTCTGATCCCGGGACCCGGATCGGAACCCGGTGAGTCGCGCCTCTACCAACCCGGAGATGACGTCCGGCGGATGGACTGGTCGGTGACCGCCCGCACCACGCACCCGCACGTGCGGCAGATGATCGCCGACCGTGAGTTGGAAACCTGGATTGTGGTGGACATGTCTGCCAGCCTTGATTTCGGCACCACCGGCTGTGAGAAGCGTGATCTCGCCGTCGCGGCGGCCGCCGCAATCACCTACCTCAACAGCGGTGGCGGTAACCGCATCGGAGCGGTGATCGCCAACGGGGAGAAGGTGATTCGGGTTCCGGCCCGTTCCGGCCGTCAGCATGAGCAAACGCTGCTGCGGGCCATCGCCACCTCGCCGCGCGCGTCACTGGGGGTCCGAGGGGATCTGTCCGCCGCCATCGACGCCCTGCGGCGGCCGGAACGCCGGCGCGGTATGGCCGTCATCATCAGCGACTTCCTCGGCCCGATTACCTGGATGCGCCCGTTACGGGCGATATCAGCCCGACACGAGGTGCTGGGTATTGAGGTTATCGATCCCCGCGATGTGGAGCTGCCTGACGTCGGCGACGTGATTCTGCAGGACCCCGAGTCCGGCGTCACACGTGAGTTCACCATCGACGCGCAACTGCGTGCCGACTTCGCCCGGGCCGCCACCTCTCACCGCGCCGAGGTGGCCCGGACACTGCGCCGCTGCGGCGCACCGCTGATGACGCTGCGCACCGACCGAGACTGGATCGCCGATATCGTCCGTTTCGTCGCCTCGCGACGTCGCGGAGCGCTGGCGGGCAGCCAGTGAGTGGGAATCGCGGATGAACCTGCCGTTCTTCGGGCCGATGTCGCTGACTGATTTCGCGCACCCGTGGTTCTTCGTGTTTCTTGCGTTTGTCGCCGGTCTGGTGGCGCTGTACGTCATCGCCCAACTGGCCCGCCAAAAGCGCATCCTCCGGTTTGCGAATATGGAACTGCTGGAAAGCGTTGCGCCCAAACGCCCCAACCGCTGGCGCCACCTGTCCGCCATTCTGCTGATCTGTTCACTGGTGTTGCTGACCATCGCGATGGCCGGACCGCAGAACGACGTGCGCACCCCCCGTAACCGTGCGGTGGTGATGTTGGTGATCGACGTATCGCAGTCGATGCGCGCCACCGACGTCGAGCCGAGCCGGCTGGCGGCAGCCCAGGCCGCGGCCAAGCAGTTCGCCGACCAACTGACCCCCGGTATCAATCTCGGTCTGATCGCCTACGCCGGTACCGCGACGGTGTTGGTGTCGCCGACGGCAAATCGCGAGCCCACCAAGATCGCCATAGACAAACTGCAGCTGGCCGATCGCACCGCCACCGGCGAGGCGATCTTCACCTCGCTGCAGGCGATCGCAACCGTGGGAGCCGTCATCGGTGGTGGCGACGGACCGCCCCCGGGACGAATCGTGCTGATGTCCGACGGTAAGGAGACGGTGCCGTCCAACCCGGACAACCCGAAGGGCGCCTACACCGCAGCCCGGACGGCAAAGGATCAGGGCGTGCCGATCTCCACGGTGTCATTCGGTACGCCGTACGGATACGTTGAGATCAACGACCAACGTCAACCGGTACCCGTTGACGAGGCGATGCTCAAGAAGATCGCCGAACTCTCCGATGGCACCCACTACAGCGCCTCGACTCTGGAACAGCTCAAAGAGGTCTTCAACTCATTGCAGGACCAGATCGGCTACGAGACAGTCAAGGGCGACGCCAGCGTCGGTTGGCTGCGGCTGGGCACATTGCTGTTGGCGCTATCGGCCCTGGCGGCAGTGCTCCTCAACCGCCGGTTGCCTGGCTGATTTCGTTTACTCGCCACCGCGAGCCTGCTTGCGGGTACCGACCGGTGAGGCACTAAGTTGACGGGCATGACTGAGACCGGCAAACCTGCATTCGTCGCCCGCTCAGTTCTCGTCACCGGTGGAAACCGCGGGATCGGCCTGGCGATCGCGCAGCGACTGGCCGCCGACGGCCACAAGGTGGCGGTGACACATCGCGGATCCGGAGCGCCCGAGGGGTTGTTCGGCGTTGCATGCGATGTCACCGACACCGCCGCCGTTGATCGAGCCTTCACCGAGGTCGAGGAGCACCAGGGCTCAGTAGAGGTGTTGGTGTCCAATGCTGGGATCGCCGCCGATGCATTTCTGATGCGGATGACGGTGGAGAAGTTTGAGAACGTCATCGACGCGAACCTCACCGGAGCGTTCCGGATGGCGCAACGAGCATCGCGCAGCATGCAGCGCAAGCGGTTCGGCCGGATGATCTTCATCGGTTCGGTCTCCGGAAGCTGGGGCATCGGCAATCAGGCCAACTACGCAGCCTCCAAGGCGGGTCTGATCGGCATGGCCCGTTCGATCGCAAGAGAATTGTCCAAGGCCGGCGTCACGGCCAACGTCGTCGCGCCGGGCTATATCGACACCGAGATGACCCGGTCGCTTGATGAGCGGATTCAGCAGGGTGCACTGGAGTTCATTCCGGCCAAGCGGGTCGGCACCGCCGAGGAGGTTGCCGGCGTCGTGAGCTTCCTAGCTTCGGAGGATGCGAGTTACATCTCCGGTGCGGTGATTCCGGTCGACGGCGGCATGGGGATGGGGCACTGATAGCGGCCCGCTATCAACACCGCGCGACTGATGGTGGACCACGAAGAGAACAGGACTGATATGGCAGGGCTTCTCGAAGGCAAGCGCATCCTCGTCACGGGGATCATCACCGATTCATCGATCGCATTCCACATCGCCCGGGTCGCGCAGGAGGCGGGTGCGGAGATCGTCTGCACCGGATTCGCCCGGATGAATCTGATCAAGCGGATCATCGACCGTTTGCCGACTCCGGCACCCCTGCTGGAACTCGACGTCCAGAACGAGGAGCACCTCGCGAGTCTCGCAGACCGGGTCACAGAGGTGATCGGCGTCGGCAACAAACTCGACGGGGTGGTCCACTCCATCGGCTTCATGCCGCAGACCGGGATGGGTATCAACCCGTTCTTCGACGCACCGTTTGAGGACGTCGCCAAGGGAATTCACATTTCGGCGTACTCGTACGCCTCGCTGGCCAAAGCCACCCTGCCGATCATGAACGCCGGTGGTGGCATCGTCGGGATGGATTTCGATCCCACCCGCGCCATGCCGGCATACAACTGGATGACGGTGGCTAAGAGCGCCCTGG
>Ga0209829_10001195_pt1 | contig 21648 bp, 23 predicted proteins | sample C_140205_EF_Meta_FD_187311 | JGI IMG/M metagenome (GOLD analysis project Ga0209829, IMG submission 187311) | Freshwater microbial communities from Lake Croche, Canada to study carbon cycling - C_140205_EF_MetaG (SPAdes) (version 2) | ecosystem: Environmental > Aquatic > Freshwater > Lake...
ACCGGCGAGATCGGCCTTTTCAAAATCAAATCCGAAGGCGCCATCGCCTCTGGCGTCCGCCGCATCGAAGCGGTTTGCGGTGAAGCCGCCTGGGCACACCTCCGCGAGAACATCGAAAAGTGGGACCACGAGCTCAAGGCCGCGACCTCGAAGCTCAACGCGGCGAACGAGAGACTCACCGCTCTCGGTGAGGAACCCGTCACCGTCCACGAGTTTCCACACATCATGAGCGCCATGCTCGTCGAGCGCGCCGATATCTCCCAACTCAACGCCACCATTGCCCATGGTGCGCGCACTCTTGAGGAAACCCAAGGCGGTGCCATCGAGGCAGAGAAGCGCATCAAGAAGATCCAATCCTCCCAAGCCGCCGCCCTCGCCGACGAATCGCTTGCCGAACTCATCGACTCAGCCACAAAAGAAGGCAACCCTATCATCGTCTCCTTCGAGTCCGACGCCTCGCTGCTCCAGGAGCTCCAGAACGGCCTCAAGAAAAAGCAATTCGCCGGCCCGGCCCTGCTCATCGTCGATGACGGAGAAAAACTCCACCTCGCCACCCACTGCGGCCCGGATGCCCTCGCCGCCGGCCTCAAAGCCGGTGACCTCCTCCGCGACCTCGCCGCCCTTGCCGGCGGAAAAGGCGGCGGCAAGCCCGACCAGGCCCGTGGTGCCGCGCCGGATCGTTCGAAGCTGGAAGAATTGAAGGCTTCAGCCTCGTCCCGCTTCCAGTGATCGTCCGGGTCGCCGGACTTTGACTCCGTGGAGTTTGCCAAGCTCCCGATCATAGGAGACCAAGGTCTGGCTGTCGGCCATGGAGATGGCTGCCAGGTAGCAGTCAGCGAAATCCAGTTTTCCCGCGCCGAAGAGCTTGAGGGCGTGGATCATCTTGCCGTTTTCCTCGGAGTGGAATCCCGGGCTTGAAAGCAAGTGAGCGAGCACCTCCGCCGTCTTCGATCGGGAGTGCCCGTAAAATCCGATCAGCACATACACCGCTTCCGCCAAGATCATCGGAAGAACGGTGATCCGTGCCTTTCCCGAATCCGCCGCTTCAAAGAGTTTTGCCACCTGTGAGGCCTGATCGGCAGGTTCACCCGTGATGAAACGCAGGAGAACGTTCGTGTCCACCAGAAGGGGCTTCATCGCTTGCCCTCCCGCGCTACTTTTTTGACTCGTGCCTCCCTTGATTTCGCCCGCGCTTCCTCGAATGGCACTCCGGATTTTCCGGCAGGTGGTTTCAAGGCTCCAAACACCTCCATGGCCCCGGGCTGGGGTCGGATCACCACGGAATCGCCTTGGATTTCGTAAGTGATCCGATCCCCCGCCTTCAGATGCAGAGCCTGCCTGATGGGCGCGGGAAGTGTGGTTTGTCCTTTGCTGGTGATTGTGGAATGCGTCATAGAGAACTCCTTACTTCTACCTTATTGCATTACATTCTTCAAATGCAAGGATTCAGGTGTCCTTGCCGCTCTTCGGTTTCTTCCACGCCTTGAACTCCGAGGGCCGCAGGCGGTAGCGCGCGATGTTTCCTTCGTGAAGCGTCGTCAACTCTAGCCGCACGACCTTCCGCATCTGCTCGCGATCGTTTTCGGGAATCGTCTTGTTCACCTGTTTGCGGATCCATTCGTCCGCCACATAGAGCCCCAGACGTTCCTGCACCACTCCGCGCACGAGGTTGCCGAGTTCGGTCCGGTAGCGGAGTCGGAACGGATCCGGCTCGCCGAGTGTCTGGCGCACTACCGGGTAGCGCGCGCACGAACGGCGGTATGCCCACACAAAGACATCGCGGAGGTAGCTGATATCATTCAGCTCATACACCGCCAGGATCGCGCCGACGTAGTGGCTCAGGTCCACATCGATGAATGACAGCGGACAAAGATTGTGCCGAACCATCGGGATGTTTGCCGCTAGCCGGGAGACGCGTTTGTTCACGTCCTCGAAGGGCTGCAAATAGGGCAGATGCACCATCGAGAAAAACGCCTGCTCGAAGGGGTCCTCGATTGCATCCGCCTTCTCCAGAATCTGCCGAAAGCGCTCCTCGATCTGCTGCGGGATTTCCAGCGGGTAGTAAACCGTGCCGCTGATCCCGACCGCGCAGGACCGCACCCGACCGCAGGCGGCCGTGTCGGAAAGCAGGTTGTCCGAGAGCAGGGCGTGGACGCTGCAAATCGTGTAGGAATTGAAGCCGATCTCATCCGCCTGATCGGAAAGCATCTCGATCGCGGCCTTGTGGTTGAGGATCATCTGCGTTTCCTTCGCCGACTTTCCATCCGGAGTCTGGTCGAACTTCAGCAGCCGCTCCGTTTCAAGAAGCGAATACGTGTTCCCCTCAAGGCGGCTGGAGTTCCAGCAAAGGTCCACCAACAGCCGATCCATCACGCGGCGCAGATAGGTTCCAGCGGGCAGATCGTACAGCCCGACCTGGCCAAGATCCCTCAATTCCCGACGCAGTGTGGCGGGCAGATAGAATGTCTCGTTCGGTTGGTAGGCGTCGAGAAAGTTGCCGTTGTAGGCGGCCGGTGTCCGTTGGTTCACGGGGCGGCTCATCACCTTCTGGACGGCTCTTGCTTCCGGAGAAAGCCAATGCGGTTCGAGGTCGCGGGGCTCCTCGCGCACCATGGCACTCGGTGGATCCAGTGCAGCTGGGGCATAAACCTCGCGGATCAGGTAACGCCGCGCGCGACCCTCGCCTTTGGGCGTCAGGCGGCCGTCGCTGACGAGTTGGTCGAGTCGGCGTTGGAGCGTGCGCTTGGGGAAACGGATTTCCGTTAGCGCCAACAGTTCCCCGACCGATGCCCCGTTCGGAAATCGGCGAATGATCCGCTGGACGTCGGAAAACTCTTCGGCAGGAACTTTAAGTGGCATGATTAAATGTTTTTACGGGGCGATTAGGCTAAATTGTGCCGTTTCCTGCCCCTTTTATGGCATGATTACCCAAATCGCGCCACCATAAAGTGTCACGATTTTAAAAATCATGCCACAAACCCATCGCTGGATTCCCCGTTTGGGGACTTTTCAAGCCCGAATCCGTATGACAGGAGTTGCCCATGCCTCTGACCATCAAGCCGAAATCCGAATGCGCATTTGACCAAACTTCCCTCGGGGAAGTGATGCTCCGCTTGGATCCGGGTGAGGGTCGAATCCGCACCGCCCGCCAATTCACGGCCTGGGAGGGCGGCGGCGAATACAATACGTCGCGCGGGCTGCGGAAGTGCTTCGGCTACAAGACAGCGGTGGTGACGGCCTTCGTGGACAACGAGGTGGGCCACCTGATCGAGGATTTCATCATGCAGGGCGGCGTCGCGACGGACTTCATCCAGTGGCGCGAGGACGACGGGATCGGTCGCAACGTGCGCAACGGCCTGAATTTTACAGAGCGTGGTTTCGGCATTCGCGGCGCGGTCGGGAACCCGGATCGCGGCAACACGGCGGCCTCGAAACTGAAACCGGGCGATGTCGATTGGGATCACATTTTCGGAAAGCTCGGCGTCCGCTGGTTCCACACCGGCGGGATCTATGCGGCGCTCTCGGAAACGACGGCCGCGCTGACGGTGGAAGCCGTGAAGGCGGCTAACAAGTATGGCACGATCGTTTCCTATGACCTGAACTATCGACCTTCGCTCTGGAAGACGATCGGTGGTCTGGCGAAGGCCCAGGAAGTGAACCGGGAGATCGCGCAATACGTCGATGTGATGATCGGCAACGAGGAGGACTTCACGGCGTCGCTCGGCTTCGAGGTGAAGGGCGTGGACCACAACATTTCCAAGATCGAGACCGATGCGTTCAAGGCAATGATCGAGTCAGCGGTGAAGGAATTCCCGAACTTCAAGGTCGCAGCCACCACCCTGCGCGGCGTCATCACGGCGACCGTCAACGACTGGTCGGCCATCCTCTGGCACGACGGCAAGTTCCACGAGAGCCGCAAGTATGACGGCCTCGAAATCCTCGACCGCGTCGGCGGTGGTGATTCGTTCGCGTCCGGCGTGCAGTTTGGTTTCATGGAGTTCAACGACGCGCAGAAGGCCGTCGAGTATGGTGCGGCTCACGGCGCACTGGCCTCCACGACCCCCGGCGACACCTCGATGGCGACGCGCAAGGAAGTCGAGAAGCAAATCTCCGGCGGCGGTGCGCGCGTGGTGCGCTGAATGACATTTGCTTTCCCGGCGTTCTTGCTGATGCGAAGGTCGTGTGTCAGAAGAGGCCGCGATGAATTTAAGCCGTCGATTCCTGAAAGCGCTTGCAGCGACCTCCTTGCTGCCACTCCCGGCCTTCGGAGTAGAATCGGGAAAGGCGCTTCGCATCGGCATCATCACCGACGTTCACAAGGACATCCTCCACGATGCTGACGAGCGCTTGGAGACTTTCATCGACGCAATGACCACCGAGAAGGTCGATGCCCTCATGCAGATGGGTGACTTCTGCACGCCGAAGCCTATGAACAAAGGCTTGCTCGACATCTTCAATTCCTTTCCCGGTCCGAAGTTTCACGTCCTCGGCAATCACGACACTGACGGAGGCTTCACGCGTGAACAAATCATGGCGTTCTGGGGAATGGAGGAGCGTTACTACTCCTTCGACCTCGGTGGCTTCCATTTCATCGTGCTCGATTCGAATGATCGGCCTGCGGATTTCAATGGCGGCTATCCGAGTCATATTGCCGATAACCAAATCGAGTGGCTGAAGGAGGACCTCGAAAGGACGACGCTCCATACCTTCGTCATTTCCCATCACAGCCTGGAGGTCCCGGTCTGCATCACCAGCCAGGAGAAGGTCCGCGCGGTGCTCGAAGCCGCGAAGACATCGGTTGGCAAACGCAAGGTCGCCGCCTGTTTCAATGGCCATTGGCACATCGACCACTCACCCGTCATCAACAGCATTCCCTATCATCATGTGGACTCTGCGGCGTACTACTGGCTGGGTGCCAAGTACAAGCACGAGAGCCTTTCGCCGGAGTTGTCCAAACAGTTCCCGACCGTCGCCCTCACCGCGCCCTACACCAAGCCGCTCTTCACCGTGCTGGAAAACGATGGCGACGCGCGGAAATTTTCCCTTCGCGGCGCGAAATCCGCCTGGCTCGGTGCATCACCCGCTGAACTTGGATTCACCTCCACCCCGATTGCCGTCGCGTCCATACGGCCCGAGATCACGGCGGTTTTGGAAACATTTGCTGAAGCCTCATGAAACGTCTTCTCGTCATGCTCTTTCTGTCCGCGTCGTTGGCGATGGCGGTGGAGAAGCCGGTTGAAGAGGTACCCCGGGAGCGATCCGAGCCCGTCAAGGAGTCACACGTCGGCTGGCGCACGATGGTGATCGCGGCGGCTCTGATCCTGAGCCCGCTGTTTGCAGGCTGGGCACTTGGCAAGCGCGGCTCGAAGCGTTGAGGGTCGCAATCGTTTGTGGCGTCGTGCGCCGGAGGATGCTCACCGGGCTCGCGTGACGCGCACTTGATCGATGCAGTTGATATGTTGCCGCGTCGGCGTGAGTAATTTTCAGCCTCCGGCGAAAAACGTCCTGCTGCTATCCCTTGTTGTTTCGACAATGGCATCCGCCCAATCTTCACTGCCTGCGGAATTGCTGGGATCGATGGATGTAAAGTGACCGAAGAACCACACGATCAACTTGGTATTCCATGGTCACAGCGTTCCGTCAGGATATCAGAAGACGCCTGATGTGAAGACCTTCGAATCCTACCCGCAGCTCGTTTTCCAAGGCCTCAAGAACAAGCATCCGTTCGCGGTCATCAACTGCATCGTCACCGCCATCGGTGGCGAGGGCAGCATCGCAGGTGCGGCCCGCTTCGAGAAGGATGTGCTCTGCCATCAGCCGGACGTCATATTCATTGATTACGCCTTGAGCGATCGTTGTCGGCCACTCGACGAGGTTGAGGCGGCGTGGAAGTCGATGATTCAAAGATTCGAGCGCCAAGCTCGATGATCCGGCGGACCCTCCTTTGCAATTGCGCGGAGCTGATTCGGAAAATTGCCAAGCAGGAGGATGTTCCGCTGGCCGGCGTCTTTGCCGCTTGGCAGGCAGAGGTGGCAAAGGGAACAGCCCAAACCGACCTGCTGAGCCAGCCAAGTCATCCCAACTCACGTGGCAACACCCTCGCCGCCGCCACGGTGCTCGCCTTGTTTGGAAAGTAACCTTATCGCCTGCAACCCGAAGGGGCTACCGCTGGATCAGCGCTTCGTCGCAAGGTGCACCAGCACCGCTTTTTGGGCGTGCAGTCGGTTCTCGGCTTGTTGGAAAATCGTATTGGCATGGAGCTCGAGCACTTCCTCCGTGATCTCCTTGCCACGATAGGCGGGCAGGCAGTGCAGCACGATGTGACCCGGCGCGGAAGCCGCGAGCAGTCCGGCATTCACCTGGAACGGACCAAACGCAGTCTCTTTGTCCTGTTGATCCTCCTGGCCCATCGACAACCAGACGTCGGTGTTAATGACATGCGCGTCCTTTGCAGCGATCGAAGGATCGGTGGTGATCGTGACGTTTGGCGCATCGAGTCTTGTGAGGAACTCAGCGGGCGGCTGGTAGGCTCCGGGGGAGGCGACGGCGAGCTCGAAACCGAGGTGCTTGGCCGCCCACATCCAGGAGATCGTCATGTTCGAGAAGCCGTCACCGATGAACGCGATCTTCTTTCCTTCCCAGCTCCCGAGCTTCTCCCGGACGGTCAAAAGATCCGCCAGAATCTGGCAAGGATGCTCGTCGTCTGTTAGAGCGTTGATTGTCGGGATGCCGGAATAGTGGGCGAAGTCGATCAAATCCTGCTGCGCGAAGGTGCGGATGATGCAGCCGTGAACCATGCGTCCCAGCACGCGGGCGGTGTCCTTGATCGGCTCGCCGCGGCCCAGCTGGATGTCGTTCTTCGAGAGAAACATTGGAAAGCCACCAAGTTCGCGAATGCCAACCTCGAAAGAGACGCGGGTGCGGGTCGAGGACTTCGTGAAGATCATCGCCCAGGTCTGCCCGGCGAGAGGTTGCCCGGCATCACGGCCGCGCACAGCCTTCAAATGTTCGGCAGAGTCCAGCAGCCAGGTGATGTCCTTGCCGGTGAGTTCTTCGATGGAGAGGAGATTTTTCATGAAATGTTAGATGTTGGCGAGCACGTCACGGAGGATGGCGAGGGCTTCATCGACTTCAGCATCGGTGACGTTGAGCGGAGGGAGCAGACGGATGGTTTCAGGACCAGCGGGCACGATGAGCAGGCCGCGTTCCATGGCCTTGGTAACGAGGAAGAGGGCGGCGGTTTTGCCGCCGGGCGCTTCGACCCTTGAGGCGTCGATACCGATTCCAAGGAGCAGGCCTTTGCCGCGGAGTTCGGTGACGATGGGAAGATTCCAAGCGGCGATGGTTTCACGGATTCGTTGCTCCTGCCTGCGGGCGTTTCCGGCGAGATCCTTCTCGGTGATCTCTGCCAGCACGGCCAGGGAAACGGCGCAGACGAGGGGATTGCCGCCGTAGGTGGAGCCGTGCGAACCGGGGCCCATCAGCGAGGAAAGCGCGGTGCCTTCTTCGTTGATCGCGCGGTCAGAGACCCAAAAGGCCCCGATCGGCAAGCCACCGCCCATGCCCTTGGCCCACGAGATGCCGTCGACCTGGAGATCCGGGGAAATCGTCCGCCACGCCATGGCCTCCCCGCAGCGACCGAAGCCGGCTTGGACCTCGTCGAAGAAGAGCAGCAGGTCGTGTTTTTTGCAGAGCTCGGCGATGGCTGTTAGAAACTCGGCCTTGACCACATTGACCCCGCCTTCGCCCTGGATCGGCTCGAGGAGAATGGCGACCGTTTCCGGACGGATTGCATTCTGGAGCGCGGCGATGTCGTTGAAAGGCAGATGCCGGAAACCGGGCAGCATCGGGTCGAAGCCCTCCTTGACCTTGTCCTGACCGGTCGCGGCGATGCCGCCGAGCGTCCGGCCATGGAAGGATTGATTGAAGGTGAGGACCTCGTAACGCGGTGAGCCGTCGGCCTGAGGACGCTGATGACCGAAACGGCGCGCGGTTTTCACCAGTCCGTCGTTGGCCTCGGCCCCGGAGTTCGAAAAGAAGACTTTCCCCGGAACCTTCACATGGTCCTCCACGATCACGCGGGCAAGTTCGGCTTGCTGTGGGATCAGATAGAGGTTGGAAACGTGCAGGAGCGTCGCGGCCTGTTTGCAGATCGCTTCGGTGATCCGCGGATGGGCGTGACCGAGCGAGCACACGGCGATGCCGGTGCAGAAATCGAGATAGGCCTTCCCGTTCTCATCCCATAGGCGCGTGCCTTCGCCGCGCGCGGGAACGAGCGGAAAGCGGCCGTAGGTTGGCAGGACGAATTGTTGGAACGACTCGGGAACGGTCATGGGAAAGGGGCGGAGGCTAGCGTGCATCAGAAAAATGGCAATGGGCGAAAAGTCCGGGCTATTTCGCCGCCACCACCCGCCAGGTTGCGAGCAAGACGATGCTGGCACCGATGAACTCGACCGGGTGGAAGGTTTCACCGAAGCAGGCGAAGGAACCGACCGCGGTAATGATCGGAAGCGTCATCTGCATGGCCGAGCCACGCGAGACCGGCAGCTTCTGATAGGCCCGAGTCATCACAAGCTGGGCGAAGGCAACGACGACCGCCGCCACGATCAGCCCAGCCCAGGCAAGGGCGGAGAGAGATAAGACCTTCGTCACCGCCGGAAAGGCAGAGAGCATCCCGTAAAATGCCTGCGAAGCGTAGATCGTCGCCGGGTGCTCCTCATGCCGCAAACGCCGGATCACGACCACCACCCAGCCCGCCAGGGCCGCGCCCAGAAGTCCGAGCAGGTCATAGGGCGACAGGTGAGTGAGCTGCCCCTTGTCGCTGAGAAACAGCACCAACCCGCCGAAGCCGATCGCCATCCACAAAACGCCGGCACGGCTCACGGTTTCCTTCAACCAAAGCGCGGCGATGATCGTCGCGAAGGCGGGATAGGTTAGGTTCAGCACCACCGCCCGCGCAGCACCAAGTTTCGTGACGCTGATGTAAAAGCACAGGATGCCAACCGCCCCGATGGCACCACGAATCATCACCAGCCGGCTGCCAATCAAGCGCTTCGGCTCGAAACCGCGACCGAAGCCATAGCAAGCCGACACCACGACCAGTCCGAACACTCCGCGGAACAGCGCCGCCACCCAGCCATCGGCCTCAGGCGCATGGACGCTGATACCGCGGATCAACAGCGTGTTGGCGGAGAACAGGACGACGGACAGCAGCATCAGGAATAGGCTGCGCCGGTCGGACAGGGGCGATTGTTCGGTCATGGTGGCTTCGGGTGGTCCGAAACGGGCACCGCCGACGGGAAATGGACTGCCTGAGCGATTTCCGGATTCCCACGTGGCGTGGCGCATTCCGGAGAGCTTGCGGGAAGATCCCGTCATCACACTCCGTGCCCAACCAGACGCCAGCCCATGCGGGCGGCGGCAGGTTTGGTTCGGAGTCGTGCGACAGGAATCACGGCGTCCGTGTGGCAGGGACCGGGAGGGACGTCAATCTGGCATTCGGGCGCTTCTTCAATGATCCATGTGTAAACGACGAAGGACTCAAGGGAAGAAATACAAAATTCTGGGCACGAAATTCTAAACGGAAGAGGCCATGCAAATCCGTGTCCATCCTCTTCATCCGTGGTTGAAATGACTTTCCGTGATCCACGAACCTTGCGACTGAGCGTTTCTCCCGCTATGAAACGCCACATGGATTTTGAAACACTGTCGAAGTGGGCGGATGAGGAAGTGAAGGGCGTGCTCGGCGCACTGCCGCCGGAACTGACCAAGCCCGCGAAGGCCTGTGCGATTTCGCTCGAGGAACGACCAGGCCGTGGCGCAGGTGACGAGGAGCTGGAAGGAGACGAGCTCGGGCTTTTCGAAGGTCAGTCGCTACTGGAGGAACCGGGAGTCGTTGCCGGGGAAATGCCGCGCATCCGCCTGTTTCTCCAGAATCTTTGGGAATGGGTGGAGGAGGATGAGCAGGATTACCGCGACGAGGTCGGCACGACCTTCATGCACGAGCTCGGCCACTACTTCGGCTGGGACGAGCAGGACGTCGAAGAGCGCGGGCTCGAATGATCAGAGTCCGGCCGCGACGAGCTCGATCGCTGCCGGGTAAAGCCGGTGCTCCTCGATCTGGATGCGGGCGTGCAGCGACTCCGACGTGTCGTCCGGAAACACCGGCACCTTCGCTTGGCAGATGATCGGCCCGGTATCCATGCCCTCGTCAACGTAGTGGACCGTGCAACCTGTTTCGGTCGCTCCGCCGGCCAGTGCTTGCTTCCATGCATCGATCCCCGGGAATGCCGGCAGCAGCGAAGGATGGATGTTCAGGATGCGGCCGGGAAACGCATCCAGCAACGGGCGCTTCACCAGTCGCATGAAGCCAGCCAGACAAACGATGTCCACCCCGGCCTCCAACAGTCGACGCGCGGTCTCGGCCTGCGCCTCATCCGGGAACTTCGATCTGAAGCCCAGGCAGTCGATGAGCCCGGCAGGGATGCCATTCGAGGTTGCGCGGTCCAGAATGAAGGCCCCCGGATGATCCGAAAGCACCAGCACGATTTCCGCATCAAGCGAGCCGTCCTCAATCGCATCGAGGATGGCTTGCATGTTCGAACCAGAGCCGGAGCCGAGTATCCCGAGGCGCATGAAGGGAGGAGAAAGTTCCAAGTGCCAAGTGCCAAGGGCCAACTGAAGAAAAGTTCCAAGTGCCAAGGATCAAGTTCCAACCAAGACTGGGCCAGTCCATCGTGATTGCCCTTCTTTGGAACTTGGAACTTGGAACTTGGAACTTCACTCTCCCGCCCATGCACGACGCCCGCATCGACGCCCTTGCCCGCCAGTTGGTCCGCTATTCCACCTCGCTGAAGAAAGGGGAAAAGGTCCTGATCGACCTCTTCGATGTGCCGGATTCGATCGGCCTCGCCCTGATCCGCGAAGCACGGGCGAAGGGTGCGTTTCCCTTCATCCGCATCCATCAGTCGCGCCTCACCCGCGAAATGTTGAGCGGCGCCGAGGACACGCAGTATTCCACCCTCACCAAGCACCTGCTGGCGGAGATGAAGGACATGGATGCCTATATCGCGATCCGCGGTGGCTACAACATCGCCGAGACTTCTGACGTCCCAGCCGAGCGCATGAAGCTCGCCATGAAATACATGCGACCGGTGCTCGATCATCGCGTGAAGAAGACCAAGTGGTGCGTGCTTCGCTGGCCCGGTCCGTCCATGGCGCAGCAAGCAGGAATGAGCACGGAGGCTTTCGAGGACTTCTACTTCAAGGTCTGCCTGCTCGACTACAAGGCGCTCGGACCGGCGATGAACGCGCTGAAGAAGCTGATGGACAAAACCGACAAGGTCCACATCAAGGGCCCCGGCACCGACCTGCACTTCTCGATCAAGGACATCCCGGCGATCGTCTGTGGCGGAAACTACAACATTCCCGATGGCGAGGTCTTCAGTGCGCCGGTGCGGGATTCAGTCGAGGGCGTGATTCAGTACAATGCGCCGACCATTTACCAAGGCATCCCCTTCGATGCCATCCGCCTCGAGTTTTCCAAAGGGAAAATCATCAAGGCCGACGCTGGCGCGAAGACCAAGCAGCTCAACAAGATTCTCGATAGCGATGACGGTGCACGCTACGTCGGCGAGTTTGCCCTCGGTTTTCACCCGGTCATCCGCGAACCGATGCGCGACATCCTATTCGACGAAAAGATCGCCGGCTCCTTCCACTTCACGCCAGGCCAGGCCTACGATGACGCCGACAACGGCAACCGCTCGCAAGTCCACTGGGACATGGTCTGCATCCAGCGCCCCGACTACGGGGGCGGCGAGATCTGGTTCGACGGCAAGCTCATCCGCAAGAACGGCAAGTTCCTCGTCAAGGCGCTGGAGAAGCTGAACGGCTGAGGATTGGTCACCACACTCGCGGGGACTCTGCCCTCTGGCTTCGGCGATGAGGGTCGAATCTAGAGGATCTCCGCGATCTGAACGGCGTTGAGGGCGGCGCCCTTGCGGACCTGATCGCCGACGACCCACAAGTCGAGGGCGTTGTCGAGAACGAGGTTCTGGCGGATGCGTCCGACAAGACACTCGTCCTTGCCGGTGGTATCGAGCGGCACCGGAAAGATCTTGTTCGCCGGATCATCGACGACCTGAATGCCGGGCTTGCCAGCATACGCGGCGCGAGCAGCGTCGGGCGTGACCGGCTTTTCAAACACGGCGGTGATCGACACCGAGTGCGAGCGATAGACCGGCACGCGAACGCAGGTGCAGGAAACCTTCAGGTCGGAAAGCCCCAGAATCTTGCGGCCCTCATTGAGCATTTTCAGCTCCTCCTTGGTGTAGCCGTTGTCGGTGAAGGAATCGACCTGCGGAATCACATTGAACGCAATCTGGCGGGGATAGACTTTCGGTGTGAACGGCAAGCCGTTGGCAATCGCCCTGACCTGCTCCTCCAGTTCGATGATCCCCTGCGCGCCGGAACCGGACACCGCCTGATAGGATGAGGCGATGATCGACTTGAGGCCAAAGGCCTTGTGCAACGGCGCGAGCGCCATCAGGGAAATAATGGTCGTGCAGTTCGGATTCGCAATGATCCCGCGCGGACGGTTCTTCGCGGCCTCCGGATTGATCTCCGGAACCACCAGCGGCACCCCATCGTCCATGCGGAAGGCAGACGAGTTGTCGATCACGACCGCGCCCGCCGCCGCCGCGGAGGGGCCGAATTGAAGGGAAATTCCTCCTCCGGCACTGAACAGGGCGATGTCGACCCCTTTGAACGAATCGTGGGTCAGCTCCTGCACCACCACCTTCTCGCCGCGGAACTTCAGCGTCTTCCCTGCCGAGCGGGCGGAGGCGAGCAGCGTGAGCTTCCCGACTGGGAAATTCCTCTGTTCGAGACAGAGCATCATTTCTTCGCCGACCGCGCCGGTGGCTCCGACGATCGCCACGTGAGGTTCCTTCTTCATGGGCTGGGGATCCGGACCGTTTGTCCGGGGGGCGGGACCATAGGCAATTTCCCCGCTCTGGCAACCGAATCCTCCTTCGTTTCCATTCCACAATTCTCCTTGCACGGGCTTCCGCGATGGTTAGAGTCGCCCGGTCTCTCAGCTAATGCTGGGGGTTTACGAAACCAACTCAACTGATTCCAAACACATGAAACTCGTCAAAATCATCGCCCTCACCGCAGCCGCCGCCGGCACCTTCCTTGCAACTTCCTGCTGCAACAGCAAGCCAGCTCCGACCGCTCCTGGTTACGTTGCCCCAGCCAAGTAAGGCTGTGATCCGGGACGGGGTCTCCCCTCCCAATTGATTTCCGGGGCGGGTTGGCCTCCAACCCGCTCCGGCATCCTTTTCTCCAAGTCTCCGAAACTTTTCACTTCCAACCCATGATCCGCATTCTTCTTGCGACGGGCGCTTCCGTATTCGCCCTCTTGTCCGTCTCCTGTTGCTGCACCAGCGAACCGAAACCACCGGGTCTGCGCCCGCTTCCTCGGTTCCAGGAAATCCCGGCCGCACCGCCACAGGAAGTGATCCCGACGAAGTAAGGCCTGTCCTTCCGACCTCGGTCGCCAAATCCGTTTCAAAAGCCTCTCGCCCTTTGGGCGGGAGGCTTTTTGCGTTGACACAAGGCGACTTGCGTAGTTCACGTCAACCCGCCTCCTCGCCGTGGCGAATCCACTCGACGTGCTTTTTCAAATCCATGAAACGCCTTTCCCCGCCTGACTCCGGACCGCGCTTCCAAGCTCAAGTGCGGCATTACCACCGTTCCAGCTCCACGAAGCGCAGCTCTTGGGACGAGTGGGTGGATGGCCACAACGGAAAGCCCGGAGTCGACTGGCCGAAAATTCTCATCCGGGGGCTCATCGTTCTGGGTGTGCTGGCCGCCGTTGTCGCACTGATCTTCGGCTTCATCAATATCGCCTGAGCCCGGCTTTCATTTTGGGGATGCACCTTTGACATTTTCCCGCAGCCGTTGCAGCTTTCGCCCCCGCCAAAACCGGCGGATCAAGCCATGGGCAAGAGCCTTTATCAAAAAGTTTGGGACGCCCACACCGTGGGACAATTGGCCGACGGCCGCACGCAGCTTTTCATCGGGACCCACCTCATCCACGAGGTGACCTCCCCACAGGCCTTCGGGATGCTCCGCGATCTCGGCCTGACGGTGAAATACCCGCAGCGCACCTTCGCCACCGTCGACCACATCGTGCCGACCGAGCACCAGGACCGTCCGAACGACCCGCTCGCTGCGGAAATGATGGAGGCCTTGCGCAAGAATTGTGAAGACTTCGGCGTCACCTACTTCGACCTCCGTTCCGGAAAACAGGGCATCGTCCACGTCGTCGGACCCGAGCAGGGGATCACCCAGCCCGGCACCACGATCGCCTGCGGCGACTCCCACACAGCCACCCACGGAGCTTTCGGCGCAATCGCCTTCGGCATCGGCACCACCCAGGTGCGCGACGTGCTGGCCACCCAGACCATGGCGATGGAGCCTTTGAAAGTCCGCCGCATCGAGGTCAACGGCTTCCTCCACCCCGGCGTCTATGCCAAGGACGTCACTCTCCACATTATCCGCCTGCTCGGCGCCAAGGGTGGCATCGGCTTCGCCTACGAATACGCCGGGGAGCTCTTTGATCGCATGTCGCTGGAGGAACGCATGACTGTCTGCAACATGGCCATCGAAGGCGGTGCCCGCTGCGGCTACGTCAATCCGGACGAAACGACCTTCGAGTATCTCAAGGGCCGCCCGTATTGCCCAACTGGCGCCGATTGGGACGCCGCCGTCGAGCGCTGGAAATCCTTCGCCTCCGATGCCGACGCCCACTACGACGACATCGTCGTGATCAACGCCGCCGACATCGAGCCTACCGTCACGTGGGGCATCTCTCCGGATCACGGCATCGCCATTTCCGAAACCATCCCCGACCCCGCAGCCGCCGCCACTCCGCTGCTGCGCCAGTCGATCGTCGAGGCTCTGGAATACATGAAGCTGCCGGCCGGCATCCCGATCAAGGGCGTGAAGATCGACGTCGCCTTTCTCGGCTCCTGCACGAACGGCCGTCTCTCCGATTTCCGCGAAGTCGCGAAATACCTCAAGGGCCACCACGTGGCAGCGGGCGTGAAAGCCATCGCCGTTCCCGGTTCGCAGATCGTCGCCGTCCTTTGCGAAAAAGAAGGCATCGACCAAATCTTCCGCGACGCCGGCTTCGAGTGGCGCGCCGCGGGTTGCTCGATGTGTCTGGCCATGAACCCGGACAAGCTCATCGGCGATCAACTCTGCGCCTCGTCCTCGAACCGCAACTTCAAGGGCCGCCAAGGCTCGCCCACCGGTCGCACCGTCCTGATGTCACCCGTCATGGTCGCCGCCGCCGCGATCCAGGGCTCCATCGCCGACGCCCGCGAAGTCTTCGCCATCCCGCAGGAAACCGCCGCCGTCGCCTGAGTTTCTGAACCTCCACCTTTGATTCCATCATGGCCCTTGAACCCGTCATCACCGTTTCCGGACGCGCCGTCTTCATCCCAGGCGCGGACATTGACACCGACCGCATCATCCCGGCGCGCTTCATGAAGTGCGTCACCTTCGACGGCCTCGGCGAATTCGCGTTTTACGACGTCCGCTTCGACCCGACCACCGGCGAGAAAACCGACCACCCGCTCAACGATTCGCGCTTTGACGATGCCTCGATCCTGATCGCCGGCGTCAACTTCGGCTGCGGCTCCTCCCGCGAGCACGCCCCGCAATCCCTCGCCAAATACGGCTTCAGGGCCGTCATCGCCGAGTCCTTCGCGGAAATCTTTTTCGGAAACTCCACCACGCTGGCCATGCCCTGCGTCGTCGCCACCGCCGAGGACATCGTCGCGCTGAAAAACGCCGTCGAAGCCGATCCGACCGTTGAGGTCACCATCGATCTCGATGCCATGCGAGTCCGCAGTTCCGCTGGCCAGGATTTCCCGGTCGTCATGCCGGATTCCGCTCGCGACGCCCTCATTTCCGGCCGCTGGGACCCGATCCAAGAGCTGCTCGACAACGAGAAGTCGATCGAGGATCGCGCCACCAAGCTCGGCTACGTCTGAGCCGATCCGGAGCAACTCCATCGTCAAAGGCCGGGGGAGACTCCGGCCTTTTTCGTGATCGACCCGGGCAAAAGGGGGAAAATCGGGCAAATTTCCGGATTTCTGGCCGATCTCCTGAAAATATTTTACGCTTTACCGTAATAAATTTTATGCCCGTCCCATGGGGGCCAGAACCGTCACAATCCCCCGCAGAATGGTGGATACAGCTGCAAATCGGCCATGGATCACGGTTTGCAAGCCGTCGCCCCCTTCCTAACGGTTGGATTTTCAGGTTGCCACCCCCCGGCGATGCCTCCTTAATGCCCAAGTCTCATTCCAAAGGCATCTGTCCCATCACCTCGATCCCCCACCCCGAACGCATGCGCCGACAACTCCTCTCACTGGCAGCCCTAGTCCTTCTGGCTCCGCTCCTTTCCAACTGCTCTTCCACCATCAACGTTCTTCCCAAGAGCTCGATCGGAAAGGCCTCCTCCTCTTCCTCCGGTTGGTCCCTCGGACTCGGCTCGACCGAAAGCTTTCCCACCGCCGCTCCCTCGGCATCTGTCGCTTCCGCTGCTTCCTCGCATCGCAAGGACAAGCACGGGATGCCGGTTTACGCGTTCAGCGAGCGCTCCCGCTTGGTGCGCACCACCGCTTACTGCGCCAGCGAAAGTGACCACCTGATCTACGGCAGCAAGAACGCCACCGGCACCGAGCTGCGTTACAGCAACCGCGTCCGCAGCGCCGCCGCTGACTGGTCATTCTACCCCGTCGGCACCGTGTTCCGCATCAAGGGCCTGCCCTACCTCTACGTCGTTGACGACTACGGCTCCGCCCTGACTAGCACCGGCACGATCGACATCTTCACGCCGAATGGCGAGACGATGAAGGCCTGGGGCACCCGCAGCGTGGAAGCGACTGTCGTGCAGTGGGGTTCATTCACCCGCAGCGCCGAGCTTCTCAGCAAGCGCTGCAGCTATGGCCATTGCCGTGACATGCTCGCGAACATCGTTCGCCAGCGCCCCGACCTCAGGGCCACTGCTTCACGCTGAACGAGCTGAATTTTTCAAAACCGCGATTCCTTCCCGGGAGCGCGGTTTTTTCATGCCCCGAAACAATCGCGGATCGCGCGCCCGATCGCCTTCACAGCGAGTTCCAGGTCTTCACTCGAAACCAAAAGTGGCAGCATGAGGACGATCGTATCAAGGATCGGCCGGGTCAGCAGACCATGCTTCCTCGCCGCCCGGCAGACCTCTGCGCCGATTCTCTCCGCAACCGGAAACTTCGAGCCATCCGGCCGACGTAGCTCGATGCCCGCGATGAACCCACACTGGCGGACCTCGTGGACCTCCGCGTGGTCCCCAGCCAACTCCGCCAAGAGCTCCCGCAGCCTCGCGATCTTTGACTGGAGGGTCGCGAGTGTCATTTCGGTTTCAAAAATTTCCAAGCTTGCCAAAGCCGCCGCGCAGCCGAGCGGATTCGCCGTGTAACTATGGCCATAGTAGAACGCCTGATCCTCCGCGCCGAGAAAAGCATCGTAGATCCGCCCGGTTGTGAGCGTCGCCGCCATCGGCAGGTAGCCCCCGGTGAGCCCCTTCGCAAGGCACAGGAAATCCGGGATCACGTCTTCACCCTGACAGGCGAACATCGTCCCGGTCCTGCCGAAACCCGTCATGACTTCATCGAGAATCAAATGGACGCCGTGCGCATCACACCACCTTCGCAGCGCGGCGAGCATGCCCTTCGGCCAAGGCCGCATTTCATTCACCCCCTGAATCAAGGGCTCAATGATGACCGCAGCGACTTCCGAAACCGTTCCCGACGAAAGGCTCTCCAAATCCTCCATCGACGCGACCCGGCTGACATCGAGCCCGTAGCGCCCGATCGTCGCCGTGTAGCGTCCCACCCCGCCAAGCGACGCCGCTCCAAGGGTGTCGCCGTGATAGCCATTCTCAAACGCAATGAAGCGGGCCCGTGGCTCGCGGCGGTTGGACCGATATTGAAGCGCCATTCGCACCGCGCATTCGATCGCAGTCGAGCCGTCGTCTGAGTAAAACACGCGGTCCAGAGTGCCGTCCGGAAAAAACCCACACAAGCGCTCGGCGAGCTCCGAGGCACGGGGATTGGCAAACCCGAGAAACGAGGTGTGCGCCACCTGCCCGAGCTGATCGCAGATCGCGGCGTCGAGCTTCGGATGCCGGTGGCCGTGGATATTGGTCCAGATCGACGAATTGCCATCCAGGTAATGGTTTCCCTCCGAATCCCAAAGCCAGGCACCCTCGCCCCGGACGATCACCAGAGGATCGGTCAGACACCACTCGTCCTGCCGCGTGAACGGATGCCAGCAGTGGCTCCGGTCGGCCTCGATCCATCGGCGGCTGTCATCGCGCATGACCGCAGCATGACCGCGCCCGGGCCGCGGGAACAAGCCCGCTCGCTCCGGATTTCAGCGCTTGTTCCGGAATGCGACTGTGGGAGGATCGCCGTTAACGTCATGCGCCTGCTCCTCGCCGAAGACTCCGAACGCCTCCGCCAGACTCTGGCGACCGCTTTCCGGCGCTCCGGCTATGCCCTCGATGAAACGGCAAACGGCAACGACGCGCTGTGGATGGCGAAAGAAGGAACCTACGATGCCATCATCCTCGACATCATGCTGCCCGGGCTAGACGGGCTGGCGGTCCTCAGCGATCTGCGGAAAAGCGAGATTGCCACGCCTGTCCTCTTGCTGACCGCGCGCGACAGCGTGCCGGACCGTGTGCTTGGTCTGCAGGCCGGAGCCGATGATTACCTGCCGAAGCCCTTCGCCCTCGAGGAGCTGCTCGCGCGCGTCCAGGCCCTGTGCAGGCGGAACTACGGGAAACGCAGTAGCACGCTCGTGACTGGCGATCTGGTGATCGACACCACCGCACGCACCGCATGCCGGGGTGAGGTCCCACTCGATCTAACTGCCCGCGAATACGCCCTGCTGGAATATCTGGCGCTGCGGGCCGGGGAGGTCGTCACCCGCACGGAGATCGAGGCTCACATTTACGACGAGTTGGTTTCCCCTCTCAGCAACGTGGTCGATTCCGCGATCTGCGCCCTCCGAGGGAAGCTCGCCGTGAGCCCTGATTCCCTCCCCCTCATCCACACCCGCCGCGGCCAGGGCTACTTGTTGGGAACCCCATGAAATCCATTCGTTCCAGCCTGCTGATCCGTCTTTCACTGGTGATGGGCATCCTGTTCATCGCCAGCGGAGCCGCCATCTACTCGGTCGTCCGCGCCGGAATGATTGGCAATGTTGACGACCAACTGCGGCTGGCCTCGATCGGAGCGCGGGAGCTCCTGGCACCTGAACACAGGTCTCAGCGCCCGGCGAAACCTGACAAGCCTGACAAGCGAGGCAAGCGCTGGACGGAGTTCGAGCAGGAGGAAAGCGGCCTCTATTTCCAGGCATGGGACGCACAGGGCGACGTGGCGGTGCGCTCGGAAAGCCTCGGTGATAATGTGCTGCCGAACCCGGGGCGGGCGGGGAAATTGGATCAATTCTTCACGCTGAATCTACCCGACGGGCGACAACTCCGCGCTATGCTTTTCGCCATCAACCCCCAGTTGAAACGAATGGCCGGGGAAGTGGAGCGGTCGGGAAAGCCCCGTTCGGTGATGGTCGCTCGCGATCTGGGCGACGTTGATCGCACGCTCTCGTTGCTGCTCGGCGGGATCGGAGCCTGCGGAGTTTTCGTCGCCATCGGCGGCTGGCTGATGATCAGCCGCGGACTCCGCTTGGGACTCGCTCCTTTGGCACTGCTCGGTGAGAAGGCCGCGACCATCCATGCCGAGTCGCTGGCCTCGCGCTTCGATGAATCGACCCTGCCAAGCGAGCTTCTGCCGATCAGCCGGCGGCTCAACGACCTGATGGCCCGGTTGGAACAAGGATTCGACCGCGAACGCCGCTTCAGTGCCGATCTGGCCCATGAGATTCGCACCCCGATCGCCGAGCTCCAGGCCGTGGCAGAGACCGCGCTGCGCTGGCCGGATCAGTCGACCCCGGCGGATTTCAATGGCATCCTGGAAACGTCACGACGGATGCAGAGCCTGGTGGAGAAACTGCTCGCGCTGGCCCGTTGGGAATCCAGACCCGCCGTGGCCACGGCCGAGGTTCTCATCCCGGAATTGCTGGAGGATTGCTGGGCTCTTTTCGAAAAGAAGGCGAACTCCCGTGGACTCACGCTGCACCGCCGTCTGCCGCCCGGCCTTGTCTGGCGGACCGATGTCGGCATGCTGCGCCCGATTTTCGAAAATCTGCTCTCAAACGCTGCCGAGTATGCCACCGATGGCAGCGTGATCGAGCTCATTGCCGATGCCGACAGCCTTTCCCTCTCGAACCAAGCCCCTCGGCTCAGCGCAGCGCAAATCCCCCTGCTCTTTCACCGTTGTTGGCGGCTGGATCCCTCCCGCAGCGACAGCTCCCACTTCGGGCTCGGATTGCCGCTGGCAAAGGCCTGCGCCGAAGCACTCGGCTGCACCCTCACCGCCCGTCTTGAAGGCGCCATCCTCTGCTTCGATCTGAAAGCGGCTGAAAAAAGTTTTCGCCCGTAATCTTCGCATAATGCTCCCCATGACAGGGTCTGCGGCCTCAGGAGGCAGTTCCGCTTCCCCCACACTCCACCATCCCATGAAACTACGATCCATCCTCAGCCTCCTCCTCACCCTCGGCCTCTGCGCCGGTGCCGCCCAAGCCAAGGGCGCGAAGAAAGAGCACAAGAACCGTGATACCGACGGCAACGGCACCATCTCGCTCGCCGAGTTCACCGCCAAAGCCAAGGCCAGGTTCGAGAAGGCGGACGCCGACCACAACGGCGAGCTCGACAAGACCGAACTCGCCACCCTGAAAAAGGACTGCAAAGAAGGCGACGGCACGGGCAAGAAAAAGCACGACAAGAAGAACGGCTGATTCCTTCCCCCAACCGCCATTTCAGAACAAAAGGGCTGCCTCACCGGGCAGCCCTTTTTCATCAATCAGGCTCAGCACGACAACGGCCTCGAGCTCGCGGGGCATGAAGAGGTGAGCGCCGCGCTTGGTTCCGGGGGATACTTTTACAAGCCCCACTCTTCATGGGAAAAAGTTGGCGTGGAGAACTTCAACGGACTGATGGCTTCCCCCGCCGCTTCAAACTATTCCTTAGGAGAAAAAATCCGCCCGGAACTTTCCCTGACGGATCATCACCTGTTGCAGTCTCGAACAGAGAAATGAAGACGCAAAGTAGACGCAAGAACAGCTCGTTCATTTTGGCGATGTGGTTCTGATATCGCTCAACCGCTCTCTTACGGAGTGATCGTTCCTAGTTCTCAAGGAATTTCATCTGACAGATTGACCTTGGTGTGTCTCCCTTTGGCATGAGCTTTACTTTGCATCCCCGTCTCGCCGCAGGCGGCTTCGAGCTCGCGACCGTCTCCGCTTGCCGGGTTCTGCTGAAAAACAACTCCGTGTTTCCATGGCTGCTGGTCGTGCCGGAAGTGGAGGACGGGATCGAGGATCTGCACCAGCTTTCACCGGACCGCTACATCGAGGTGCTGGCGGTGGTGCGGCGGGCATCCGAATTCGTTTCGGCGCATTTCCACCCGG
>Ga0209829_10001197_pt1 | contig 21642 bp, 24 predicted proteins | sample C_140205_EF_Meta_FD_187311 | JGI IMG/M metagenome (GOLD analysis project Ga0209829, IMG submission 187311) | Freshwater microbial communities from Lake Croche, Canada to study carbon cycling - C_140205_EF_MetaG (SPAdes) (version 2) | ecosystem: Environmental > Aquatic > Freshwater > Lake...
CAATAGTGATACCTGACGATTCAATGTCGGCAAATAATTATGACCCAATGCCACCGTCTTTGGCTGGGTGTCAAGCGATGGCAATGTCATTTCAGCTTTTGCGCGATGGAAACTTGGATGTATACAATGATTGGTTTAAAGCCGGTCCGAGTAAGAGTGCATATTTATTGAAACCTGCCGATTTGATGTTTACTCCCCAAACCATCCCAGTGCCGAAGCCCCAAAACCCTGCGCTTTCATTTGCAAGCCGCCCGCTTAAATCTGACATGTATAGTTTTTCAATTTAGAGGGAGGGGAACCAAGGTTCCCCTCTGACCCCTCCTTACCTTACTTGGTACCTACCCATTTTTATTTTTATTATATTATAAAATATAAATTATTATAAAATTGAAATAAATGTATAATTTTATAATAGTTACTAGTTGTCTTGTTGTGAATGAATATAGAAAAAGACGAAGAAGAAACAAACCCAAATCCAAAAAAAACAAAAATTAAAATAAAACCTAAACCAAAAAATGAAATTGTAATTCCGGCAAAACTGCCAACGGACCGGACAAAAATGTCAAACCTGGTTCAAGACAACTTTGATATTTTGAATGAAACGCTGTCAAAAGAGTTGGTTGAAGAGTTGACACGCAAATATTGTTACAAGGAAGACAAGGAAAACAATAAAGAAAATAGAGAAAGAAACGTTTACAATTTTATAGAAGCATATCGTGAAGTTATAAAAAAACAATGGAATATGGAAACAAGTTTCACAGACTATCGACTTTTAACCAATGTAACATCAAACCCCGAAAAAATAAAAGTGGTTTGGGGTGGGTGTTTGCAAGGGTTGAAACGTCTTCCCAATGAATCGGTGGGACACATTGTGACTTCGCCGCCCTATTACAATGCGCGTGAATATTCCACTTGGGCAAATCTGAAAGCATACCTAGATGACATGCGCGAAATAATTACCGAATGTTATCGTGTGTTAGATAATCATCGCGTTTTCGTCTTTAATGTTAGCGACGTGGTTGACAATGATAAAATGGATAAAATAAATGCATTTGGAAACAGGAAAATTCCACTTCCGGCTTACTTTATAGTCATGTTTGAAGAATGCGGATTTACATTTGTGGATGACATTATTTGGGATAAGGGTGAAGTGCAGAGTTCCAGGCATAAAAATGGAAATAAACCGTTCCCATTCTTTCAGTATTCGTGCAACTGCTATGAACACATTCTCATCTTTCACAAACACAGGTTGGAAAAAGACATAAAATATCCGTGCAATGACTGCGGCAGTTTAATCGTAAAGAGCAACAGCTACACGTTTAAAGGGCTTCGCTCATGGGAGTGCAAAAATCCGACTTGTGAAAAGAGCGAATCTGACCGCGGAAAACGTTTCTCGCTAAAAACTATCATGACGCAAAATCCGTTTCGACAAGCCGATAATGTTATACCGAAGGAACTGGTGCAAGACTGGCGACGAGACATTCACAAGCTGTCGCCTGTAATAAAGATAAATAATAAAAAAGAAAATAAATTGGGACATACTGCACCATTTCCAATGGATATACCAACAATGAGCACTTATTACTATAGTTACCGTGGTGACATTGTTCTGGACGTGTTTGCCGGAAGTTTTACTAGCGCAATTGCAGCACAAAAACTGGGGCGCATTGGAGTTGGATTTGAACTCAGAAAAGATTTATTTCGAGACTGCATTGTAAAAAATATAACAAATCATGAATGTCAAATGGAAGAGATTGATTTGGTCTAGTCAACTATATTTGTTTGCGCAACCGATGCCGCCAACAACCATGAATTTCGTTTCATATTTCTTTTTTCCATTTCTGCCCAATATTCTTTTACCGTGAAGGATTGTTGTTGCATATTTCCGAGATGAGTATCCCAAAATAAATTTCCAGGAAAATAATCTGACAACATGACATTATTTTCTGGACAAAATCTTATATTATTTTTATTTACCGCATCATCGTGGCTTATATCTACAATTTCATCTTTACCACCATCAACAGTTTCTTTATCAAACGCGTTTATAGATATTTCCTTTTGCGTGATTGGGCTTATAAGCTTTCCATCACGGATATTTTCAAGCTTTTTCATTGATTCGTAACACGACTTTCCCAAATATATAGTGTTCTTCAAGTAGTCTTCTAGAATTTGTTTGTATTTCAATGCATCTTCTATGGGAATACACTTTTCAATGTCAAAAGTGTGAAGCATCTGCCACACTAATGAAGCCATAACATCCGTAATGATTTTTTCAGTGGTCATGAAGCCCTTGTGTGTTGTGAATATTTGTGGTTCTTTATATGGGTGGCTTTTTAAACTTTGCTGCGACCCACCTGATATGTTATAATAATAATGACCCGACCAATTTGTGTTACCCTTATTTTTTTTACCCTTGATAGTTTTTTCTGGATTATATGCAACAGGTTCCCATCCTCTTACAACTATTTCATTTTTTAGTCTTATCAGGTCTTCACGCTGAACAGATGACCCCGAATAACCATCCTCTTTCGGTATAGTTACAATTGCGGCGACATGATTGCTTGTTTCTCCCCCTATATTATTGATTATGTACGCATCAAGTTCATCGTTGTTGCTGTTGATGCTGTTGATTCTAATGCGTTCATATTCACGAAATGGAAGTTCAATAACAACACCGCTGGTGTACGTTTTCAATTGGTCAAGTGTTAACTCGCATGCACGAATAATTTGATAAGGCAGTAATATTCTTGAATTTTGACTTACGCGTTTTGTGGGACATACGTCGCATATTCCAGCTTTATTAATATTTTTAAGTTTTGTTCTTATATTTTTTGGCAATTTCTTTATAATGGCACCAATTATTCCTTTAACATTTTTTACAGAAATCATTTGGAGTATTACCTTTGTTTCTTTTTTAACAGGTTAACCATTTCGAATATAAATTCAATTTTATATAAATTAAACTGAATTTATCTGATTTAAAATTTTTAAAGTATAGTTTCAATTATCATTCAAAACTGACAACAATTTCCACCTTTTCCTTTTTAATACTTTTTGTGGCAGATATAGATAACTCTTCGCGTTTTTTGCGAGTTTTATTTTTGTCAGCCTTTGAATTTGGTTCAGTTGTTGTTGAATGCGTGTCTTCACACTCACACTCTTCAGATGTAGTTGACGTCGAAGACAATGATGAGCGCGAATGTTTAGATGTGCTATTTCTTGAATTCATGTCATTTTCAATGGCTTGATAATTTTCTTCAATGTAATGAACAACATCATTTTCAATTGCCCATTTAAAAAAATTCAACTGTCCTATTGTTGTTTGTATAAAGGTTCCGTCTTTATACGGAATTGTAATTCTATCCCAACGACAGAATGGGTCAAATCGCTTTTTAGAGTACGCTTTCAATTTCAACTTGTAATCCACATAGACTTTAAATCTTCTCACCGTATTTTGAATGGTGTAAACAGTATAAAATTTCTTTGCATAATTTGTTGCGAACCAATCGATAATTCGAAGAGATATTTTGGAATGACCATTAATTATTTTAAGCATGGTCTCCAAATTATTTCCTTTCTCATAAAACTTCAATAAATTCTTCAAAAGTAAATTATTTTGGGTAGTATATATGCCGCCGCTGCCGCCCCCATTATTTTCAACTGCAGCAAATAATGTTGCTGTTGCTGTTGCAGTTTCACAAATGCTCATACATGCACTCATTTGTTGTATTTAGGATTGGATGTGTATATTTAGTAGTTGATTTGATTACTTGTTTACTACTTAATTTTATGCGTTTGGTTTATATCCTTTTTTTCAATTTAAATAATTTAATTTAATTGAAAAAATATTTTCACTTTTATTGGTCAGATTAGATTATTACAATAACCACCCCCACCATGAAATCCACAAGTCAAACCAGTCTTCATTATTATCATTGCTTTTTTTTTCAGCTATTGCAATTCCGTTTCCTTCATGACGCATTTTATATCTTTTTTGTATACTGTGTATGTATTCTAATATATATCAATTTTATAAATAAATAATGCAAAAGTTCCGCTATATTGTTTTTATTTAAATGTTGTTAGAGTTATTTTTAATTCCTCAAGGTATTTTTCTAACATATCAGGATTACTACTAATCTTTTTCCATTGACAGTCCCACATTTCTACATATTTATATCCCTGTTTCTTGCAAAATATCTCCTTTTCCAAGGTCCTTTGATAATTTTCTTCGTGTGTTCTCTTTTTATAAGCAGCCCTGTCATCGCGATTTGGATAACACTCTTTACATCCATGAACATGACATCCATGGTATTCAAAGGCAATCGGTTGTAAAGGATGAAAATGAAACCCATCAAGTTTATAGTGTCTAGCGTCGGGGTTTATTATTTTATGCTCTCCTCCATTTTGGGCATGTTGAATATGTATGTCAAGATTTTCAGATGCCCACTTGAGCCAATCAATAGAAATTTTTGAAAAGCCAACAGATGAGCAACCCGGACAACCACTTTCACTATCCATGTGATTATGAGCAGATGGATACCATAAGCCATGTATCTTACATGTTACTGGCATTTTTGAGTTTCCATTCTTGTAATCTTCTGGCTCGTTTTCATCATATTCATACCCCTTGTCTGAATGTATTTCTCGACAACGCTTGATTAACTCGGGGTATGGCATACGATTCTTGTCTGATAATGTATCATATTTGCATAAACTACATCTGTGTCCGCGGTGATGATCAGTCCCTCGCTGACGGTAGTATTTTTCATGTTGGTTGCAGTAAATATTGTTAACCCATAATATGTTGTTTTCAATTTTCAGTTCAATATCTGAATAATTATCTTTACCCATTTGATGAACTTCTTGAGCTTTTTCAATCCATTCACCTTTATTCCATCTTCGCGTTTCCGAACTTTTCTCAATCTGACACTGCGGACACCCTTGTTCACCATTTAATAAATAACTTCCAGTTTTTTTTGTTCGAAATTCGCCATGTTTTGTACAAGTCATTCTCATTGGTGTTGACTGATTGATATATCGGTCGAGTCGTCTAATTGATTTTCCCAAAACCGCTTCCAAATCTTTATCAAATTCCTTTTCCGTTCTTTGATACTTCTCACTACATTTTGTGCATCCAGTCTTGCTGACTGAATGTTGATAAGGGGTCATACATACCAACCCATGACCTGTTTCTGAACATGGAATTAACATATCGTTTTTTGAGTTCAAATACAATTCTTCAAATGTGATGCTTGACTTGTTTTCCGTTTGTAGTTTAATGCTTACTTCATTCATTCTTTCCGACCGTGTTACGAATAATTTTATGTCATCAAGTGTGACAGAACCATTTTGCAGTGCCACAAATTTGTCTCCAAACTTTGTATTGGATTTTGTACACCATTCATCGAATATATTTTTCTTTGCTGGTCTCATATTTTGTGTGCATATGCATGATGATGTAATAATATAATAATATATCAATTTTTATTTTAATTATTTAATTATTCTATCCTACTTTTTTAAATTTCAATTGTTTTCCATATTTAAAACGACCGCTATCCATTGTGCCTCTTTTCAAGTTGCATTCCAGACAACAAATAACAACATTATCAGTATTGTGTCCGGCATCGTTTTCAATTCTATCCAGCGTCCATTGGCGTTTAGAAAGAACATTTTCATAAATAAGTTCGCACTCGCATTTGCAGTAGAAACATTTCAACTTGGAACATAATAGTTTGTCGATAACATCTTCGAGAGAAATAAATGTATCTTTTGAATAAAAATGTTTATCAGCGTCTTGTCTTTTATATCCAGATAATTTTTTAGTAATTTCTTTTATATAAATGTCGCGATTTTCAATAACATCATTATCCAAATTCATATACAATTTCGATACAACGCTGAATTGGTGCGAGTGTGTAAAATAATGGGCAGGTAAATTCCATTTTTCGCACGCGGCGCGTTTCCTGTAATAATTTGAACTGCCGAAATCATTTACGTCAATCATATTATTCATTTTTTCAGTTTCATTTACTAATAACAATCCACATATATTTTTTTTACCACTGATATTTATATTTTTTGTTGATTCCATGTATATTTTATGTAATTTATATTTATTAATACTATTATATATTTTACTTATATATTTACAATAAATTATATATATCAAGGTGTCAAAATAATATTATAATTACCATTTGAATTACATAATGTCCATTTATTATTATTTTTATATTTTCTTAAAGAGGTAAATGCGAAATTCATTTGGTCTTCATATTTATAAAATACTTTGTATACTTTAGAATATTCTATTTTTGCCCAGGTTGTTATTTCATTAAAATTAGAAGCAGTTAGGAATGCGCTGGGTTCTACTTTTCCAATTTTCCAATTATTATCGTCAAAAATTATTTTAGTAAAGAATTCTGTATTCAAGTTATGTGACATACTGTTTAATCTTTTTATATTATTTGAATTTTGTAAATAAGTATAATAAGAAAATAAATAACTTTTTATATATTTTGAAGGAACACAAATTAATGTGGAGTTTATGCCACCCCATTCATGACCGTCATAGCACCAGTAAAGTAAATCTTTTTTTTCATATAAACTTGAAATATCAGGAAAAGGAACCAAGTGTAAAAAATCAGACCGAGTTAAAATTATATACTCATAATTTTGTTCAAATATGTCACCAAATGTTTTACCAATTTCATACCAGTTATAATATACATTCAAATATGGAATATTTATATAATTATTATTTTTTAATAACTTACTGTGATTAATAAATATTTTAGTAACATCGGGTGATTCATATATTATCTTATTTTCGGTTTTTAATAAATCTATATTTTTATCAATGTTTGTTCCTGTTTTTTGAACCATTACAAATAAATCCGCTTTTAAAGTTTCTAATAAATTTTTATATAAATTTCCTATTACAATTTCTAGAGAACGCAACTGTCCCCACATACATACAGCATATTTTTTTTGCATTTGTGTGTATTATTTATATATTATAATTTACAAATAATTAATTAATTATTTATAAAATATTATATTTTCATAAATATATAACGATAAGTATAAGAAATTAAATGAATTTGTTCAATTCGCTATTTGGTCCTCTTACTCGTGAATATTGTATGTATTATTATGGATTTTCTATTTTCTTTTATGTTACATTTGTTTTTGTAACACTCTTCTCATTGTATAGTCTTTTAACCAAGAAGTTTAGCTTTGGTTTATTGCTGGGGTTGTTTATGGGATGCTTTACTTATTTCTTGGCGTATTTTGTCTCCCGCCTTTCTTATTCCATGTGTGTTGGTAGTTTAGCACCTTCTTCATCTCCGCTGCATTTTTTCAATTAATCAACTATAGTTGATTCTAAAATAGTATTTATAAAATAGATTTAAACTCTATTTTATAAATATATTAAGGTGAACCAATAAATCAATCCAAGCAATCCAAATTCTATGATGACTTCTGAAAGTTCTGAATGTTGCGCAGATGTTGCTGCTGCTGCTACTACGACAATAACAATGATGGAAATGGAATCTGCATCCAAAAAAAATGATGATAATGCAGCAGCAGATAATGCGGATAATGTTGTTGGTGAGGAATGCGACTGTATTGAATTAAGAAATATTAAATATAAATCCATGTTGTTAAAAAAAACAAGTCCGAAACAAGTCACAAAACATAATTTGAATATTGATGATTTTTTAGAAAAGGAACGAACACAAAATAAAGAAGACCAATGGGTAAAATTGGATAAATCAATGAAAATGAAAAAGATGAGCGCATTTGTAGACATATATGCGAACGAGCATGTTTTATGTGTTAAAGATAAAGCCGCTCTTTATGACTTTCTAACTTCTAGTATAGACCAGAAAAAATTGGTTAAAACAAAAGAAGTAGTTTATGATAAGTTGACAGGAACAATAAAATCGATTCCGTGCCTACTACATTGTCCCGCTTCTGTAAAAAAATTTACTCTTAAACGATGTGAAAAAAGACAATCAACGTTGAAATCTCTTGCTCCCAAAAATAAGGTAAAGGCGGCAAAACCATCGTCATTCTCGTCGTTGGCGGCGGCTGAATCAGTCCAACCGCAGACACCATCATCATCATTGTCTTCATTGGTTGAGACTTGAATTGTTATTTGTCTGTCTGTCACCTTGTTACATTATTAAATATTCATCAGTTTGTTTATTTTTGCTGTAAGCTCAATCATACTTTTCTTAATAAATGCAATATCTTCTGTCATTTGTATCACTTGACCACCATTTTGACCATTTTGAATGCTTGTTTTATTTGTATTTTCATTTGTGTTTATTTTTTTAAATTTAGTCATAAGAGCAGTTAATTCTAATGTTGATTCTATTTTTTTTTCTTCTATTTCTAGTTCTGTTGCTGTTTCTATTGGCTGGTGTTCGGTTTGAATATTGTTGAAACTTACTTTTTTTTTTCTTTCTGTTGATGTTGATACTGTAGAGTCTGCATTTGAATTTGAATTCGGATTTATCCATTTTTCTGCTGCATTCTTATCTTCTTTACCCGTTGAATTATTAAGCTGTTCTAATTCGCGCTCTCGTGACGCCAGCGTTTCTGCCAGCAACCTTTCCATATCATTTCCTATTGGTTTATCATAAACATCATCCAAAAATTTAATTTCATCTGGTTTTTTTAATTTTATGATTGATGACATTTCTTCTTCTTTTTTTTTAAGCTCCATGTTGAATGCAGACTGTCTTTCTTTTTGAATATCTTCTGCCCTGTATACTGTTTCAAGTTGGGGAATTTGTTGCTGTTTTTTTTGGTCTGTTATTATTTTTTTATTCTCCTCGGCCATCAAGTTGTCTAATTTTTTGCAAATTGCATATACAGCTTCTTTATTCATTACATTCAAATCAATGGATTGATTCGTTTTTTGGAAAGATTCATTCATTTCATTCAACGTTGTTTCAAACATGACTTGAACTTTTTTAAGCGATGCATCAGGTACACCATTGAACTTTCCACCACCATGCAAAACGCTCCATAGTAATCCTTTATTTTCAGTGCTTGTAAATGTGGACATTTGTGAATTCAAACTCAAGTTCATTGTTTTGTAAATATTTTATTTTATATATTTTATAATAAAATATTACGATTACTCTTTATTATAATTTATTTATTAGTTTATTTGTTGCCCGTCCCTATTAGTGTCATTATTTTGAGAACAAAATATTGAAGCAAGTATTCAGTTTTGCAGTCTTGTATGTGGACAATATTTTCAATAAAATTTAAAAACGTCGAATTTATATAATGTGGATGTTGTCTTATAACATAGTTTAAATAATTTTTTATTATATTTTTACGCTCAATATTGTAATACAAACTTATTTCGTTTAGTTTTTCAATAATTATAGATGATTTCTCACGTGATTTAAATAGTTGGGTAATGCTTTCCCATATCTCATTTGTAATTACGTGACAGTTATGAATAAGATGTTGATTTGCTTGCATATAGTTTATCATGCTTCGAATGTCGGAATTGAAATGGCGCTGAATAGATACTAAAATATTTTCATCAACATTTAATTTTTCGGCAATATTAATTTTTTTCAAAAAGCAAAGAATATTTGATTCAGGTAGTTGGTTGAACCGCATTCGTACAAACTCGGTTTGTAGAGCTTCATCTATCCTGCTAATGTAATTGCAAATCAAACAAAATCGAACATTTACAAGGTTATTATAATTGTTCAATAAATATCTTAGCGCTGTTTGCGCATTCTTTGTCATGTAATCCACTTCATCCAAAATTACAAATTTCATCCCTTCTCCAAACATTGACTTTGATGTAACAAATCCATTTATTTGATTTCGAATAATGTCAATTCCTCTTTCATCAGAAGCATTTAGGTGAATCATTAATCCCTTGTTTTTTTGATGATATTTTTCTTGATATGCATTTACAAGATTTATAATGGTGGTTGTTTTTCCGGTTCCCGGAGGACCATACAATAATAAATTTGGGAAATAATTATTTTCAATAATTGATACCAGTATTTTTTTATTTATATCATCTAGAACAATTTCGTCAAAATGTGTGGGTCTATATTTTTCAACCCATGGAGTAGAACCATGTACATCTGCGCATGCGCATGTCGTGCTACAAATCATAATATAAGATATAAGTTATTAAATTAATTAAAAAAAGGAAATTATTGGGTTGTTTTTATTATTAATTGTTATTAATTTTAATGTTTATTATGTTTTTTACGTTTTATTTATTATAAATAAATTGAAGTTATATGTCATAATAGTTAATGGAAGACATAACGACGCCGCCTACGTTTACACCACCACCACCATCAGGAATGCCAACACAGTCAAAGACAGCTGGATATTTAGAAATTATATTAGGGCCGATGTGGTCTGGGAAAACATCGGCTCTATTGAAGATTTACAGACAGTATTCATTCTGTAAATCGCAAATTTGCGTAATTAATTATGAAGCAGATGTTCGATACTCTGGAACCATGTTATCAACACATGACAAAGAAATGATTCCATGCATACTGGGATTTTCCATGGAAGAAATTATGAAAACTCACAAGGATGAAATTGAAAATAGCAATGTTATACTGATAAATGAAGGACAGTTTTTTAGCGACATTGTGCCTTTCGCAATCAAAATGGTTGAAGAAGAAGGGAAAAAAGTATACATCTGCGGTTTAGATGGAGACTTTAAACGAGATAAAATTGGAAACCTTCTGGACTTGATTCCCATGTGCGATAAGATGACCAAGTTGCACGCGCTGTGCAGCATGTGTAAAGATGGAACACTTGCACCGTTTACACTCAGAAGCACATGCGACACGGAGCAAGTTTTAATAGGCAATGATATTTACATGCCCCTGTGTAGAAGCTGTTACAATGCGCAAACAAAACGTAAAATGGAAGAAGAATTGGGAAAATAATTTGAAATAAATTTAACAAGTTTCTCAACTATTTTGTGTTATTATTATTGCATTTATTTTTTCCTTTACTGGTTTCGTCGCACCTTGTAATTTTTGTAAGTTTTGTGACTCGCTGTTTTTACATTTTTTTTATTTTTATTTGGTGTTGAATGCAACCGTTTTGAATGCGTAAAACGTCTACTAGACGACGGACTTGGGCTTGTTGTTGTCAAAGTTCTGGGACTCCTTTTCGGACTGGCCGCGACTGGAGTATTTTTGCGTTTTGAATAAGATGGCGAATGCTTATCAATGCTCTTTAATTTTTCGTTGAAGTTTACTGCAGCCTTGCCTTTTAATGCTTTGTGTTTATGCTTTTCAATTGGATTATAATTTAAAAACCATTCTTCATATTCGCGCGTTCCCTTTTTATTTTTCAATTTTTCAAACATATGAGCCTTTGCATCTTTGATGTCTTTTAGGGTAACCTGCTTACCGATGCACGGATTTGAAAATCGTTTGAATATACCTTCATTTTTTGTCAATTTATCATACTGTAAATCATATATATATTGACTCATGCAAAGTAGACGGTCTCTGTCATAATATGGTCTATCAATGTAAAGAAACAGTAAATAAAAACTGAGAATTGTGTCTGTTGTTGCAATGTGCACATCTTTTCCGTTTATTTTAACCACATTGTAATTATGACACGCACCAGGAGATGGCTGATATACAAACGCAACAGTTCTACCATCAACTATTAGTTCATAATGAGAAGAAATGTGTTCTCCGAATTCTTCGCGCTTTTCCACAATTACACTTTTAAAATCACCCGTCTTATCGAGAACCTTTTTGATTTTACTGGCAGATTTTTCTGCATGTTCAGACAATAAATCGAATGACGGCATACTTGAATATAAAACAGGTCTCTCTGCCTTTTTCAAATGCTCTGAAAATAAAGAACACGCATATCCTCCAAAAAATACAAGTTTTTCAGAAATTGCTTCATCACGTATCAAATCAAATATTTCTATTTCTTTTTTATTTGGAGATAATGACGACTCTTTTGCATTTTTTAAACAGTTTTCACCTTTTAGAAGATAATTTTTATTGAAACGCATTAATCGACTGTAAACTTTCTCCCACCGAGATACATCGCCATCCGGACGAGAGAGTTCTAAATACATGGACATTCTTAAAAAATTAACGGGCGCATACAATATTCCATTTTTTTCAATTGTTTCGCGCTTTAAACTCTTAAATAGTTCCGGCTCTATAAATGTTATGTCTGCAACACCAATAAAATTTACAAATACTTTATATGTTCCCGTGTGCATACCTGATTTTGCTTCAACATCACTAAAGCCTTTACTGTAAAATATATCGGCAAGTTCTTTTGCATCATCTAATGAATTTGGAGAGAAGAAATCATAATCAGGAATCTCTCGAGTCATATCATAAAATTGGTCTTTTTTTGGAAGAATGTTGTTTATCGCAGTTCCTCCATAACAAATTAGTTTTTTCTTTACTAGAAATTGTTCAACAATCGAAACTATTTCTTTAATGGTTGGATTACTTACCAATTTTTCACCTTGTTTGGCTTCTATTTCTTTTTGAGATTTCTTCAAAATTTCTAGAGCCCTCTGTTCTTTACTTTCACTCATTTCGATATTGTAACCTTTATATTATATACTATTATATATACTATTATATAATATAAATTATATAGTTGAATTAAAATAAATAAATGGAAAAATATAATATTGAAATTTATGAGTTAAAGGATGAACCGTATATTCCCTTTAGTAATAAGTAATTAACTATTATTATTTTATAATTATATATTAATAATAATTAATTTTATAAATATTCATTGAAATAAAATAGAATAATGAAATCATTTTTAAATGGAGTCGCTCCAATTAGCGCATTATTTTCATCAAATAAAGAAGCATTTAGTCTTTCATCTCCATTTTCTTCTTCAACCGATGCATCAGGAAACCCTGTAACAGATGCATCAGGAGGAATGTTCGACAGTATGAGCAGCATGTTTTCTTCTTCTACAGACGCATCCGGGAATCCTACAACCGACGCATCTGGGAACTCTACATCGGGGGGAGTATTCGGAAGTATGAGCAGCATGTTTTCTTCTTCTTCTACTGACGACGCATCCGGAAACCCTACAACTGACGCATCAGGAAACCCTACAGTTGACGCATCCGGAAATCCAGTAAATACAAACCCATCCATTACAACGTATGCTGCATTTTTCAAAAGCTTATTCTACTTATTTATTCAAATTTGTGTTGTTGGATTTATTGGAGCATCATTTTTATGTTTAGTACGAATGTCAAGACAAGATTTGACAAATTATTTACCTTCTGACATTAACCGATACCCTTATTGCACTCCAGATGGAACTCAAGAATTTGGTGTTGAAGAAGACCCAATATATTCTTATGGATTTCCGTATAATTTATATTGTGACTCAAATGATGATGAAAAATGTTCCAAAACATGCCGAGTTATAAAAAATGAGTTGCGAGACCCTGATGCGTTTGTTGAATATACGCCATTTGCTTTTTGGCTCTCTCTTTCTATGAAAAATACGTATGCAACATTTAGAGCATTCATTAAAATGCTTTGCATCAAAATGGGTAATTTAACAGGACAAAATAAATACGATACATATGGAATTCTTGAAAATATCATCATGCTTTTTGGAGTATTTTTAGTTTATATTCTAATCCTATATGGCGGATTCATTGGATTTTTTATGACATATGCATTTCAATTTTATAATAGCGGATTTCTAATGAGCGGATTTGCATGGACTCTAGGATTGTTTTTTCTATCCTGGATACCGCCATTTTTTAACTTTTTTGGTTTTATACTTCAAGCATTAATAGTGTTTTTGTGGATTCCGTTTACCCAAAATACAAAATATGCGGAACCAACACAAAACACCAAGGTTGTTTTTGAGATATTCAAAAGTAAAAAAAATCTACTGATTGTGTTATTTAGCATTGGAATGGTAATGAATGCATTCAAATACTTGACTGCCTATGAGCCGGTCTATGTTTTAATAGCTGTTGCCATGTTTTTATTTAATATGTTTGCATTTTAACTCATCTAAAGATATACCTGCTTAATATATTATCAATATTATCAATGACTTCTTCTTCAACACCATTTGTAAGCGTTTGCACACCGACTTTCAATAGAAGACCATTTTTCCCAACAATAATTAAATGTTTCGATAACCAAACCTATCCTAAAGATAGAATGGAATGGATAATTGTGGATGACGGCACAGACAAAATCGAAGACATTGTAAAGGAACACCCGCTTGTAAAGTATTTCAAATACGATGAAAAAATGCCTTTGGGAAAAAAACGTAATATTATGCACCAAAAGGCACGCGGGTCAATCATCGTTTATATGGATGATGACGATTATTACCCACCGGAACGTGTTTCTCATGCGGTGGAAATGCTTCTAAAAAACCCGGAAGCATTGTGTGCGGGAAGCAGCGAAATGTATATTTATTTTAAAGATTCGGACCAAATGATACAATTTGGTCCCTATGGTCCCAATCACGCAACTGCCGGCACATTTGCCTTTCGAAAAGAATTACTACGCGAACATAAATACAATAATGATGCATGTTTAGCAGAAGAACGCGAATTTCTAAAGGGGTACACGGTTCCATTCGTTCAGCTGGACCCGATGAAAGCAATCCTGGTTTTTTCACACCGGCACAATACATTTGACAAACGCACTTTGCTGAATGACCCTTTCAGTCACGTTATGCGCTTATCTGAAAAAACGGTTGGTGATTTTGTAAAGGATGCCGATATTGCCGAGTTTTTTATGAATCTTGAAAACGTTTTGATTGACTATCCACCCGGAGAACCCGAAATGAAACCGGACGTCATTAAAGAAACCAAAATATTATTGAAAAAGAAAGAGGAAATAATAAAAAATGCAGTTGAACAACACCGGAATCAACAAGAACTTAAAAAAAAACAATATGATAAAATTTCAGAAACAAATCCTGAAATTTTTCAACGTATACAGTCGCAACAAGAACAAATCAATGCTTTACAACATGAGAATGAGTCACTTCAAAGTCAAAATCGCCAATTGAAAGAACTTTATTCAAAAACAATTAGAGAGAACATGGGATTAAAAAATAAAATAAAATAAAAATAAAATTTATTTAATACTCATATGATGTCAAAATATTATTATTTATAATATTATTTTATTTATTATTTTTATTAAATATTATATGTTTTATAATCGCTGAGAACCATTTCACGAAGTGTCTCGGCAGTGGAATACCTCGGGAACCAACCCAATTCAGTATATGCTTTCTCACTATTTCCCAATAGAAGTTCAACTTCGGCTGGTCTGAAATATTTTGGATGAATACGCACCACTACTTTTCCATCAATGCTCCCCACCTCGTCTAATCCCTCGCCACACCACTCTACTTTTTTTCCAAACACATCAAATGACATTTGAATAATTTCGCGAATGCTAAATGTGCTTCCGGTACTCAGTACATAGTCAACAGGATTTTCCTTTTGTAGCATTAACCACATTCCATACACATAATCTTTGGCGTGTCCCAAGTCACGTTTGCTGTTCAAGTTACCTAAAGACATGTGTTCCTGCTTACCTGCAATAATTGCCGCAACGGCAAGCGTAATCTTACGACACACAAACGTTTCTCCTCGTCGTGAACTAGTGTGATTGAATAGAATGCCATTGCAAGCATACATTCCATAACTTTCACGATAGTTTTTAACCATCCAATAACCATACAACTTGGCTACCGCATATGGACTTTGTGGATTAAATGGAGTCGTTTCGCATTGAGGCATTTCTAAAACTTTGCCAAATAATTCACTAGTTGACGCTTGGTAAAATCGTATTTTATCTTTAAGACCTGTTTTGATAATCGTTTCTAATAAACGCAATGTTCCCAATGCATCAACCTGACCGGTATATTCCGGAACTTCAAAACTCACCTTTACGTGACTTTGAGCTGCAAGGTTATATACTTCTAGTCTTTCAAATTCGCGACCTTGTTCGGTAATAATTGTATTGAATACATTTTGTAAACTGGTCTGGTCTGTCATATCTCCGTAAATCAATTTTACTTTTGAAAAAAGATGGTCGATTCTTTCAGTGTGAATACTACTGTGACGACGTATAATGCCATACACAATGTAGTTTTTTTCAAGCAAAAGTTCGGCCAAGTAACTACCATCTTGTCCTGTTATACCAGTAATTAAAGCAATAAGTGTCATTCTATTTTATTTTATCTAACCTAATCCATGTTTATATGTTTATATGTTTTATATTGCAATATTTTAATACGAAATATAATATTATATGTAAAATATAATATTATATTTATATAAATTAGATACTTATAATAATTATAATGACAGGAACTACGAATACTCCAAAACAAAATGCTCCATTAAACTTTAGGACATCAAATTCGTTGATAACAACAAGGGTGCCGCATTATGCCACAAAAACAGAAACAGCAAACAGCGTTGTTCCCGGGTTACACCGTCCAAATACGAACGGCGTTCCATCAAATATACTCCAGCATGATTTTGAAGGTCCTGAATTCAAAGCTCGACCCATAAAACATTGGAGGCGACAACTAGTTCCAACTTCAGTTAATGTGACAGGTAGCAGTAGCGCACCATCAGGACCTTCGCAACCAATCGGGTCATCGGGTCGGCGCAATGCAACCGTCGGGTTATTAATGGACCGGCCCGGAGCTGTAACATATGTTGGCGATGCATCGTGCAAGTGTGTGGAGCAACCTGGAAATTCATACACAATTAGCGAACATTTTAATGCAACTCCGAAATATGCATCAGGAACAGTTATAAAACCTATTGAAAATAAAGGTGTTATTGACAACGGTGACTATGAAATAAATACCGGTATTTATAACACACGATACATTTGCTGCACCACTCAAAATAATATTATTAAAAGCGCACCTAGTCTTGTTAGCAGAGCATATTATTCAGACACATACGGCTATTTGAAATCCAGGTGCAAAACGTACCAACAGAATGCATCCATTAATAGAACACCTGGAGTCACATACTTGGGTCCTGACGAGCAGCATATATGGGCAACATCTAGCGCAAATGGGTCCCAGGTTTATCAGACGAATAATATTTACAAACCAAGAGTAAATCCACATGCGTGTGGCGGCAATTCATCTTCGGGTGCATCTATTGTTATATTTAAACCTAGTAATTACCAGTATTCAGTTCAAGGTGCAGTTGACAGTAGTACGCGTATTGAAAAGCTCAAGTTAAACACTATCAACACGAATGCAAATTCGCTAAGAAGTGCATTTGGAAATGAAGCGGCAAGCGCGTGCAGGTTTACAGGTAGTGGCGACACGCCTTATTTTCTTAAAAATAAATATCAGCCCCCTATATGCAGCGAAACAAACTTAATAGCCAGGTATAGACAAAATAAAAGAATTTGCAGTTTATAAATAAATTATACAATGACTATACTTGTGGAGGAATAACTGTCACAGTATTGTCTAAATAGGGACACTTTATAACATTTGGATTGATGGAAAAACAATTATATGCCATGTCTTTGTATTGAAATATGTCTTTGTTATCAGTGGTTGGATATACCACGACACTCCGCTCACTTGGTGAAGACAAGTAAATAAATAACATACCGATTAAAAAACTTAAAATAAATAACTTGACTGAAATATATTTCATTTATTTTTTGTAAATTGTAATAATATATATCAATGATAATATTAATTTTTTTATTAATATTATTATTATCATTAATATATAGTGAGTAAATACAGTAAATATATAGAGTTTAAATGATTAATTTCAAAGAGTGGATACATAAAGAAAATAGTAAATATATTATATCCGTTATTCTGGGTCTTGGTTTAGCGGCATTGTTTAGAAAAGCGTGTAAGGATGGCGCCTGTATTCATTTTGAGTCACCGCCAATGAAGGATTTAACGGGCGGAAATGTTTATAAATATGGGAGCGAATGTTATAATTATAATGTTGCCACTCAAAAATGTAATTCTGATAAAAAAACCGTTGAATTAAGTAATGGATTGCGTAATATGATATAGTATATTTTTATTATTTATATTTAGAGGAAATAAATAATAATATGAATGATACAACAAGTATAGACGATTTGCCAGGAATTGCCGGGGGAGGCGGGGGCGGGGGCGGAATAGTTCAAAATGCTTTAAAGTCTGAAATACCGCACCAAACTTATTCTCCGATTGTTGTTTCGCAGCAACCACTCCAGCACCAGCAGCAGCAACAGTCGCAAGCAACACCTGATATGAATGTCAACGAATTTGTAACCGGTTTACAGCGTGCGACAGCGTCCGGAATGACTGCTCTTCCGATTAGAGATGTTCCAAGAAATACGGAAAGTGTGGTGTCAGACGAACAGACAATGCCCAATTATGTTCCCAAAGCGCCTCATGATTATATACGCGAACACCACGAAAATACGCAGTCATTTTTGCAGCATCACGAGCGTTCAACAAATCGTGGAGAGTCGATTGATGTTGTGTATGAAACACTTCAGGTTCCAATTTTATTAGCCATACTCTATTTTACATTTCAACTGCCAGTTATGCGAAAATATTTGCTAATGTATCTTCCAAGTATTTTTAATAAAGATGGAAATCATAATTTATCTGGACTTTTATTTATAAGTATTCTATTTTCATGCACATACTATGGAATTAATTTTGTTCTTAACCAATTTGTTTTAGAATCTGAATAATATTTGATAAAAAAAGTTTATTTTTTTTATTGGTTTTATTTTTTATTGGTTTTATTTTTTTATATTGTTATGGGTGTGGTGCGGTTCTGCGGTTCACCACCACCCAGACTGTTCGATTGATTGGGCATTTTGATACCTTCTTTTGATTCCGCCTAAAAGAATCAGCGGCGAAGGGAAGACGGCGGTCGGGGCGGTGACTGCGACTGCGATTGTAATTTTGCGCGTAAATGTGATGACATTCTTCGTGGTAAAATGATTTGGATTGGGGTGCGGGATGAAATCGCCACTGCTGGTTTGCGTCATGCGCTCAATGCGAATTGATGTTGGCGTCACATTTACGATGCGACCATACTCGCGGACACCCTTGCTGATGAACGAACAAACCTCTCCAACGTGCTCGTTAGCCTGTCTTGAAGATGTGATGCGAGTATAAGCTGTCGTCGTCATTGTATTCTTGTGTTCCTTGTTGTTGCAACCTGATAAGTATTTGAATATAATTTGATTTTTCAATTTATATTTTTTACAGTGTAAAACCTATGTAATATTTATGTGTTTTTTCACAAAAAACAAATAAATGAAATGAAATTCTTTTAAAACATTCCTCTTTTTGTTTTTCTGTTCCTATTGGACCTTTTCACCGAGCCGAATTTACCCTTTTTCGTAAAATAGCCATATTTTTCAAGACGCATTTCTTTTTTCGCTGTAAAATGTTTTTTTTTGCTGACAATGTAACCATTTTTACTATACAATAGCTTATCTTTTGTAAGTTCGCCAGTGGTCATATACGCAGTTCCATTTGAAACTTGAGTTCTTGACCCGCGTATTTTCTCATACGTGTTTCCTTTAATATTATAAAGACCCGTTTTTTTATCTCTCGTATATCCCATTTTGTATTTTTGTATTATTATTTATACTATATAATTATACAAAAAAATAATGTTTTTATAATTTATTTATTTTTTGTTTATTTAATGAGACCTGCGAGACTTACGCGATGACCCGCGACGAGTACGCCCTTTGCTAGATTTTTTGCTAGATTTAGATTTGTCTCCGATAAAAACAGAACCGAATTTTCCTTTTCCGATTGGAACCCAGCCGGCCTTTTTGAGACGATTTTCGCGTTTTGCGGTGGCGTGTTTGCGCCTTGAAACAATCCTGCCATATTTATTATACATGAGACTGCTTTTCGTTAGACCGCCGACAGTTTTATAAGCAGTTCCGTGCATTACTTGAGGCCTTGACCCCCTAACGACAGAATAAGAATGTCCGGAAATATGATATGCGCCATTGGCACCTTTTTTATGACCCATTTTATAATTGTTATTATATACTATAAAAAGAAAAAATTATAATTTAATATTTTCTTTTTGAACAAGCATGATTTATTTTCCTAAATATAAATATTTATACGATATTATCTATCAACATCTTGAAAAACAAAGTGTTTGTGGACCTGCAACTGCTGGACCTACACTACAATTTTGGTAGGGAACATATTGATTTGTTGACGAGTAACCTGGTCCTGACCCACCAGGACAACCTGCCCATTTCCCATAAGCATTCAAGGTATTATTTGCAAACTGAAAACGCCCTCCACCTTGAAACCTGGATGTAGTGATAATAATTGAGTTTCTTACATACCTTGGCACTTGACTTGTGTTTGCATTATCAATATTGTATTGGAAAACAGGGAGAGGACACTTACCTCTGCATAAACTTCTACCTTTGATGTAAACCATTTTATTTATATGTATATAATCATATTATAAATTATCTAAATTATCCTTTAATTGACATTTTCTAAAATTGTTTTTTTACCATGACAATTTCTACATAATGCGATTAAATTACTTATATCGTTGCTTCCTCCTTTGAAAAGCGGAATATGGTGGTCTATTTCATATGTATAGTCCATAATTTCAGAACATGTTCCACACTTCCAAGCTTGGTTACTTGCAATTATTTTTTTAGTTAGTGAAGAAACATTTCTTTTTGTATATTTTGGTTTACAATTACTTACAAGTGCATCATATTCTTCTTCTGTAATAATAACATAAGGAGTTGAATTTAATTCATCTAGGTTATATTCATATTTATCACATATTTTTTCATTAGAACATGCTCGTTTATAAACGTAACATATTCCGTCGAATGATTTGTAGACAACCCAACTTCCAAGTTTAAACACACTTTTGAATAATAAACTAGACGTTAAATCTATTAAAAATAATAAGACCATATTATAAACAAAATTGATGATATTCTTTGCTATTATTATTATTATTATATATTTAATATTTAGTTGATTAAATATATTATTCAAAAAATTGAAATTATGGTAATGGATAATGTTTGTTATATAATCCATCCAATCAATTACGAGTCGAGTCACACGTTAAGAAAATAAAATGAGTCAACTAAACAACGATGCCAATACAAGAATGGAAATTAACGGAATACCTTTATACATTAAATCTGATGGTGAAAAAGGCATTCCTTACTTGTATGATGTTGACACCAACGAACATGTTGGATATTGGTGTCAAAAAAAAGGAGTATATGTTATGTTTTCACCGTATGAACGGATTCTTAATAATTTGAAGCGTTCTATGAGGGAAGAATTGAGAAATGGAGGCGGCAAATCGGAGGAAGCGGAGGAAGCGGAGGAAGAAGAGGAAGCGGAGGAAGCGGAGGAAGCGGAGGAGGAAGAAGAAGAAGAGGAAGAAGAGGAAGAAGAGGAAGAAGAGGAAGAGGAAGAGGAAGAAGAGGAAAGTTTGCATTCAACTTTCACAATTTTCAAATTCTTTGTATTAATGTTTGTTTACATCATGTTTCAAAA
>Ga0209829_10001198_pt1 | contig 21622 bp, 20 predicted proteins | sample C_140205_EF_Meta_FD_187311 | JGI IMG/M metagenome (GOLD analysis project Ga0209829, IMG submission 187311) | Freshwater microbial communities from Lake Croche, Canada to study carbon cycling - C_140205_EF_MetaG (SPAdes) (version 2) | ecosystem: Environmental > Aquatic > Freshwater > Lake...
GCCCAGAACAGGAATCGAACCTGCACATCCTTGCGAACGCTAGATTTTGAGTCTAGTGCGTCTACCAATTCCGCCATCTGGGCAGGGGTGCAATATTACGTTATTACCGAAAATCTGCCAAAATACGATCGAGGTATTTTTTCTTATAGTAAAAGTCCTTTATTTGCAACATTCCTTCATGGGAAATAGCATCGATCGAAGGGTTTTCCAAAAGCTTTTGAATAGGGGTATATATTTCATTTTGGATATTTTTAACTTGTACGGTCACTTTACTTTTCTCGTTTTCATTGGTTGCCTCCATCCAAGCCTCATTTAATTCCATCATTTCCATTAAAAAATCGGGTTTTAGGCTATATTTTTCATCTGCTTCTAAATGGCCTGTAATTTCTAATACATAAGGCAATAGTTTATCAGCATGATTAAGTAGGGTAAATCCTTTATTGGCCATAGCCGACTTTTCTAAAGCTTCCTCTTGTTCTTCTTCAGTTGCTTGGGTAAACTTATCTGGATGTGAGGCTTTTTGGATGTCCATAAATGCCGCACGTAATTTTATCGTATCTACTTGAAAACCAATAGGCAAACCGAACAATTCAAAATAGTTCATTTTTATATTTTGTATATTGTGTAAAATTAACAAAATGCCCGTTATTGGACTTATTAAAGAAGGAAAAGTTCCGAATGACAATAGGGTGGCCTTGACACCCAAACAATGCAGGCTATTGTTAAATCAATTTCCAAGCTGGGATATTATAGTAGCATCCTCCTTCAACAGATGTTATAAGGATCGGGAGTATTTGAAAGAAGGCATTAAAGTAGTCGCAGACATAAGTGCTGCAGACATTATCTTAGGCATTAAGGAAGTGCCAGTTTCGCAATTAGTTCCGCATAAAAAATACTTATTTTTTTCCCATACAAAAAAAGCCCAACCTCATAATCAAGCCATGTTTCAAGCCATGATGAAAAATGAAATTACTTTGATAGATTATGAATGTTTAGAACATGAAGATGGACAAAGACTTATTGGTTTTGGATTTTTTGCTGGCATTGTAGGTGCGCACAATGGCATGATGGCGTATGGTAATAGAACCAAAGAATTCCATTTAGTGAGAGTGAAAGAAGTAAAGGATTATTTGGAATTGGTGCACACTTATTTTGGTTTAAAATTGCCCAATATAAAAATTGTTGTAACAGGCACAGGGAGAGTAGCGCATGGAATTTTAGAAATCATGAACTTGATGGATGTGCAGCAAGTGGAACCAGATGAATTTATCAGTAGGAAGTATACTTATCCTGTGTATGTTCATTTAAAAGGAGCTGATTTGTATTTGCATAAAACAAAAAACAGTTATGAAAGAAGCGATTTTCATGCCCATCCAGAAAATTATCGATGCCTGTTTAATACCTATTTGCAACACGCACATATTTTAATGAATGGCATTTATTGGGAAAAGGGGATACCGCCATTATTTACCTTGGATGATTTAAAGGAAGATGATTATACTTTAACTACCATCGCAGATATTACTGATGATGCTTTTGGCAGCGTTCCTTGTAATTTGGGTGACGCAAGTTCAGATGATCCCGTTTATGGTGTGAATGTGAACAGCTTTGAAAAAACAGTTCCTTATATGCACAATGGGATAGATGTCATGGCCGTGGGCAACTTGCCCAATGAATTGCCTCGAGATGCAAGCAGGTATTTTGGAGAGCAATTGATTAAATATGTATTACCCGATTTAATTAAAGGGGGCAATAAAATCATAGAAGGGGCAACCATATTAGATAAAGGCCAATTAACAGCGCCGTTTTCCTACTTAGCAGCCTATGCTAAACATTAGTTTTACAAATGCAAATAATAAGGAGAAAGTAATTGAGCGAATTCCGGAGAATAGGTATTGTCCGTATTTTTTATAACTAATTTATTTCGCAACACATTGCTTTTTGTTTTTTTAAATTGTAACATGGCTCTAAATGGCAAATGTTTGGCATCATTGTACACCAATACTTCCTCTACCAAATGTAGTTGATGGGTTTCGGCTAATTTTTGCATTGTATATGCGCGCAAAGTAGGAACCAACACAAAAAAAGACCCTTCCTCATTCAATAGATGAGCTACCTTTTCCATTAAAATAGTCCAAGGCAAGTCAGTACTATGGGCAGCTTTGTTTTTATTAACGTCGGGTGATTTTAAATCTCCTTCGTAAAATGGAGGGTTAGTAATGACAACATCGAAATGGTTGGATCTATCATTATTCCCAGTAGCAAAATTCTGTATGGAATCATGTACCAAATCAATTCTGTCTTTCCAAGGGCTTAATGTGAAATTTGATTTGGCTTCTGCAGCTGCTTGAGATTCAATTTCTAAAGCTGTAATTTTTGTAGCAGCTGAATGGGTGACTTGTGCCAACATTAAACTTAATAAACCAGTTCCAGTGCCAATGTCTAAAAGGGTGGATGCTTTTATCAATGCTTCCTGCTGAGCAACCCAGGCACCAAACAAACATGCATCAGTACATACTTTCATTGAAGTATGCTGCTGATGCACGATAAATTGTTTACACTGAAAAAAGGGGTTGGCCACTATTCGGCACTTAAACTAGCTCCTAAATATTCTTTATTTAATCTAGCAATGTTCGATATAGAGATTTCTTTAGGACAAGTGGCTTCGCAAGCACCTGTATTGGTGCAAGATCCAAATCCTTCTTTATCCATTTGCGCCACCATATTTAATACACGTGATTTTCTTTCTGGGGCTCCTTGTGGTAATAATGCTAAATGGGAAACCTTAGCGCTTAGGAATAACATGGCAGAGCTATTTTTACAAGCCGCTACACATGCACCACATCCAATACACATTGCAGCTGCAAAAGCATCATCTGCATTTTGTTTTTCAATTGGTAAACTATTTCCATCTACAGCATTACCAGTATTCACACTAATATATCCACCTGCTTGAATAATTCTATCAAAAGCAGAACGGTCAACGGTTAAATCTTTTACAATAGGGAAGGAGTTGGCTCTCCATGGTTCAATTACAATAGTTTCACCGTCTTTAAAGGCACGCATATGCAATTGACAAGTGGTGTTGGCCTGCCAAGGACCATGTGGCTTGCCATTAATATATAAAGAACACATTCCACAAATGCCTTCGCGACAATCGTGATCGAAAGCAACTGGGTCACCCCCTTCGGTAATTAATTTTTCATTTAAAATATCCAGCATTTCTAAAAAAGACATTTCATCTGAAATACCCGCAACATCATAAGTAACAAATGCACCAGCGGTTTTTGCATTTTTTTGACGCCAAACTTTTACCTTTAAATTCATTGTATTTTGAGACATAGCTAAAAAATTATTCTGTAAATATTTTGTGTTAGTGTTATATGTTTATTTATAATTACGTTGACTTGGTTTAATGACATCGTATTTCAACGCCTCTTTATGTAATTGCCAATCATGTTCTCCTGTATTTTCCCAAGCAGAAACAAACATAAAGTTTTCATCATCTCTTAAGGCTTCTCCTTCTGGAGTTTGGTACTCTTCTCTAAAGTGACCACCACAACTTTCTTCTCTAGTTAAGGCATCAATACACATTAACTCACCAAGCTCAATAAAGTCGGCCACACGATTGGCTTTGTCTAATTCAGGATTGTATTCATTAATTTCTCCAGGAATTCTTAAATCAGACCAGAATTCTTTTTTCAAAGCTTGCACTTCTTTTATTGCTTGTGTTAGTCCTTCTTTATTTCTAGCCATTCCACATTTGTCCCAGATAATTTTACCTAAACGTTTGTGAAAGCTTTCTGCCGATTGTTTGCCATTGATATTCTTTAAAGAAGCAATTCGGTCTGCTACTTTTTGAGCGGCTTCTTCAAAGGCTGGATGTGTAGTAGGAATGGCAGCATTGTAAATTTCATCTGCTAAATTATTCCCTACTGTGTAAGGCGCTACAAAATAGCCATCTGCTAAACCTTGCATTAAAGCACTTGCGCCTAAACGGTTCGCACCATGGTCGCTAAAGTTGGCTTCTCCTAAAGCATATAATCCTGGTACTGTAGTTTGTAATTCATAATCCACCCATAAGCCACCCATGGTATAATGCACGGCTGGATAAATACGCATAGGTACTTCGTATGGATTTTCTCCTGTGATTTTTGCGTACATTTCAAATAGGTTGCCATATTTTTCTTTCACAACCTCCTTGCCCATAGCAATGATTTGCTCCTGTGATACATTAGAAAGCCCTTGTTTACTTACTTCTATCTTACCATATCTTTCAATAGCTGCTGCATAATCTAAATACACCGCTTGTTTAGAGGTACCTACACCAAATCCAGCATCACATCTTTCTTTCGCTGCACGAGAAGCTACATCACGTGGTACTAAATTTCCAAAAGCAGGGTAGCGACGCTCTAAAAAATAATCTCTATCTGGTTCGGGTATTTCATTCGCTTTTCTTGTCTCCCCTACATTTTTAGGAACCCATATACGTCCATCATTTCTTAATGACTCAGACATCAATGTTAATTTGGATTGATGATCGCCACTTACCGGAATACAAGTTGGGTGAATTTGAGTGAAACATGGATTGGCAAAATAAGCACCTTGCTTATGCGCTTTCCAAGCAGCTGTTACATTCGATCCCATGGCATTGGTAGATAAATAATAAACATTACCATATCCGCCAGAACATATCAAAACAGCATGTCCAAAATGTTTCTCTAATTCACCTGTAATTAAATTACGCGCTATAATACCTTTCGCTTTACCCTCAATTTTTACAATGTCCAACATTTCATGTCTTGCATGCATGGTTACATTGCCAAGTGCTACTTGACGCTCTAAAGCTTGGTAAGCACCAATTAATAATTGTTGACCTGTTTGTCCTGCAGCATAAAAAGTTCTTTGTACCTGTGTGCCACCAAAACTACGGTTGCTTAATAAGCCACCATATTCACGTGCAAAGGGAACCCCTTGTGCCACACATTGATCAATAATATTTGAACTCACTTCTGCTAAACGATGTACATTGGCTTCACGTGCACGGTAGTCACCTCCTTTAATGGTATCATAAAACAATCTGAAAACGCTATCTCCATCGTTTTGATAATTCTTGGCAGCATTGATTCCGCCTTGTGCAGCAATACTATGTGCACGACGAGGAGAATCCTGAAAACAAAATGCTTTTACTTTATATCCTAATTCACCCATGGCAGCAGCTGCAGAAGCACCTGCTAATCCAGTACCAACAATGATCACTTCCATTTTTCTTTTGTTGGCAGGGTTCACTAGTTTACAATGGCCTTTGTAGTCTACCCATTTGTCATCTAATTTTCCGGCTGGTATTTTAGCGTCTAACATATTTAATCTTTTATCTATCGTTTAGAATATTTTTTTCGATCTTAATTTACCCAATGTAAATAAAAACTAATGGGCATCATCGCAAAGGCCAATGGGATTATAATTGCAAATCCATATCCAATGGTACTAATCATTGCATGGTATCTTCTATTATGCACGCCAATGGTTTTAAAAGCACTTTGAAAACCATGTGCTAAATGGTAAGCCAAGGAGCCACAAGCTAAAACATACAACAACACTACGATGGGGTTGGTAAAAATGAATTGCATTTCTGCATATAAATTATGGTATTCAACGCCATTTAAATTAAAAGTGTCCAGGTTTTTTATACCACCAATACCTCCCAATCTGCTGGGTGTCCAAAAATGGTAAATGTGCATTATTAAAAACATCAAAAGTAAGGTACCTAAAATAGCCATACTTCTACTGTACCATTTACTTCCTTTGGCATAATTTACTTCGTAGCCAATTTTTCTTTTGCTTTTATTTTCTAATGTGAGCATGTATCCTTGAACAATGTGTAAAAAGATACCTAAGAACAATCCTATTTCTAAAACACGGGGTACCACAAAACTTCCCATAAAATGAGCTGCTTTATTAAACATGATGCCCCCATCCATAGCCCAAATACAAGCATTTAATCCGGCATGAACCACTAAAAATAATATCAAGAAAATTCCAGTAAAAGCCATTACCAATTTTTTCCCCACAGAGGAAGTAAACATTTGCTTAAAAGTCATAGTAAGATGTATTTAAAATCGTTGCAAAAGTAAGAACGAATTGCGAGCTTGGTATAAATCAAAGCATGATTTTTCCTATTATTGTCAAATTAATTTACCTGGGCAAGCCTTGTTTATTTTTTTGGTCAAAATAGGGTCAAAATGTAAAAAAGACCATTTCAGATAAGTTATTCACCGCTTGCATAAAAATAATAGTAAAAACCAAGCTTTGGACTAAATTTACACCATGATTAAAGTGTTAGCGATTCTTTGGAATAGCTTTAAAATGGCTTTGCAAGAGTTAAAAGTAAACAAGCTTAGAACCTTCTTGTCCTTATTTGGTATCACCATTGGTATCTTTTGTATCATTGGTGTATTAGCTACCATTGATAGTCTTAAATCTAAAATCAAAACCGACCTTTCTAGTTTTGGAAACAATTCAGTGTACATAGATAAATGGGATTATACAGGCGGGCCGGAGTATCCCTGGTGGAAATTTGTAAAACGACCAAGTCCAAAGATTGCAGAAATGGACTTTGTTAAAAAGAAAAGTGAATTGGCTTCTAATATGGCATTTGTGCTAAAAACAGAAGAATCTTTCTCTTATGAAGAAAATATTTTAAAAGGGGTTAATATATATGGTATTACGCCAGAGTATAAAAAAATACAGTCTTTTAATATTGGCTATGGCAGGTTTTTTACTGAATCTGATTTTACAAGAGGGGTACCCTATGGCGTTATAGGATATAAAGTGGCCGAAGAATTATATGGTAAAGCAGATCGTGGGGTGGGCAAAACAATCACCTACAAAGGACGAAAGCTTTTGGTTATTGGGGTAATTGAAAAACAAGGAAGTGCTATTATTAATGGGTATGATTACGATAAGAGTACCATAGTTACCTATAACTACATGGCTTCTGTTTACAATCCCGATAATTTAGGGCCGATTATTATGGTGCAAGCCAAACCTGGTATTCAAACCAAGGCTTTGCAAGAAGAATTGACTGGGATCATGCGACAAATTAGAAAACTAAGCCCCACCCAAGAGGATAATTTTACCTGTAATGATGTTGCTCAATTTAAAGATCAAGTAGAAAGTGTTTTTGGAGCTATCAATCAAGGTGGTTGGGCTATTGCGGGTTTGTCTTTAATAGTTGGGGCCTTTGGAGTAGCCAATATTATGTTTGTAACAGTTAGGGAAAGAACCAGTCAAATTGGACTAAAAAAAGCCATTGGTGCTAAAAGTAGTACCATATTATATGAGTTCTTATTAGAAAGTGCTTTTTTATGTATTGTAGGTGGCTTAGTGGGTTTGTTTTTGGTATGGATACTCGCTGTGGCTTTAAGTTCCGTGCTCCCTTTTGCTATTACCATTGCTCCCGGGATAATTTTATTGGCATTTAGTATCTGTATCATATTGGGAGTGGTTTCTGGAATCATTCCTGCATCCATTGCCGCTAAGATGAACCCGGTAGAAGCCATCAGAACTAAGTAATACTTGTATTTTTTTAGCTTTATCTTCGCGTTGTGAGCAATAAAACCATTACCATATTGGCTATTGAGTCCTCTTGTGACGAAACTGCGGCATCTGTTATTGTCAATGGCCGCATACTTTCTAACTTCATCGCCAATCAATCGGTGCATGAAAAATTTGGTGGGGTGGTACCTGAATTAGCCAGTCGAGCACATATGGAAAATATAGTACCTGTAGTAGATGCAGCCTTAAAAAAAGCATTTCCCAATGATTCCCATACGCAAAGAATGGCTATGATTGACGCTTTTGCTTTTACACAAGCCCCTGGATTAATTGGTAGTTTATTGGTAGGCGCACAATTTGCAAAATCAATGGCTTTGGCTTTAAACAAACCACTTATTGCAATTCATCACATGCAAGCGCATGTGTTGGCCAATTTGATTGATGATCCTAAGCCCAGTTTCCCTTTTTTATGTTTGACCGTAAGCGGTGGACATACGCAATTAGTTCAATGCAACAGTGCTTCTTCTATGCAAATATTGGGGGAAACCATTGATGATGCTGCCGGTGAAGCCTTTGATAAAATTGCTAAATTATTAGGTTTGCCTTATCCAGGGGGACCTTTCTTAGATAAGTTGGCGCAATTGGGCAATCCTGATGCTTTTGTTTTCGCCAAACCTCATGTACCTAATTTAGATTATTCTTTTAGTGGGTTAAAAACAAGTGTCTTATATTTTTTACAAAAACAATCTCCCGAGTTTATCCAAGAAAATATCAATGATTTATGTGCTTCTGTTCAATATACTATTGTGGAAATTTTAGTGAAACAACTAAAAAAAGCCATACAATTAACAGACATTCATCAGGTCTGTATTGCAGGTGGAGTGAGTGCCAATAGTGGGGTAAGAAAAGGGGTGGAAGCATTGGGACTTAAAACAAAATCAACGATTTTTTTACCCGCGTTTGAATATTGTACCGATAATGCAGCCATGATTGCCATAGCAGCCCATTACAAATACCTGGAAAATGATTTTGAAAATTTATCGGTATCAGCCACTGCTAGAGCCCATTGGTAAATTAAAAAAGAGTAACTTTGCAGCCTCAAAAACAGTTCAATAATGATTAGTGCTAGAAACGTGACTTTGGCCTTTGGGAAAAGGGTTTTATTTGATGAAGTAAACATCAGTTTTACCAAAGGAAATTGCTATGGAATTATTGGTGCCAATGGCGCAGGCAAATCTACTTTCTTGAAAATATTAAGTGGCGAAATTGAGCCGAATAAAGGCATGGTGGAAATTACTCCAGGAGAAAGAATGGCCGTATTAAAACAAAATCAATTTGAATTTGATGAACAAACGGTTTTAAATACCGTATTGATGGGGCATAAAAGAATGTGGGAAGTGATGCATGTGAAAGATGCTTTGTATGCCAAAGAAGATTTTACAGAAGCCGATGGATTAAGAGCGGGGGAATTGGAAGCAGAATTTGGTGAAATGGGTGGCTATGAATCAGAAAGCAATGCGGCCAGTTTATTAAGTGATTTGGGTGTGAAAGAACAAATGCACCAAGACTTAATGAAAGACATTCCAAGTAATTTTAAATTAAGAGTTTTATTAGCACAATCCTTATTTGGGAATCCTGATATTTTATTATTAGATGAGCCTACCAACGGTTTAGATATTGAAACGATAGGTTGGTTAGAGAATTTTTTAGCCGATTATCAAAACATTGTATTGGTAGTAAGTCACGATCGTCACTTTTTAGATACAGTGTGTACACATGTTTCAGACGTGGATCGTTCTAAGATAAAAACATTTACAGGCAACTATTCTTTCTGGTATGAATCGTCCCAATTAATGGCTCGTCAAATGTCAGACAAGAATAAAAAGAATGAAGACAAACGAGCTGCCTTATTAGATTTTATTGCTCGTTTTTCTGCGAATGCTAGTAAGAGTAAACAAGCTACTTCTCGTAAAAAGGCGTTGGAAAAATTAACCATTGAAGAAATTGAACCTTCTAATAGAAAATATCCTGGTATCATTTTTCAACCGCTTCGTGAAGTGGGCAATCAAATTTTGAATGTTGAAAAATTGAAAAAAGAAGTGGATGGCCGGGTATTGTTTAAAGACGTTTCTTTTTCAGTAAGTAAGAATGACAAAATTGCTTTTTTAAGTAGAGACCCTTTAGCGATTACTTATTTCTTTGACATAATCAATAACAATGGCAAAGCAGATGGCGGAAGTTTTGAATGGGGTACTACCATTACAAGTGCTTATTTACCCATGGAACACAATGCTTTTTTTAATGAACCCTACAGTTTAATGGATTGGTTAAGACAATATGTACCTGCACATGTCACAGATGCAGATGAGCCCTTTATTAGAGGTTTCTTAGGCAAGATGTTGTTTAGTGGAGACGATGTCATGAAAAAGACCAATGTTTTAAGTGGTGGTGAAAAAGTACGTTGCATGGTGAGTAAAATGATGCTGCAAAACCCCAATGTGGTGGTTTTAGATCAACCAACCAACCACTTAGACTTAGAAAGTATTCAAAGCTTTAACGAAGGTTGTCAAAACTTCCCTGGTGTGGTTTTAATTACCTCTCATGACCATACATTTATGCAAACCGTAGCCAATAGAGTCATCGAATTAACCCCTAAAGGCATCATTGATCGTTTGATGACTTTTGATGAATATATGGAGGATAAAAGGGTACAAGAACTAAGGGCAGAAATGTACGCCTAAGGCTTCCAAAATGCCTTATAGCGAAATGAAAACCAACATTTTAGCCTTTTTCACCCTAGAATGGGGTAAATGCTCAAAAAAACACTAAAATAAATGGGAAGGTATTTGTAATTTACTTACCTTTGCCGTCCGTAAAAAATTATTTCTCATGGCTAGAGTATGTCAATTAACAGGAAAGAAGCCGATGTCTGGAAACAGTGTTTCTCACTCCAACATCAAGACGAAACGTCGTTTCCTTCCAAATTTGCAAAAGAAGCGTTTCTACTTCATTGAAGAAGATCGCTGGATCACTTTAAAAGTATCAACAGATGCGATTAGAACCATCAATAAAAATGGTTTGGCTTCTGTAGTTAAAGATCTTAGAGCCCAAGGCGATAAGATATAATCAATCAAATTAAGTATCACTTATAATTTACCATCATGGCAAGGAAAGGAAATAGAGTTCAAGTAATATTAGAGTGCACCGAGCACAAGACTACTGGTTTACCAGGTACAAGTCGTTATATTACTACTAAGAACAAAAAGAACACCCCAGATCGTTTGGAGTTCAAGAAATACAACCCAATTTTGAAAAAAGTAACAGTTCACAAAGAAATTAAATAATCATGGCAAAAGCAGCTTCTAAAAACGCGAAAGTAAAGGATCTTAAGGCTTCAGCTGAAGCCAAAAACTGGACAAAAGTAATTAAAGCTATACGTAGCCCTAAAACAGGTGCATATACTTTTAAAGAGAACATTGTTCACAAAGACCTTGTGAAAGAATTTCTTGCTGCAAAGTAAAATTCTTCGTCTTTCTTAAGATAAAAAAATGTAACTCCTGCCTCGATTCATCGTGGCGGGAGTTTTTCTTTTAAATATTGACTAAATTTACAACATGAGCTTTTTAGGAAAATTATTTGGGAAGAAGGAGAAAGACATACTGGACCTTGGTTTGGAAAAGACCAAGCAAGGATTCCTAGAACGCATTTCAAAAGCCATTATTGGAAAAACTTCCGTGGATGAAGAAGTATTGGATCAATTAGAAGAGGCTTTAATTGGTGCAGATGTAGGTGTGGATACCACTTTGGCTTTGATTGAAAAAATTCAAGATCGTGTAAAAAAAGACAAATATGTTTCAACGACCGAATTGAATAAAATTTTACACGAAGAAATTGTTTCCTTATTAGTAGATGCGCCCACACAACAACTAGGATTTGTTCCACCAGCCAATATAAAACCATATGTCATTTTGGTGGTAGGCGTGAATGGAGTTGGTAAAACGACCACCATTGGTAAATTAGCACATCATTACAAAGAAGCTGGAAACGAAGTGATACTAGGTGCTGCGGATACCTTTAGGGCTGCGGCAGTAGACCAATTAACCATTTGGAGTGAAAGAGTGGGTGTTCCTATTGTCAAACAAAATATGGGTTCCGATCCCAGTGCAGTGGCCTTTGATACCATTCAATCAGCCATCGCAAAAAATGCAGATTTAGTTTTAATAGATACGGCTGGCAGATTGCACAATAAGGTGAATTTAATGGAGGAACTTAATAAAATCAAAAGAGTCATACAAAAGCAATTGCCAGATGCACCACACGAGGTTTTGCTGGTACTAGATGGTTCCACCGGACAAAATGCATTAGAGCAGGCCAAACAATTTATGGCAGTGACCAATGTAACTGCCTTGGCTATTACGAAATTAGATGGCACTGCTAAAGGAGGGGTGGTTTTAGCCATTGCACATCAATGTAAAATTCCAGTTAAATATATTGGGGTAGGCGAACAAATAAAAGATTTACTTTTATTTGATAAAGATGAATTTGTAGATTCTTTATTTAGTTTACATAAAGCGTAGGAAAATTCCTATTCAATGCTTACTTTAACACATACCTGATTCCGATGCCCCCTTGGTTTTTGAAATAACTTTGAATAATACTAAAAGAGGGTTGCCAATCAATACTAATATTGAGTGGTGTATTTTTAACTTTATAATCAAGTCCTATAATGCCATCAAATCCAACTGAAATATTGGATTTACCTGAGGGATTATTTGTCTTCATGAATTCCTCACTCCATATACCCAAGTGACCTCCATAGCCAATGTACCAAGACAATTGATTGTCTTCTTTGATAGGGGTATGTATTTCATTAAGAATGGACAGCCAAAATCCATCTAGAGTAATGTACCCTGAGGCTTCAATGGCTTTATGTGTATTGTAAAAGCTTTTATAAGATAAAGCACCAGGATACATTTTAACTCCAATGGACTTTGAATAACCATCTTCATAAAGATGCTTCGTTCTGTTTACAGCCGTATCTAAGGTAAAGTCTTGTGCGAATAATGCATGAACAATCAATAAACTATATAAAGTAAATAGGAAATGTTTATTTGTCATTTGGGTTAGGTTGGGGGTATGCAAATTTAAGGGGAATTGTCAAAAATATTCGGTTTAATAAATGCTAATTTTTTTTTAAACTTGGTTTAACAGGGGTAGGGAATCTTACGAAATATGATTAGGTTTGTAGTATGCATAGTTTTCAAGAATTAGTGGTAAAATTTAACAAAGGATTTGATACCAACCATTTCCCTTCTAGTCCTACTAGTTTGTATGAGCCAGGTGAATATTTTCTTGGTATTGGGGGCAAAAGAATTAGACCCGTATTGTGCTTATTAGGCAATGAATTGTTTAATGAAATCCATGAGGATGCTTTTCATCTTTCCAATGCGGTAGAATTGTTCCATAATTTTTCTTTGGTACATGATGATATGATGGATGAGGCTTCTTTAAGAAGGGGTAAAGCTACCGTACATACTAAATATGACATCAATACTGCTTTATTGGTTGGAGACGTGATGCTTATTAGAGCATATGAGTATTTGCAAAAAATTCAATCTGCTCATCTCAACAAAATATTACAGTTGTTTAACACCGCCGCAAAAGAAGTTTGCGAAGGACAACAATTGGATATGGATTATTCTAAAAAAGACATGGTGACCATGGAGGATTACATTCACATGATTACTTTAAAAACTTCTGTATTATTGGCTGCAAGTTTAGAGATGGGAGCCATAGTTGGCGGCGCAAGCACTGCTAATTGCAAACACTTATATGAATTTGGAAAAAATATTGGGATTGCATTTCAAGTACAGGATGATTATTTAGATGCATTTGGAGATGCCGCCCTATTTGGGAAAGAAGCAGGAGGAGACATCAAACAAAATAAAAAAACCTTTTTATTAATACATGCATTGGAAGTGGCCAATCAGGATCAGAAATTAGCATTAACAGCTTTATTAAAATATAATGGAGCAGATAAAGTAGAAAAAGTGCTTGAGCTATTTAAAGCATGTGGCATTGATACTTGGGCCGAAAGTTTGAAAGCAAAATACTTACATAAAGCATTTGAGCATTTAGAATCTATAGCTGTGACTAGCGATCGGAAGAAGCCTTTAATAGAACTGGCTAATTATTTAATGAATCGAAATCAATAATCCCTTACAGATGATGAATTTATTTAGGAAGAAATCGATCGAAAAAATCGTGGAAGATGCTGCTTTAGGATTAAGCGATGGTCATAGTAGTGCTGGATTAAAAAGGGTTCTTGGGGTCAAGGATTTAACTTTTATGGGCATTGCTGCGGTTGTGGGGGCCGGAATATTTTCTACCATTGGTACTGCAGCCTTTCACGGAGGGCCTGGCATTTCTTTGTTATTTGTTATTACCGCAATTACTTGTGGTTTTAGTGCCTTGTGCTATGCTGAATTTGCAAGTAGAGTACCAATTGCCGGAAGTGCTTATACCTATGCCTATGTTACTTTTGGAGAGTTAATTGCATGGATTATTGGTTGGGCCTTAATTTTAGAATATGCCATTGGTAATATTGTAGTAGCAATTAGTTGGAGTGGCTACTTTGTAAATTTATTAGAAGGATTCCATATTCATTTACCAGGATGGTTGTCCACCAATTACGATCAAGCACAACAAGGTTACGAGGAAGCTGTTAAACATTTGGCCGCGGGAGGTACGCAGGAAACTTTTAGTAAATTAGCAAGAATAGGGTATGATGCCATTAACAATGCACCTATGATTGGTTCTTGGAAAGTTATTTTAAATACCCCTGCTTTAATTATTGTAGCCTTAATTACCTTATTGGCTTATATCGGAATCAAGGAAAGTAAAAAGAGTACCAATTTTATGGTCATTTTTAAAATTATAGTCATTGTCTTTGTAATAATTTTAGGTTTCTATTATGTGGATACTAAAAATTGGGATCCCTTCTTGCCCAATGGATTTACAGGAGTTTTAGCTGGGGTGTCCGCTGTTTTTTATGCTTATATAGGTTTTGATGCCATTTCTACTACGGCAGAGGAATGTAAAAACCCACAACGTGATTTGCCTAGAGGCATGATCTACTCCCTTATTATATGTACCGTTTTATACATTCTAATTGCTTTGGTACTTACTGGCATGGTACATTATACCGAATTAAAAGTAGACGATCCATTGGCATTTGTTTTTGATAGATTGGGTTTGCATAAAATTGGATACATTATTTCAATTAGTGCAGTGGTTGCTACTACCAGTGTATTATTGGTATTCCAATTAGGACAACCTAGAATATGGATGAGTATGAGTAGAGATGGTTTGTTGCCTAAAAAATTCTCTAAAGTACACCCTAAGTTTGGTACTCCTGGATTTGCCACCATTGTTACTGGATTTTTTGTTGGCATTCCCTCTTTATTTATGTCTATCAGTCGTATGACCGACCTAACAAGTATAGGTACATTATTCGCTTTTGTACTAGTATGTTTTGGTGTATTAATTTTGCCTAAAATTGCTCCATCGGGAATAAAACAGGCTTTCAGATTGCCCTATATCAATGGAAAATTTATTATTCCATTGTTGTGTATCGTATTTATATATTTTGCAAAATATAGAATTCAAGACGACTTGGTTCATTTTTCTTTTCAAAATTTTCAAGAATTTTTATTCTTAGTTTTCATTCTCATTTTAATGGTGGTTTCTGTCTTTACTTTTATTCATCAATTTTCAATCATTCCAATTATAGGTGCCTTGTGTTGTTTGTATTTAATGATTGAAATACCACCCGTGAGTTGGGTTTGGTTTTTTTGTTGGATGATTATTGGGCTTGTTTTTTACACTTTTTATGGACGTAAAAACAGTCTTTTATCAAAAGAGACAACCGTATAATCTACTCCCTATGAAATACCAGGTTGGAGATGAGATTTTAGTCTTACTTAGCAATGAAGAAGGCCGTATCATTGAAATAATGAATGACACCATGGTGATGATAGAAGTACGTGGCGTAAAATTCCCGGCCTATATGGATCAAATTGATTTCCCCTATTTTAAGAGATTTACAGAAAAGAAATTATTTCCAGAAAAAATAACTCCCAAGAAATTATTTGTAGATCAAATTCCAAAAGAAAAGATTCAAAAAAATGATGCCAAAGAGGAAGAAGGTGTTTTGCTTAATTTAATTCCTAAATTTAGTTTAGATGATTTTAATGATGAAATTGTAGAAAGTTTAAAAATTTACATCTCTAATCGTACAAGAGTAGGCTATCAATTTCTTTATGAACAATCTTTTGCAGGGCTTGTTGATTTTTCTATAGAATCTTCTATTGCTCCTTTTACCGATTTTTACATTCACGACCTCCCCTTTGCTGCAGTAAATGATAGTCCAAGTTTTTCCATTGACTTTTCCTTAATAGAACCACATAAGAAAAAAGCGCCTCATTTTGAAACACAATTAAAATTAAAGCCCAAGCAGTTGTTTCAAAAAATTGAAACATTAAAGGAAGAAAATAAAACCAATATTGGCTTTCCATTATTTATAACGTATCCAGATAAGGCCGAAGACAATCATATCGCTATAGATGTTTTAAGGAATGCGGGTTATAAAGTGTATGATGCAAGTAAAATAAAACAACATATTCCAGCTGCTAGATCGGTAATTGATTTACACATCGAAAAAATAATGGACCAACACAGTCACTTAAGCAATGCTGAAATTTTACAATTTCAATTGGAGGAATTTGAAAAGTGGTTCGAACTGGCTCAGTTAAACCAATTACCTACTTTAATAATTATTCATGGTGTTGGCAAAGGCAAGTTGAAAGCAGAAATTCATGATTTATTGAAAGTAAAAAAAGGAGTAAAGCAATTCATCAATCAATATTCAGATTTCTATGGTTATGGCGCCACCGAAGTCTTTTTTGAATACTAGACTAGGCGCTACACTGCCTTTTGCAGGCACTATTTGGCTTTTTATGCCTTATTTCTTGTCCAATTATATTTTAGTACCTTTGTCTTACTACAAACCCGAACTATCGTGGCAAGCAATTGCCAAGGAAAGTCCGGACAGCATAGAGTAACCCACCGGTGAATAGCCGGCGCCCCGAGCAATCGGGACAGAGAAAGTGCCACAGAAAATAACTACCTCGCAAGAGGAAAAGGTGAAAACGTGAGGTAAGAGCTCACGAATAAGACAAGTAATTGTTTTATAGGGTAAACCTTGGGTGCTGTAATGCCACGTAAAGGAGCGCTTAAGAACGACTCGTTCAAGTTCCAGGGTAGGCAGCAAGACCCCACCAGCAATGTTGGGGCTAGATAAATGATAGTTTAGAAACAGAATCCGGCTTATGAGGCTTGTAGTATTTTTTATTTTTTAAACAAGAGTCTTTTAATAGACTTATAAGAACTTAACATGACGATAGAACAAATTAAGCGCATGAAGGACCAAGTGAGTGTCCTAAGGAGGTTTCTTTGACGTCGATAACAGACTTTATAAAGTAACCACCGATAAGCAATTGTCATTATCTCCCGGCTTTTGGGATGACAATACACGTGCAACCAGCACGATGAAGGAAATCAAACTCAATGAGTATTGGATGAATATGTTTCAATACGTTGAATCCAATTTAGAAGATTTTGTCGTTTTATTTGATTTTTGGAAAGCAGGCGATGCCACAGAAGAAGAAACACAGGAAGCATTTAATAAAGCAGTCGTATCTATTGAAGAAGCTGAATTCAAAAGCACTTTAAACAAACCAGAAGACGAACTTCCAGCCATTTTACAAATAAATCCAGGTGCAGGAGGTACCGAAAGTCAGGATTGGGCGGAGATGTTACTGCGTATGTATACGATGTATGGTGAAAAACAGGGTTGGACAGTGAGCTCCTTGGATTATCAAGAAGGAGATGGCGCAGGTATCAAGTCGGCCACCCTACAATTTGATGGCCCTTTTGCATATGGTTTTCTAAAAGCCGAATCTGGCGTGCATCGCTTGGTACGAATTTCTCCGTTTGATAGCAATGCTAGAAGACACACTTCTTTTGCTTCCGTTTATGTTTATCCATTAATTGATGATACCATTGAGATCATAGTGAATCCAGCAGATATTGAATGGGAATTTTACAGAAGTGGTGGTAAAGGGGGCCAAAATGTAAATAAAGTAGAGACCGCTGTTAGATTAAGACACGCTTCTGGTATTATCGTAGAATGTCAGCAATCAAGAACACAAGGTGAGAATAGAGAAATTGCCATGAAAATGTTGAAGAGTAGATTGTATGAAGCCGAAATGCGCAAAAAACAAGAAGCTTTGAATGCTTCTAATGCCAATAAGAAAAAGATAGAGTGGGGAAGTCAAATTCGTTCCTATGTTTTTCATCCTTATAAAATGATCAAAGATCATCGTACCGATTATGAAGTTGGTAATATAGGCCCGGTTATGGATGGAGAAATAGATGGGTTTATTAAAGCCTATTTGATGCTTGAGAAATCAGTACAAGAATAAGGTTAGGTTAATGAAAATTAGGACTTAAATCTAATTTCGTTTTTGGCCTCCGTGTTTCTTGCCATTTAAAACCACGAATTTTTAAATCGGCCTTAGGTATTTTCCCTATAGGACTCATATTGCCAGTAAGTTGATTTCTAAATATGACTTTTGCGGGTTCATTGTTTTCGAATGTAATTTCAATAATTTGAGCATTGGAATGGTTTACTCCAATAAATTTTTTGTCGTTGTCTAAAGCAAAATAGATATTTTCTGCATTGCCTTTGGTACGCATTTTAGAAATAGACCCATTCTCAAACCAAGCATTGAGTTTATTCCCCTTTAATTGATTAAAATATTCAGTCGTATCTATTTTATTTATGGCAAAAGCATTATCGAATACATTTAATTGCTCAGGCTTTTTATTTTTTACATACAGATAAATAGTATCTCCAGTTATTTGGTTTTCGTTGGCCCAAACAATAGGATTGGTGATTAATCTAATGGTAGAATCACTTAAAGAATAAAATAAACTATCTGCTTTTGCTTGTAAGGAATCAGAATAAATTCTTACATGATGATAGGCTTCAAAATATTTATCTAAAGTGGTATCTTTAATTTTCCCAACACTGTCTCTTGCTTTGGGAATGGCTTTTGACAAGTCAGAAATTTTACCGGTGTGCAAGGTATCAGCTGCTATATATAAAGTATCTTTCTTTTGCTTAATCAATAGTAGGGGTTGCTCGGTGGCAAATAAAATACTTTTTAGTTTATTGGTTTTAATATTGCCTGCCCACAAATCAAAACCCACGGTATCTTTTGATTGATAAATGGCGTTGCCCTTGAACTCTCCTGTTCCCAAAGAGTCATCAATGTTCATTTCGTCAGCCACAAATTTATACGTACTATCATCTACGGTTGACCTATCGTACAAATTGCCTTTTTTTAACCCAATATTAAAATTACCATTGCTGGTGCTAATGATTCTAGACCCCGTAATAATTTTACTTGGGCTACTAAAGTTGGCTAATTGAGAGTAGGTATTGTATTTTAAAGTATCGGTGATAATGCGGTTCTCAACATCATGTAATTCTACTTTCTTTTTAAATAACACATCCCTGGTTTCTCCATAATAAATACCTTCTTTACTGGTTAAAATAGTTTTGTCCCGAACCAATTTGCCGCCTTTTATAAAACTACCAATTTTATTGGCAACATCGTAATCCAATGAATCGGTGGTGAGAATTCCTTTGCCATCCGTCAATTTAACTTTTTTTCGTAAAAATGCTTTCTTGTTGGCGCCAATATATTTTAAGTAGTCAGCATAAGTATGAACACTGTCCGCATCATTAATATGAATATGTCCAAATCCTTCTAGCGTATTTTTGGTGGTGTTTAAAATTAAACTATCGCCAAATAACAATGTTTTACCTTGCCTTATTTGGACATGACCTACAAAAACTAAAAAGTCCATGCTGTCCATTTTTTTTACATTGTACGTTTCTGCAGAAAGAAATTCAATGAGTTTGCCACCGTTTTCTAACGTAACTGGATTTGCAATTGGGGTTGAGTCAACTACCGGTTTTGAATTGGCAATGGGTTTGCTTGATTCAGTTGGCTTATGAATTTGCGCCTTTACATGAGTGATAAATAAGGCAAAGCATAATATAAATAAACCAATCCTATTCATGTGTAATTGAATCGGCTAATGGTTTGGTCAATGGAACAGATTTGTCTTTATTGCCAAATACAGAAATATTTATGTAACGTTTAGGGTGCACTTTAACATCATCCACCAAGGTATTAATGCTTTTAAGTGTGCCTTGTAATTCATGATAAAAGGAACTATCATTCATTAATTTGGCGGCAGTGCCATTCCCTGAATTTAATTTTTGCAAACTCGTATTTAAATTGCCCACTGCTGCTTGAATGGTTTTAATGGTTTTATTTAAATCGGCATCTTTTACAGCTTTGGAAGCACTGTCTAAATTGGTGATAATATTATTTAACTTTTGGTTATTGTCATTCAGGTTTTTTGTAAAACTATTGACATTGTCAAAAGTTTGAGCAATAGATCCATTTTGTTTTTGCAGCATGGTCTCTATAGCACTTACAGAACTGCTTAAACTTTTGGTTGTAACTGCTAAATTTTCTAATATGGTTTGAAGCTTCTCTTTATTGTTGTCATTTAATACCGTGTTGATATTATTTAATACTTTATCTAAGGAAGAAATAGCATTCTTGGTTTGTTCTCCTAAGGGGGATAAGGTATTTACGAAATCTCCCAATAAACTATTGGCAGGTGCCGTTTTTATCGTATCTCCAGATTTAAAAAAACTGGTTGCATTTCCTAGTACAATACTTATACTACTAATACCCAATGGATTGTCTTGAATGGTCGCAACAGAGTTGTCTGGAATTTTATAGGGTTCATTTAACTTAACGGAAACAATGATTTGAGCTAAATTGTCTTTTTGATTTTCAATTTCAAAAACAGAACCTACTTGATACCCATTTACAAATACAGGATTAGACACAATCAATCCTTTTGTATCTGCGTATTTAGCATAAATAAAATTTCCAGATTTGAATATAGTTTTACCCCTTAGGAAGTTAAATCCTAATATAATAATCGTAATAGCAATTACGGTTAATGCACCTACTTTTGTTTCATTTGATACACGCATCTTGAATAAGTCTACTTTACTGTAAAATTAGCTAAAATATAGGAGCTAATTGGCATTTGTCTTTTTCTGATTTTCTAGGGAGTTTTTGTACCTAATCACCGATTTGGTGATTACTTCACAAATCTGATTCTGCCCTTCTTCGCTATTTAAATAGTCCTCATCTTCTGGGTTGGAAATGAATCCAGTCTCCACCAAAACAGCTGGCATTTGCACTGCTGCCAAGACCCAAATTCCTTTTTGTCTTTGTTTGGCTTCTCGACTTAATCTTCCTGCCGATTTAAATTCTTCTTCAATGGTAAGCGCCAAGCTTGCTGCTCTTTGAAAATATTGTTGGGTAAGCAAACTCACCATCATGGAGCGGGTAGGATCCGCTGCATCTAATTCTTTGATTTGTTTTTCTGAAACAGAATCTAATTTTTCAACCACATCATCTACGGCCTCATTGGCCATGTCTTTTCTTTGATCTGACTTTACAACATTGTAAATAAAAGTTTCTGTACCCCTTGCTGTGTTTGGCGTGTAGGTGGTTTTGTACAATGGAACCACCCGGCTTACTTTTCGTTTAACCCCATTTTTCTTTACGGTATATGTTTTGGTAGTATGCCCAATGACTTCTCTATTTCTACTGGGATCAGCCGAGTTGGTATGTATACAAATAAACAAGTCTCCTTTGGCTGTATTAGCCATATTTGCTTTTTCAACAACGGAATTAAAAATATCGGTAGTTCTAGTAAGTACCACTTCGACATCTGGTATGGCGTCGTGAAAGTATGCTTCCAATTTTAATGAAATAGCTAAGGAAACTGCTGCTTCCGTGGAATACTTGCCATTGGCACCAGGATCTGTGCCCCCATG
>Ga0209829_10001199_pt1 | contig 21613 bp, 20 predicted proteins | sample C_140205_EF_Meta_FD_187311 | JGI IMG/M metagenome (GOLD analysis project Ga0209829, IMG submission 187311) | Freshwater microbial communities from Lake Croche, Canada to study carbon cycling - C_140205_EF_MetaG (SPAdes) (version 2) | ecosystem: Environmental > Aquatic > Freshwater > Lake...
GAACTATGCTTTACGAAAAAAAATGATTCCCAAGTTAGGGATGGGTGAAGAAATGGCTGAATTTATGGGTTTATGGATTATGACTAGAGAATTTATTGATTCGGAGGATGGTCAAAAAGTATTAGAGGCGAGTAAAAAAAACGTACAGCAAAATTCACCAGATTTGTATATTCGTTTCCTAGATTCAATTTTGCGCCTAGGAAGAAGAATACCTGGCGGAGAAGTTCCGAAACTTACGAAGCAGCTTAATACAATTAAATGTCCTACATTAGTACTTTGTGCAGATAACGACCACTTTATTCCTTCCAGCTTAAGTCATGTAATAGCAGATAATATTACAGGTTCTATTTACGAAGAAATTAAAAATGGTGGACATATCCCCTTTATTGAGAAACCTAGGGAAAGTGTTCAATGTGTACTTAAATTTTTACAATCACTTCAAGTTTAAAATCGAAAGGTAAGGTATTTTTTTTAAATTTTGTCTTACCTCTGTTTTTGGCATTCTTAGTGAATATTAGAGTTTAATTTTTGTAAGAACTTTGCCAGCAATCCATAATGATAGTGGCCTAATAATCATCATCCCCACAAGGTATTAAGAATGAAAACACCTAGATAATTTATTCGGGAAGTAGTAAGGCACTATGATCAGTTTTATAAGGGCAACTCTACTAAGGCAAATTGTCAGTGTTAGTGACATGAAAATCCCCATAAAAAATGTAAACAAAATTGCAGATAATTTAAACATTTAATGTAATTAACTAATTGATAATTAGAAATTACTGGGCTGTGAATATAAGTTGAGTAGCGTCCACATTTTTAGATAATTGATTTAATTCTTTTAAAACCTTTACCCACACATCTAATTGATTAGCCGTAACAGTTAGAGAAAATTGAGGTAAAGGTATTTTTTGACGGACAGCTTCAGGCAGATTTGTAAATTTTCCTAGTGCCGCTCTAGCTTCTGTGGGGTTAGAGTCAATAAAAGTAACTGCTTGAGATAATGATTTATTAAATGCAGAAACTGTTTGTTTATTCGCTTTTACCCATGCTCCTTGAGCAATCCAATGAGTAAATAGGCTGGGATCTGCAGCTTTTAAGATGGGGTCTCCTAAACTAATAAAATCGCTGTTCGCTAATAATATTCCAACAAATGGTTGTATTGACTCTATAGCATCTACAGCCTTTGATTTTAATTGATCTGGCATATTGGGATAAGGAATTTCAACTGCTCTAATCGAGTCGGACTCTATGCCAGATTTTTTTAACCAAAGTAAAAGTGCCGAATGTGATATAGCACCTAGGGCAGGAGTTGCAACTATTTTATTTTTTAAATCATTTATGGTTCGTATTCCCGAATCTTTTCTTACTATTAATTCAACATAATGGTTAGAGCTTGATTCAATAGTCATGCCGGACGTAATAATGAGATCTAGGCCACTATTAGAGGCCTTTATAAAATCTGTTGGTGTAGAAGGAGCGAAGTCGAGTTGTTTACCAACGATTGGTGGAAGAACACTTACATTTTGGGTTGGAACTAGCGTGACGTCTAGACCATTATCTGCAAAATAGCCTTTTTCATTTGCAATCCATACTGGTAACCATGATGTTGTAGGAACGTAACCTACCCGTAAAGGAATTTTTTTATTATTAGATGATTGTGAAAAACTTATGTTTGTATTTAGTAAGAAGGAGGTTAATACTAATGAAAAAATAATTTGTATTAATTTTCGAGTATTTTTTAAGAAACAGTTGTTCATTAAAGCCCCCATTTATTTAAATATGTTATGTAATTTATAAACGCTAAGTAATGAATTTTTTTCATCAACACTATAAGTACGGGGTAGTACCTGAAAAGGTTGAGGAGGCTTATTTTTCATGGCTATATGTGCTCAGTGCAACATGCAAAATTATTGAACTTATTGCCAAGATTGTTGGGGAGATTAACTTAATAAGCATAAAAATCTCCTGTACGTAGTAAAGCATATCAATAAATATGTTCTACGACAATACTCCTTAAATAATTGGATTTAAGAGTAAATACCCTTAGTTTTTTTATTTTATGGATTTTAGAGCCTATATATCTCTTTAGTTTCTTGATTGAGGAAATAAATAGGCTGTTAATGTAGCAGAGGGATTGTGAAGCAATGATAAGATAAAGAAAATCTCTTCATAATCATTTCATAAAGTGTAATTATCTTACTCTCTTTCAACACCGGCTTTTCTTAAAATTTCACCAGTAATTGGAGACTCTTTTCTAGATAGTTCAAATACCTTACTTGGTTCGCTATGTAATGGCGTAACACCAAGTTTTTCAAAAGAATCTTTAATTTCTGAACTAGCCATAATCTTTCCAAGCTCATGATTGATTCTATCGATAATACTTGTTGATACTCCTTTGGGAGTCACAATCGACCACCAAGATGCAGCTTCAAAATTAGGAAAGCCTAGCTCTATCATTGTTGGTAGGTCAGGTAAAGTAGTTGATCTTTGGGGCGAGGTTACCGCGAGAGCGCGTAATTTATTCGCCTTAATAAATGGCACAGCTGGTGCCATATCTGAGAAAACTATTTGAATTTGTCCAGCCACTAAATCTGCAACTGCTAGGCCTGTTCCTTTGTAAGGGATATGAACAATATCCAAATTTGCAGTTGATTTATACATTTCTCCAGTAATGTGTGATTGTATGCCTTTACCTCCTGAGCCATAATTGAGCTGTCCAGGTTTTGATTTAATTAATGCAGTGAGTTCCCCAACAGTTTTCACTGGCACACTAGGATGAACTACGAGTACTAGACCAGCAATTGCAACAAGCGAAATTGGACTAAAGTCCTTATACCAATCAAAGCTCATCTGCTTATACAAATATGGGTTATTTACTACGGTACTATTATTCGAAAGCAAAAGCGTGTAGCCATCTGGGTTTGATTTTGCAGCAATATCATGACCAATATTTCCTGCAGCACCCGGGCGATTTTCTACAATAACAGGTTGGCCTAAAGCATCGCCCATCTTTTGAGCCATGATTCGTCCTATTACATCGCTCGTACCTCCTGGTGGGAAAGGTGCTATGAATTTAATAGGCCGATTGGGATAAGCAGACTGGGCGTTAGCTAAAGATATTCCTAAAAGTAGGATACTAAAAAAAATTACTGGAAGAGAATTTAGTAAAAATTTGAAAATACTAAGCATGATAAAAATCCTAATAAAAATTACTGATTCAGGAGAACAACTAATTAACAGTAAAAATAATTTCTTTAGTATCGTGATATTTGCTGGTTTATGTCATTAGGATAAGTCCTATGTAAGTTAATCTATATAACTTACATAGGTAATATTCAGACATTTACGGTAAGGGCAAATAATTTTTAAGCAAGGAGTCATTGACAAGGGATTAATTGAATTCAAGTCAATTATCAGTAGGGTATTCCACAGTAGTTTTAATTTGGAATGAGACCAGAATCAATCAATCACCTGAATAAACCTGATGGCTGTGGAGGCCAACTGAGAATAAACTTAAAAAGGAGATTTCCAATGATTGATAATCGAACCGTACCTTACGCCGCGCTTTTTCTTAGACTAAGCCTTTCGTTTTTTTTTATTGCTCACCTATACCGCAAATTTGCTGTAATCGGCTTTGATTCTTGGTGGAATGGATGGATTAACGAAGGATATGCTGATTGGGTTCTTACATATTGCTTAATCGCAGAATTTGCCGGTGCAGTTTTATTATTAGTAGGTGCTTACACACGATATGTGAGTTTAATGTTGATGCCTTTAATGATTGCCCTTGTATATCATTGGGCTATTCGAAAAGGATTTTGGTTTGGTACCGGAGGTGCAGAATTTGTATTGGCATGGTTAATGATGCTAATCACACAATGTTTGTTAGGGGATGGTGCTTATGCTCTTAAAACCCCAGCATTACCTTGGGAACATAAAAAAGATGAAAGCGTTGCCTAATTACATAGGCATTAAAGCTTGTCATGAAGTGTCCTTCAAAAGGACGGTTCTGAGAGAAGAGATTATTCATCCCTGTGTCGGCCAAGTGTCGATTTAAGCGACGCGGATTAAGAGTTCTCACTATAAAAGTGGTCGTGTTCAGGATCAGCGTCCGGTTACGTAACGGTTGATCTCTGTGTGATTACTTGTCCTTTAAAAGGACAAATTGAATTCAAGTCAATTGTGAGTAGGGTATTCCACAGTAGTTTTAATTTGGAATGAGAACAGAATGACTTTTAACAGACCTCAAATTGATCCTAGCCAATCTGGCAAATTTTGTTATCTCGAATGTGTGATACCGAAGAGTACTTGATAAACGAGCATAATAATTTTAAGAAAGTTCACCATGATTGATTGGACAATCGTATTGTCAGAATTGGTAATTTTTATTGTTTTAATTAGTATGGTCGCAAATATAAAACATAGATATCCAATGATCTGGATAGCAACAGTATTGCTTGGTCTAACGCTTCTTATGATTTATGTTCCCAGAGATCAAATAACGCAACTTTGGTTAGAAATCGCCATTCTTATCCCGCCAATGATTTGTCTTGCGATACTTTTTTGGACAAATAAGTTACCCCTAGAGGAATTATGTAGAGGGAATTGTGAGGTAGAACGATGATGCCCCCATTTAGAAATCCTGAGCATCAAGCAAGTATTGAAACAAATAAAAAACAATTAGGAATTGGTACTTTTTTAGTCATTGTTTTGATTCCATCTGTTTATGTACTTTTCATAGTGGTCACCCATTTATAGCCTTATAAGTGTATAAAGAATCTAATACCTAGACTCAGAATTCCTCTCTAATGAAACGCCCTTTTAAAAGATGTATGGAATTAGTGAGACCTAGAAGCGATTCAGCTATTTTAAGTGGTAGAAAATTATTGGAATACCAGAATTCAAAACCCACTTTTAAGGTAACTCATGTTTAAAAGAATTGGCTTTTATTTTTTGGTTAGCCTGGTTGGATTATTTTTAATTCTACTCTTGACATGGATTGTTTTAGACTATTACTTACCAGCCCCACCAAAGGTAATTAAGGCTACTATTGGCCTTAAAAATGGTTCAAACGAATCTTTTGCAAAGCAATACCAAACTATTTTGGTACGCTCAGGTATAACCTTTGAGTACCATTTTTCTAGCGGTACTGGAGAAAATCTAGATCGCCTTAGCGATCCTCAATCCGATTATCAATTCGGTTTTGCATCTGACCGTGCCATCGAGGGTTTCCAAACAAAGGACTTAATGTCATTGGGGCGAATTGCTTACCAACCTTATTGGATTTTTTATCGATCCAATAAAGAGTGGGCTGATCTTGACTCACTCAAGGGTAAAAGGCTTGCGGTCGGTGCCCAAACTACTGGAAGATATAGAATTGCTCAAGCCCTTCATTTAGTAGGAAATACTCCCACTGATTATGAAGCGCTGTCCGGAGAGGATGCTGTAAAAGCCTTAAAAGAAGAAAGGGTGGATGCAATTTTGACAACAGGGGCATTCAACGCGCCTCTCGTACAGGCGTTATTACTTGACCCTTCAGTTCGAGTCCTAAATTTCCCAAGAGCGGAGGCATTGACGAAGATTTTTCCTCAGTTAATACATTTGGTTTTACCTGCTGGCATTGTAGATTTTGAAAAAAATATTCCTCCACGAGATATCCATATCATCGCCACAAGTACATCAGCATTGGTACGGAAAGATTTACATCCACAAATAATCTATCCTCTAGTTCAGGCGTTAGAAGAGGTACATGGTGGTTTTGGACCTTTTCAGACAGAAGGAACTTTCCCAACTAAATTTGATGCCGGGTACCCGATGTCTAGCGTCGTTCGCGATTACTATAAAAATGGCCCATCTTTTTTATACCGTTACTTACCATTTTCGATAACAAACTACATTCATCGCTTACTGGCAATTCTTGCTACTATTTTAGGTATAGTTCTACCTCTGGTAAAAATCGTACCAAAACTCTATAACTGGTTTATTGAACAATATACTGATAAATTATTTCGTAGACTACGAATACTTCATGTGGATGTTGAACAAACAAGAGATGTATTAGTGCTTAAAGAGATGGAACAGGAATTAAATAGTATTGATCAGGCGGCGCACTTATTGCCAATGCGAAATACGAACCTTTATTTTTCACTAATTGGCAGAATTGATAATGAGCGTAAGCTTTTGGTGAAGCAATTAGCTCTATAAAAAGGTGAAAAATGACTTAGGATTAGCAGATCAATATGAATAAACCATCAAGGTTAAACGAGTGAAATAATCTAATAGGATAGAAATATCCTCTGCCTTAGTCAATTCCGCCCCGGGCCACCAAGAATTTGAATAACCTACTTGCTGGGCTATTTTCTTTTGGGTTGGCAGGGTTAGACGCCATTAGTCTCGGATACACCATCTTTACCCACGACTAAAACTGTCCTTTAAAAGGACAACCCAATTATTCATCCCTGCGTCAGTCGATGTCGTTTTAAACGACAAAATTTAAAAGGCACATCTACTAAAAATATGAAGTACTATAACTAAAGTCTAAAATTTTTCAAGGAATGATTATGACATTACGAATTAACGATCTATCGCCGAACTTTACAGCAGAATCAACAGCTGGAAATTTGACTTTACATGAATGGATTGGCGATAACTACGCCATTTTGTTTTCTCATCCAAAAGACTTTACGCCGGTATGTACAACAGAGTTTGGTGCGGTTGCAAGACTGGCTCCCGAGTTTGCCAAACGAAATACTAAGGTAATGGGTATTTCGGTTGATAGCGTAGAGGATCACCAAAAATGGAAAAAGGATATCGCTACTTTTGCTGGAGTACCTGCGGATTTTCCAATAATCGATGACACTTCATTAAAAGTTGCCAAGCTCTATGATATGTTGCCGGCTGATGCTTATTTGCCCGATGGCCGAACTCCTGCACACAGCGCAACAGTACGTACCGTATTTATTATTGGCCCAGATAAAAAGTTACGCCTAACGATGTCTTACCCAATGTCAGTTGGCCGTAATTTTGCTGAAATTCTTCGGGCGCTAGATGCTATTCAGATAACAGATGGTGTTCCATTGGCAACTCCAGCAAACTGGGTTCCCGGCCAAGATGTAATAGTGGCGCTGGCTTTAAATGATGATCAAGCCAGCGCTCGCTACGGCGCACTAGATATCAAGTTGCCTTATCTACGTTACGCCAAAGATCCAAAAGAGTAGCTAATCTTAATTTTAAACTCAAGGGACCAACTAACTAAATTAAGCTTTCTTTGCGTATGCAGAGCACCAGCCCTTGCTAGAGACTTGTTTGCCAGCGAACAGGGCGCAGCCGCCTGCAGCAGAACCTGCGGTACCTTGATATAAAGCGCAATTACTGCAAGCCTGTGGGGCAGCATATTTTGCGAACTTGGCTTTATCTACAGTCATAGCGTTTGCTTTATAACCTAGAGTGACGGCTTGTGGATCAGTTTCAGCAACCATGGCTTGAGCTTGAACTTTACCATTCAGAGCCAATGTACAAGCACCAGCAGCGGACAAAATCATAAATTGGCGACGACTATTTTTCATATTGACTCCAGAGTTAAGAATAAAAAAACTTCAAACACTTCTTTAAACGCATGTTTGAGGCAATAACATTATCATGAATAGGGGTTTTTGGTATTAAGTCCAGTAACTTTCGCTGTAACCTGCGTGATTGCGTGTCCTTTAAAAGGACAAAACTTTACAACAGTTGAATCCCAAAGCTCCTCATTAAGAGAGCAAATAAGCCAAAGCAGATAACAGTCACCACAACACTCGCACCGATGGTTAACCAAAAGCCTAGCTTGGGTAATAGGTAAGGGAAAAGTATAAACATGGGTAATGTGGGAATCACATACCAAAAGGTGTAATAGGCATGATTGGCTATTTTCTCTTCAGGCTGGTTTTCTACATACAGCCACACCAGAGTTAAAAGCGTCATCAGTGGCAATGCCGCAACGAAGCCTCCTAATCTATCGCTTCTCTTGGCAACCTCAGAAACAAATACAACCATGCCAGCTGTGAGTAAGTATTTGGTAATGATCCAAGCCATAGGAGCCTTTCGAGTGTTTGGTACGCCTATTATAGGAATGTCCTTTAAAAGGATGATTTGTGATGAGTGTAATTTGTTATATTTGTATTGGTCGATTCTGCTTAAGTTGTTTTAGAGTAGAATCTCGAATTGTTATCGTTTTTATAATAACTTTTGTAAAAATTCGGTAAATTTTCTAATACTTGCTCTAAAAACTACAACGATTATGAATAACCAGAATCATCAACAAACACATTCGAAAAAGCTTGGCATACTAATTTTAGGTGCAATTGGCGTAGTATTTGGGGATATTGGTACATCGCCTTTATACGCCCTTAAGCTATCTATAGAATCAGCAATTGGTCAAAATCATGAATTGATTCCAATGGCCGTATTTGGTATTTTATCGCTCATTATTTGGTCATTAATTCTAGTGGTTACCATCAAATATGTTTTCATTATTATGCGAGCAGATAATCATGGAGAGGGTGGTGTATTTGCTTTAACTGCTCTTATATGCAATGGCCTAGATAGTTCTTCTCGGCTGAAATGGGTTGTAACTATTATTGGCACGATTGGCGCAGCATTGTTTTTTGGGGATAGCATGATTACACCAGCTATTTCTGTTTTGAGTGCCGTCGAGGGCTTGAATGTTATTTCTCCTAGTTTAAATAATTTTATTATCCCAATTTCTTTAACTTTAATAACAGGTCTTTTCGCTATTGAACGGATGGGGACTGGAAAGGTCGGTGCAATTTTTGGACCTATAATGTTATTTTGGTTTTCATCGCTGGGATTAATGGGATTATTGGAGGTCATTAATCAACCTGCAATTTTGTTGGCATTCAACCCAATTACTGGAATTCGTTTCTTACTAGAGCATTCCACAGTTTCATTGGTTATTTTAGGTTCAGTAGTTCTTGCGGTCACCGGTGGAGAGGCTCTATATGCAGATATGGGTCACTTTGGACGAAAGCCAATCAATATAGCTTGGCTTTGGATTGTTTTCCCATGTCTTGTATTAAACTACTTGGGACAAGGGGCATTGTTACTTCGCAATCCTAGTGCGTTAGATAATCCCTTTTACAGGATTGCACCTGAGTGGGGACAGATACCTTTACTGATTTTAGCTTCTTGTGCAACATTAATTGCATCACAGGCTGTTATTTCAGGTACCTTTTCTTTAGCCAGTCAGGCTGTTCAAATGGGTTATATACCAAGAATTCGGATTAAGCACACTTCATCTGATGAGGAAGGCCAAGTATATTTGTCAAAAATTAACATCTTATTATTTGTTGGTGTTATATGTTTAATTTTAGGGTTTAAGACTTCAGAAAAGTTAGCTGCAGCTTATGGTATTGCAGTAATTGCAGCAATGGCTATTGATTCTATTTTGGCAGGATTATGTATGTACCGAGTAAAAAAGTGGCCATTGATTTTAGTTTTACCATTATTTTTAGGCTTTTTCTTCATCGATGGAGTTTATTTAGTTGCTAACTTAACTAAGTTTTTTGAGGGAGGCTGGGTTCCTTCAGTAATTGCGGGAATTATTTCTTTCATTATGGTGTGTTGGATTATTGGCCGAGAGCGTCTTTTGCGAGCACGTTGGGATAAGGCAGTTACGCTTGAAAATTTTCTTAAAATGATTAAAGAGCAACATCCAATCCGAGTGCCAGGAACTGCCATTTATATGGTGACACATCCTCATATTGCACCACTTTCGATGCTTCATAATTACCGTCACAATAAAGTATTACATGAAAGAGTTATTTTTATGCATGTTGAGACCGTTAGCATTCCAAATTTGAAAGATGCTGATCGAATTGAGGTCACTCATTTAGATGAAAATATGCATATTGCTCATGTTAAATATGGCTACATGGAAGAGCCCAATATCCCTCGTGTCCTAGCTTTTTTAAGGGTTAGGGAGTTTCATTTTTCATTAATGGAGATTTCTTTTTTTGTCGGTAACGAAAGAGTTGTTGCCAAGAAGTCATCTTCATTTGCTACCCACTTGTTTATTATTATGCATCGATCTATGTTAAATGCTACAGAGTCATTTAAGATACCAGCTGAGCACGTAGTAGAGTTAAGTGGCAATATTAGAATTTAACCTATAAAAATTTGCGTGGTGCAAGTGAGATTGCGATAGCGTTTTACATGTTATTCTGACCTAAGTATGAGTGCTGCTCGGAATGAGTGGAATTTTTTTTAGGATAATCCATCTCTAAAAATATAATTAAATTTATTTAAACTCTTTGTAAAAGCTAGAACAAATCCATCTATAGTCCGATTGGTTTTTTGAATAGTAAGGGGCTAAGCGTTACTTAGAGTAACGTATAAGTTATTGCATAGTTGCTATATTTCCTTACAACTATCCCTTACACTTGGTCTTACTCAAAAATGCTTTGGTAGAAAAATCTAAATGCAAATTAACACGATGGGCCTTAAAAAGGCACTAATCATTGTAGTATTCCTAGGCTTATCTTGGAGTGTTTTTGGCCAGAATCAACACGTCCCTTTAAAGGAAGGTCTCACGTTTAAGGATTGTGATAACTGTCCCGAAATGGTTGTTATTCCTTCTGGCAGTTTTTTAATGGGCTCTATTTTGGGGACTAGTGATGAGTTACCTGAGCATTTAGTAGACATAAGTTCTTTTTCGATAAGTAAGTTTGAGATTACCCAAGAACAATGGCATGAATTAATGGGTAATAGACCTAGCAACTTTCAAGGAGGTACGTTACCTGTTGAACAAGTTACCATATTAGATATTGAAAAATTTATTCAAAGGTTGAATGTTCAAACAGGTAAAACATATAGACTTCCATCGGAGGCCGAGTGGGAGTATGCAGCTCGTGGCGGTAGCCAAACAGAATTCTTTTTTGGTAATGATGAAAGAGAATTAATAAAGTACGCTTGGTTTGAAGATAACTCATATGGTCAGACACAACCGGTCGGGATGAAATTACCTAATCGATTTGGCCTACATGATATGCTAGGTAACGTTTCTGAGTGGACGCAGGATTGTTGGAGCGAAAATTATGCGGATAAGCCAAAGGTTGGAAATGAATGGCTAAAAGCTAATTGCTCGGAACGAGTTTTTCGCGGAGGTTCATGGATTGACAACCCTCGGAATTTACGATCTGCTGACCGTGACTCAGGCACAGCTAATATAACGAGACCTACCATCGGCTTTCGTTTGGCTAGGACGCCTTAAATTTTATTCGAATAATTATTTAGAAAAAATTTCACTATCAGTCTTTCGAGAAGCTTAGCTAATATCTTAAGGTTTGTAATTAGCATGTTTCTAGGGATATTAATAAAGCTTAGATGATGGGGCAGATAAAGAAACGTAAATGATCTGTGGAGCCAAAATAGAGGATTCTCCATTGAAGTAACATTTTCTGGATGGCAGTAAGCGAAGTCGGCTTAAAGGCTGGTAAGATTATGTTAGCTAAACTTACTGGGTTAGAGTGGGGTGCTGGGACATGATGCGTTTTTAATTGAACTTATTAGACTACTCGCTTGAGTCAATCAATTTTTCAATATCATTTACCGTATCGAGGAGGCTAACATCAAAATCAATTTTTGAAAAATCAATGCCATATATTTTTTCCAAGTGCATAACAACATTCATCATTGAAAAAGAGTCTAGTCGACCACTCATAAAAATAGACTCATCGTCAAATAGGGGGCCATAGTCTGTAAACTCATTCAACTTAGTAACGAGAAATTCGCGTAGCTTTTTTTTCGTAGATTCTTCCATTAACTTACTCCAAATAGACTACCTAAAAATAATAATCGCTCACCAAGAGAATGGTTTCGTGAGCCATCACTGAAAATATGCATACAAGCTACAAAGATCCAAACAAATACGAAGGAATAAATACGTCCTAATATAGATGATGAAGGTCGTATTCCCATCATGACTCTAACTTGCGAGATACCAACGCTAGTAGCTAAAATGATGCAATAAAAAAGATAACTAGAGAAAGAATTAATCGCATTAATAGGTCCCTGCGTAGCTACTAATTCGATATCTCTTAAAAAATGCCAAAGTCCATTGCCAATACCAGCAGCCATAAATGTAGCAAAAAACATCCTAAGTCGCGGATATTCTCTGAATACCTTAAAAAAAGTTGGGATGAAAAAAAAGTCAACTAAGAGTTCTTTAAAATAGTAATGGAACCTATTGAAATATTCGATTAGATTACGTGACTCCAATGGTCGCCAGCAACCTCGTGGTAATCGATAGCCCGCAAGCCTTGCAATACCAATGAATAACCCAGACCAAAATGCAGTGAGAAGTGAGAACTTTATTGTCGATAAAATTACTGCGGCCCAACTAATCGACTGGGAATATGGATTTCCTATCAAAAAAGCATCGATTGATTCAGTCATGCTGGGTAGTAATTTATGACCTATTAATAACCAACTTAAAGTATTACTAATAAACATTAATAAATTGGACCAAATAATTAATTTGGTTCCTTTTAGCTGTGTGACAGCAAGGTCGTAATCCGTCTTTGATAAATGTTTTTGTAAAAAAATAGCCCCCTTACCAAAAGGTAAGTAAGCTGGGCTCCAAAATGGGCGTAATGAAGCCATTTGAAATAGATGAGATGAAGGATTGCGCGTACGCTGATCCTGAATTGCATAAGGCAAGAACCAAATATAAGGTGTAAGAACGAATATTACAGACCATAAAACTACTCTTGGTAGTCCGCTGATTAGATTGATGCTTCCAAGTCCACATAATATTGCTTCAAAAATCAAAAGAGAAATTAACGGATGCCGAGATATTAACGACCGAGGAAATCGACGGACTTGAGACAAAAGTACACTTGATAAAATAGAAAAAACTGCAAGAAAACCTATAGCAAGTGTGACAGGCGGAATAGTTTTTATATGCTCTTGATTCATTAAAATTGTGATATGTTCTAACGTATCAACATTACCGAGAGCAGTTGCAAAAAAAGCTGTTAACCACGTCAAGGCAAATAAGATTAGATCACGTGATTTTGGACAGCTAACCGCAAACATTGCACCAAAAATAGCGCAGATAGAATACCAATATCCAAGATAAGGAGCAGTGCCCAATATGGCAATGGCAGTCATCATCAATTTTCCTATTGGTGTCTGCGCTAATGAAATAAAAAATACTCGCTCATCTATAGCCAAAAAATTACGTAACCAAGAAGATCTAGTAGCCCTTTTATTTTTCTTTCCAACCAAGCAACCTTCTGCAGAAAAAGTTATGCTCCCAGTCATATATTTCTTTCTTCAAGTATTTGACTTAAAGCGAGTCTGTCTACCTTACCACTTGTATTAAAAGGCATTTCTTTTAAAGTTATGATGCGATTAGGAATCATATATGCAGGTATTTTTTCTTTCAATTCCATAATGATGCGTTTCGCATCTACTTCTTTAGCAATAAAACTAACAATTCCCTTGGGTGTTCCATCACTTTGTAACCACACAACTGAACCTACTAAATCTTCGCCACTTGCAATTCGTAGATGGGCATCAACCTCTTCTAGTTCAATCCTATAACCGTTAATTTTGACTTGGTTATCAATTCTCCCTAGACAATGAAAGTTCCCAGATACATCTCGAAATCCCAAATCGCCAGTGAGATACCAACGATTTCCCTTTATTACTGGAAATTGCTCTTCAGTTAACTTCTCCATACCTAAATAACCAATGGCGAGTTGTGAGCCTGTTATTGCTAGCTCACCCTGAACACCATCTCCTACAGGCTTGCAATGCTCATCAAAAATTACTACCTGATTGTTTGGAAGTGCTTTGCCAATTGATACAACATGACGCCCAGGGGTTAAGGGTATAGATTCTTGAATTTCCTGTGACATACAAAACACAGTTGCTTCGGTTGGACCATATAGATTGAAAATTTTGCTCTTCGGAGTGGCATTTTTCCAACTAATCACTGTACTTTCTGGAAGTTGTTCTCCACCAAATACAGTGACCCTTAAATGAGGCAGGCAATTTGGTTGCAATATCTTCATTTGACGCAACATACCTGCAAGTGATGGAACAGAATTCCAAACTGTTAGCTCAGAGCTTTGAGCAAATTTAACTGCATTCATTACCATCGTTGCTGGGAGAATATGTAGAGAGGCACCAGACGCCCACGTCGAAAACATATTATGTACAGAAAAATCAAAACTTAATTCACAAGTTTCTAAAGCTCTATCATTAGTATCAAGTCCCAACAAGTCTTTAATCATTAAAATATAATAATTTGCAGAAGCGACTGAAATCATAACACCCTTGGGTCTACCAGTAGTGCCAGATGTAAATATAATATAAGCAACTTCATTTACTGACATTGGTTTAGGTGGAGTAATTGGGGCACTGTCTAAAAGCGAGGCAAAACTTACCAGATTAATTACTGAATGATTAATTGCAAATTTAGGTTTTTTGTTAGCATAAATAATTGTTTGAGGACAATTCTTTAGCACAGTTTCTGTAAGTAGTTGAACACCTTCATCATCAGCGATAAGTGCAGTTAAATTGCATAATGACAGAATTGTCAAAATCCTATCTTCAGGCAATTTAGGGCTAATCGGTACATAAGTAGACCCTGCCCAACAAGCTCCAATTAAAGCAACACAGGCATCTAAACTGCGTGAAGCTAAAATACCAACCCTTGGCGTTGAATTATCTTTTTTTACCCAATTATCAGTTTGCCTTAAAAATTTTGCTAAAGCGCTCGCTTTTGTTGCAAATTCTTTGTAAGAACAAATCTGACCTTTAAATACAATCGCAGCAGAATCTGGATGCTCTTGAGAGGCATGATATACAGAGTTTGCTAAGTTAAAATAATTCATTAAAATTCAATTAAGTTTTAGAGATATATGGACATCCTACATAAACGGCACTAGATCACCGCTAGGGATAATATCTCCGCTAGATTAAGATAATAAACTGATTTAACCCACTTCTCTACCTCCTGATAGATTCTTTTTTTCTAATGGTTCGTCCCGCTTGGCCAAAAAGTTTCATTTCAGACGACTGATCGATCGGAAAAGAACTAATGCGTGGATACCCCCCCCGAAGCTTCTATGAGTATCTAGAAATTATTGGATTTGAGACTGAGTCTGCTCAATATAGCAAAGCATTATTAGGGAAAATTAAGGACATCATGAAACAATATTTGAACGGTAGGGTCTAGAAATTTTTACTTAAGTTAGCACTTGGAGTTTCGGCGGTTTCAAGGTTGAAGAGCTAAAATTGCTGCATAATGTTGCTTAAAATCAAAGGCCTCAGGAGTAAACAACTGCTTCAGAGTTGGTTGTTGTTAGATGATTTTTTTAGAGCTCGGATAAGGGGTGAATCATTAGAATCTATAACCGGCTTTAAGTCCAAACTCCATTGTGGTATTTGTTGGCTCCTTAAAAGAGCTTGTTGTGGTTGATCCCTCAACAACATATACCGCACTAGTAGTATCAGAGTTCTGAATTCTCCAATAATTGAGATATGGTCCAATAGACCATTGATCAAATTTGTAAATCGTAGAGAGTTTGACGCCGAAGCCACTTTTTTGGGTGAAGTAGAGATCATCGGCCCTCGTCACAGAATAATTACTGTATCCGGAATAGATTGCATCAGAATATTTTGTATTATTTTTCCCAGCTAATAAATAATCATACTCTATGGTGCTTTCTAGGACACCTTGTTTTTTCAATAAATTTAGGCCTGTTTTGTGATTGAGTCCAATTGGAATGTAATAATATTCCTGAGTCCTTCGATATCCATATGCACCAGTTGTTGTTTGACCCTTTGAGTCGTGATAGAGATTCCTATAGCCTAACCCGATATAAGGTGAAATGTAGTTATCTTCATTGATGGCGATATCTTTGCCAATAGTTGTAAATAATTCATAGTATCTATTGGGTTGACCACCGGCAGTTCCGAAATTCGTAGCAGAATAATCAACAGTACCATTTTTATATAAAAGTGAGCCATTAATAAAATATTGATTAGAAATTTTCTTGGTAGCTGAAAAGTCAATCCCGTATTTATTGCCTGTATGATCAAGTCCTAAGGTGGGCTCAGCATACCAATAATAACCAACTAAAGCTGAAATCACATATTCAGATTTTGTGGCAAGCTTGCTATTTAAATTATAAATTTCAACTGATATATTTGATGGAGGTATATCAGTGGCTTGGGCACCAGCATAATTTGAAATTAACAACATGAGGAACAAAATATACGTCGCTTGATTTTTAAACATAATCAATAATCAATTCCGAAAAGGGTTATAAAAAACGCCAATCTTTTTTTAAGATGTAATTTTATTGGCGGCTAATTAAACGTCAAAATTGCTGAATATGGGATTTAAATCCCATATTCTTTTCAAGCTACTAAACCCATTTGTTTTTTAGTTACCGTAATAGTACTTATTTATATCTGCGGTAGTACAAGTAGTTCTTTCTTTAAAACAAGGAATACTATTTGTACTACCAATATAAGCGCCCTTCATTAAAACATTCATCTGATAAGTAGCAGTAGTACTTTCTGAAGAATGTCTTGGACTTGGAATTGCACTTCCGGCGGCAACTACATGGGCATGGTAATGATATCCAATACCATCATGATTGTGCCCACCAAATGCGTCTAAGGCGGTACTGTAGCCTAGCATTGCGGTATCGGCAGAACGATATCTCCCAAATAGTGCGACGCCATCATATCCAAAGCCAATTAAAGGTGGATGGGTTTTATTAACGTAATCATTGTCGTTGTATAGTGCAATTGGAGGTGCGCTAGAAGTTCCAACACTTACACCATTATAAAATCCATCAGCATGGCAATGTGGTCCGCCTCCACCCTGTCCCACATGGCAGCCATTTCCACTCAATTCTCCCTTCCATTGAGAAGGATATAACGTATTGTTATATGCTGGGAACATAACTGAGCCATCAACTGCAATGCCATTATCGGCTGTGCTAGCATAGTTATACACATTGGCTAAAGAAAGATCCGTTGTACTTAAGGTGACATCAGACAATAAAGAGGACGTTCGAGTGTTAGTCGTTACAGAGGAAACTGTCCCATAATTTTTTAAAGGTATGGCAGTAATATAATTATCCAAATTACTATACCGAGTCACATATCCACCCGTTGCACCCGGTGGGTCTGGAACATCTAAAAGACCATGGGGGGAAGCTGGATTACCATAGTTGACAATCATCATAAATGGGTGATAGCTGCCTGCAGAGTCTTGTTCATTGGTATACCAAATATAAGGTACCAGATTTTGTCCAGGTGTTCCATTAGCAATTGCATCGCTAGATAGAACATTGGATAGGGCGGCATCTCTAAATGCCGTATAAACAGCAGTGTCATACCGTAAGGTTTCGCCTTTAGTTGCTAGTGCAGTTTTAATAGTTGCTAACATCTCATCAGCATTCGTCTTCGTAGTGCTGTTCCCGCCAGAAGAGCTTACTTGATTAGCATATTTAGTCGCGACGCTCACAGATGTACTAACAGTTTTAATAACAAATCCGGCCGGAGTTTTATTAGAAGCAGTACTTTCATAACGTCTTGTTCCTGTTGGATTCATCGTAGAAGCGACACAGGGAGAAGTTGTACAGGGGATACCAAAAACATCACTCGTAGTAAATAAATAGAGTTTTGTAGCTGCCGCTGTAGTTGAAACAAGCTTAAATACACCAGCTGAAAGGTTTACATATTTTGGTGCTGAGCTTGCGAAAGAAGTATCTTCGGTATACGTTGCTCTATAAGTTGACGAGTCATAAGAATACGTATAACGCTTCATAGCTTGTAATAACTTTGTTGAATTACTATATGAGAAAACCACATAACCATAGGTAGTAGCAGCTTTGCCAAAATTGTTACGAAATTTCAGTGTGTAAGAGGCGGAAGAATCAGCATCCAGTGAGTTATTGGGGTGTAAGTGTGAATCAATCCTAAAATATCCTGAACTATCTGTCGAGTCAGTTACAACTTGAAAAAGTTTAGATAAATAATTTTTATACGTTGAGGATGCTGGAACTGTTCCTGACTCGGCCGAATATCCAGTTGATACTGAATAGGTTGATCCTACGGATAGATAATTGGCAGTTGTGCTCGTAGTTGAATTCGCGTCTGCAATCATATATCGAGTTCGACTTGTGAATGCAGTTGCCAAAGTTCGAGTTGGCACTTTCGAATAGGCAAGTATTGATCCAAATTGAGCCGGAGTATAGTATTTAGAGCAGGAAGCTGAATCTCCACAAATTCCACCAACACTAGTAATACTAGTCAAAGATACGACCACGCCACAATAGGTGGTGGATGTTCCAGACGCTGCTACTACTTTCACTTCAGGAATGGTTAAGTAACCAGTAGTGGAGTTATAAGTATCATAAGAAGTGCTCGCCGAACCTGCAGTACAAGTTGAACCAGTTGTAATGACTTTGTTGAGAACCGCAGTAACGTTAGTATAAAAACGGTTATCACTATATTTTACAACCGGCGCAGTCAAAATTCCTGTTGTAGAAGTCCATGTATCAGCAGCATATACATCTGATATTAATAAAAAACTTAAGCATACAATTTTTCTTAGATAAGATTTGTATTTAAAAGAATGCAATTTCATATAACCCTTAAGTGTTTTTTCTTGACTAGATATTCGTAATTACTTATTAAAAGTATAATAAAATGTACTTTTATGTTATCATAAAGTGGCTTGAAAATGTTTCTTATTTTCATAACATTAGAGGTTTTCTAAATTTTTTAAGCTTAAGGCGATTAATGAGGCAAGGGTTATCAATGAATCGATATGTGCGATATACGATTTTATTTTTCTTGGCTCTTTCTGTTGTGGCCTGTGGAGCTGGTGGCTCAACATCTACCACTTCTTCTGGAACTGCTACTACAGCCGCTGCTAACGTTGATTTGTTTTGGACATCCTATAATAGTCCTGACTCAACGAATGAGACAGGACCCGTTGTTGAAACTGAAATGGCCGATCCAATTGCTGCAGCAATGATACAACCCGTATCCTGATCTAACTAGGATCAATTCCTTCTATCAAGAATGAATTGGCTCTTTGGCAGCAAGGTGTAATGTGTTCAAAACACTATTTAATGAATTTTAATCTGATTAGTAAATCTTTCCTAAGAATGGCTATCAGTTTCTATTTGTTAGGAACTATCTCAGCACATTCTCACTTAATACCTGCCGGTTCAGCAGCTATCAATGTGGTCGATTCTGAAATAATCATGTTATTAGGTTTGCCAATGACAATTTTTAAAGGACCAAGTTTAGATCCTGACGGATTTTTTGATGGTGAGGAAGTAAAACGATACCAATCTGAAATGATCAAACAACTACAAGATATATTTGTACTCAAACATAATGGGGTAATTCCACTCATTAAAGATACACAATTTTTCATTTCACCCAAAAGTGAACAAACCAATAGAGTATATCAAATGGAGTGGTTGATCAAATATCAAATTCCAAATCTGAACGATCAAAATCCTAATGTGGTTTTAGAAATTAATTATCAACTTCTGAAACAGGATCTCAATGTTCAGGTTAAACATAATGAACAAAGTGAAGTGGCGATTCTCTCAGAATCACATCCTAAATACATTTTTTTTAAAAATCGTTTAGGTACTTTCATGAGTTACATTAGTTATGGTTTTGAGCACATTATGTTTGGGTTTGACCATATACTATTTTTATTAGTTTTACTTGCTACAAAGTTAACTCTTAAAAGATGGATAACACTGTTAAGTACTTTTACTGTGGCACATGGAGTTACTTACGGTTTATCATCTTTGAATATAGTTAGCATGTCAGTAAGTATCGTTGAACCTTTGATCGCTGCATCAATAGTTTATGTTGGGGTCATACAACTTTTAAAAATAGAGCCAAAATTACGCGTAGAAATTGTTTTAGTTTTCTGTTTTGGTCTAATCCATGGTCTAGGCTTTGCCTCAGCTATGCAGACCGGATCGAATTTAGTAGATCGTTTTCCAATTGCAACGATTCTTGGATTTAATTTGGGTGTTGAAGCAGGTCAAATATTAATTGCACTAATATTGTTATCTTTATATTGGATAGCAAGTCGGGAGTCTTCCTTAATTAAGCCTGATTCACTAAAAAGGTTTTTTGCCATGACTGGCACTATTCTTGGTTTTTATTGGCTTGTTGAGCGAGTTTTCTTTTGATGTTTAAATATTGGACAAAAATTGTAGTTGGGTTATTCATTTCGTTATTGATAAATCAATCAACTTTTGCTGATACTCAAAACAACCAAGTTACAGTTTCTCGCCCAAAGCCAAACTGTCTTTATTTGAATTTTTCGATTTCACCTCCTGTTGCACTTTATCAAGCGCTTTTACCAAAACAAAGTTTCCCTGGCTTTGTAATGTATCTAGCTAATACCTCTATTCAAGACTTTGAAAATAATTTAAAAAAAGCCATACTAAGTATAGAAAAAAAATCCACTATAACAAATCAAGATGGCAGCCAAATTCGTTTATTGAATTGGCAATGGCCCGTTACTCAAGCTTGGCAAAAGAGTTTTAAGGAGCAGGAGATTCTGTTTATTAGCGGGACGAATTCTCAGGGACACCCTAGTTATGTTGATATAAAAGCAGAAGCGTGTAGCAAAAGACCAATTCATCGAGTTCAATTAAGCTTTCATCAAGCTTTTTATCCTTTATACGTAACTATTTCTCCGACAGATCAATTTTGGCTGACGGAGCAAATCCCGTTTGCGATTGCGGATTTTTTCTAGGCCGGAAACTGATGCAGCAAAGGTTGTAGGTCTAAGTAATTTGCTTGTATATTGTCTGCCAAAAATATTTTAGACTAAGTGATAATTTAGTCTATATATGACGGTTGATAGATGGCCACATAATAAATTCTAAATCAAGACTAAACTCAATGCCACCATTAAATGAATCAGAAATGAATTACGTGGTCCAAGTGCTTAAGGACTTACAAGCAAAACGAAAGATTACATTTGATGTTCCAGAAATACTTCAGTACAGGCATGATGACGAATACACTATTGATTTTGAAGATATCGATACTGAAGCTGATGAAGATTTAAAAGCAGCATAACCGTAATCATATGTTTCTGAGTACACATTCAGAACAGTTATTGATGACAGTATGACCACCTCATTCATTGACTCTCCGTGGGTTGATGAATTGGGGTTTTCAGAACACTCGTTTTATTAGCAAGAAAAAATCTCCCCACCACGAAACTGTTTTTATCCAATAATTTTTTTTGGAAAGGTTCTCGTGGATTTTAAATTTTTTTTAGGTAGGATTCTGGTAAATATTCGAATATTTCACCTGGTGAAATATAAATCAGTCATTTCAAGAATCAAATCGTATAAATAAGTACATGAGCAGTAACAGTAGCAAGTGAGACAAGTCCCAAGTCCTTAATTGAATCGCGTAGGAAGTACGGTAGATTAAGAATCACCAAGACAAAACATATAATGAGAAGCACCAAATACGAACTGGGTGCTTAATACTAAAAATTATCGTAACGATGGGTGCTCTGAGA
>Ga0209829_10001202_pt1 | contig 21552 bp, 22 predicted proteins | sample C_140205_EF_Meta_FD_187311 | JGI IMG/M metagenome (GOLD analysis project Ga0209829, IMG submission 187311) | Freshwater microbial communities from Lake Croche, Canada to study carbon cycling - C_140205_EF_MetaG (SPAdes) (version 2) | ecosystem: Environmental > Aquatic > Freshwater > Lake...
TTTCTCGAAAAATCTTCATAACCCTGAGGTCCCGGGTTCAAATCCCGGTCTCGCTACATGAAAATCAAGGACTTACGTTAAATCGTGGGTCCTTTGTTGGGTCATGTAAACACCATTCTAAAACGTACTATTTAAAGTAACTTTATAATCAATTTTTGAATCATGGTACAAAGTAATTACGAAAGAATAATACAATTGGCTGATGAAGTATTTTCAAGCCGGACTGATCCTGACCAGCTAAACGTAGATGAAAATGTGATGGAGCACTTACTGCTGATTCATCCCGATACAATGTCTGAATATGATGATGGAAATGGTCCTGTTTGTTGGATTTTATGTATTCCCACAACACTAGATTTAATGTCTAAATTTATTGATCAAAAAATATCAGAAAGGGAGCTTTATGAATTAACGCCACTGAATTCAAAATATGAAGCAATTTATTTGTGTTCGGCTTTATTATTGGAAGAGTTTCGTGGCAAAGGAATTGCCCAAAACCTAGCTATTAAAGCAATAGAAAGTATTAAAATAGATCATTCCATAAAAGCGCTATTCTTTTGGGCTTTCAGTAAAGAGGGGGAAAAGCTTGCAGAAAAGGTCTCCGGTTTAATTGGTTTACCATTGTACAAACGTTAAGTATAGTCTATCTAATCAGAGGAAATTCATTTATCTATATTTAGATCGATTGCTTTTTGTAATTTTTTTTCAATTACACCTGCTATACAAGCAACTACAATAGATAAAAAAGTAGTTAAAATACTAAGTGATATAAAACCAGCAGGATCATCTTCTTTATTATGAAATAATATTATGAATATACCTGCAGATAATATAAAAATGCTAAATAAAATGGCGCAATACTTTATAATCTTTAATTCTCTAACAGCAATTAATGAAAATATTTTATTTTGTCCATAGTATCCTAGTATTTTGAAACTTTTATATAAAGCAACAAAGAAAGGTATAGAAGCTATATATCCAAATAATATAAATGGATCAGCATAAATTTGGTAAAGGTCTAAATTGACTGCCCTTCCCTCAGTAAGGGGCACCCGAATTAAAAAACCAATCACCACAATACCAAAAATGATGATAAGAGACCGAAGAAAAATTAAAGTAGTCTTTTTCATTTTATATTTTTATACTTCAATAATTAAATGTCCAGCTTCCTTCTTCCACCTCGGCTTCCAATTCTCCCACATCCCATCCACAATAGCCAATAAAAAGTTGAATTTCTTGTTTATTGGCACCCCTGGTGTTGATGGCTTCGATCACTTGCCCCATATTACCACCCAAATAAAGACCATTGTTTATTTGTTCTCCGCCATCAATGAGATCGGGTCGCTTGTGCAACACAAAGATATGATCTCTATCAACGGGGCCGCCATCCATTAGTGGAAATGGTTTACTGTGATTGAATTCAATTAGTTCATGCAAGGATTTTTCAAAAGATTTATTCGTTACAAACCCAAGACTTCCATCTTCATTGTGTTGAACGAGCAGAATGATTGTATGCTCGAAGAAACTGCCAATCAATGCGGCAGTGCTTCTGATATAAACTCCGGCTTTTAGATCCATCATATTCTATTTTTCAGATATGCCAATGTACTTTTTTAATTCTGTTTGATTTTCTGCTTGCTTTATTAAAAAGTCTGCTACGTCTGCCCTATTGATTCCTCCTATATTAATTCCTTTGAATAACTTGTTTTCAACACGGTATTTTTCTGTCAATTCCTTATCTAATAATCTTCCTGGCCGCACCACTGTCCAATTCATATCTGAATGAGTGATAATTTCTTCCATTTTAGTTTTGTCAGCATATACGTCTTTTAACAAGTATTTTAAAAACAATTTTATTAACCAAGAAACATAATTTTTACTTTCTCCAGCTCCAAATCCAGTCACGAAAATAAATGGAACATCTATTTTCTTCTCCCTGTTTATTTCCACAATTAATTTAGCAAAATCTGAAAATAGGGTAGTAGTTTTCATATTCTTACTAGTTCCTATTGTTACAATTATAGCTTCTGTATTTTGGATTGAATTTATTAAGTCAGCTTTATTGGTTGCATCACCAAGTATCATTTTTAACGATTTTTTCTCTTCGATCCCAATTTCAGATCGAGAAAGGGTCGTTATCGTATGTTTTCTATTTAATCCTCTTTTTACAGTTTCTAGTCCTATTCCACCCGAGGCTCCTATTATAGTTATATTCATTTTACTTTTTTTTAATTTTTTTATTGCATTACAGTAGTTTACTACTAAAAAAAGGGTAACTACTTTATAATGTAAAGTAATGGATGTAAATTACATTATTAAATCTCAAAATTATGAATAGAATTCAAGTAATTTTAACGCTAGATATGGAAAATTTACCAAGTAATTTTCCTGTTGTATTAAAGCAGGAGCAAGAAGTAGTTGCAAAATGGAAAGAGCAAGGAATTTTGGAGCATTTGTTTTTAAGACAGGCGAAAAATGGCGCAGTTTTAATTTTTAAAGATGTAGAAGAAGAGCAGGTTAAAGAACTGATGAAAACGCTTCCATTTTATACATTAAAAAAAAGTGTTGAATATTTTAATTTGATACAACAATTTTGATTTACTGAACTTTAGCTAAATAAAATAGCATACCTCTGTGTGAGAAAAATACCCCCTAAAATCACTTCAAATTGCTTGATTTTAAATCATGAAAACTTAAATTTCAAGAACTCAATATCTTAATTCTCTAAAAAATCATAATTCTCTTGCGGCCATTAGTTTAAATTCCATCTATTTAAATATATTTGTTGATCAAATCATACAAAATGAATAAAAGTCTTTTGATAATAGTAGTTGCTTTCATAGCAATGAATACAAATGCTCAATTTAAAGATCCAGAGCAAAAAATAATGAATGCAGAAGCTAGAAAAGGAGTGGGAGGTAACTTCATTAAATTAAGTGATGGTATTACCCATTATGAAAAAGAAGGTATTGCAAAAAATGGTGTTGTAATACTTGTTCATGGTTTTAGTGTACCTTATTTTATTTGGGACGGTTTTTTTGAAAATTTAGTAAAGGAAGGATTTCAAGTAATTAGATATGACGAATATGGTAGAGGGTATTCGGATAGGCTCAATAAAGAATACACATCAACAGTTTATTCTCAACAAATATTTGATTTAATTAAAGGACTATCAATTAAAATGCCAGTAAATTTAATTGGGGTTTCTTTTGGAGGAATTGTAAGTACAAATTTCACCTTAACCTATCCAACCCTAGTTAAAAAGCTCGTTTTAATAGACCCAGCAGCTGGTAGAAGTACTATTACTCTAACAGAGCAGGCATTAGATGAAATGATGGGAATTAACTCTGAAAAAAGAGCGCTTGGTCAATTAGATGATTTTAAATATCCAGCAAATTTCCCCAACTGGGTTAGCCATTACAAAGTACAAATGCAATATAAGGGTACACGAAAAGCTTTAGTCTCAACACTTTTCCATTATGATTCAATACCTAATTTAGATCGATATAAAAGCTTACAAAATTTACAAAAATCAACTTTATTAATATGGGGTACAGAAGATCATGCCGTACCATATAACTATAGCGATTCTATAAGATCGGTATTAAATGTTCAGTTCTTATCTGTTTCAGATGCTGGACATTTGCCTTATCTTGAAAAACCAACATTGGTTAACAAGAAGGTGGTAAGCTTCTTAAAATGGAATTGATGAGCTATTAAATTTATTTTTTTATAATTGTTTAAACAAAACATTGCTGAATTAGTTTAAAAACAGTTAATTTTTTGTTTTATTTATTAATAGTAGTGAATAACATATTAAAATAAAGTTAATAAAGTTATACTTTTGCAAATGCTATTAATTAATAGAAAATGCCTTTTCTTACTCATCTTATTTATTATTGGAGTTACTCAATCAATTCAGGCGCAAGAAAAGACTACCGTAAACGGAACTGTAAAAGATAAACTAAGCGGTGAATCTATTATTGGTGCAGTAATTAAGATTGATCAACTTACTAACGTAGTTGTAACTTCAAATGAATATGGATTTTTTGCAATTTCGTTACCAAAAGGTAAATATGATTTAAGAATTAGTTTTGTCGGGTTTGAAGAAAAAAAGGTTCCAATTTCTTTAAATGGGCCTTTGTCTATTTCGATTTTTTTAGAAAGCAAGAATCAACTTGCAGAAGTTGTGGTAGAATCAAAGAGAAAGGATGATAATTTGATTAAAGCCCAGATGGGAACGGAGACCCTAAATATGAAGTCCATTAGTAAGGTGCCCGTAATATTTGGTGAAAAAGATGTTTTAAAAACAATCCAATTACTTCCAGGTGTAAAATCTGCTGGTGAAGGGAATAGTGGTTTTTATGTAAGGGGCGGGGCGGCAGATCAAAATTTAATATTGCTTGATGAAGCACCAGTCTATAATGCATCTCATTTATTGGGATTTTTTAGCACGTTCAATAGTGATGCCATAAAAGATGCTACCTTGATTAAAGGCAATGCGCCTGCACAGTATGGCGGCAGGTTATCCTCGGTATTGGATGTAAAGATGAAAGAAGGAAATAATAAAAATTATACTGTTAATGGCGGACTTGGTTTAATTAGCAGCAGATTAAGTATAGAAGGGCCTATTCAAGAAGATAAATCTTCATTTATTTTATCTGGTAGAAGAACTTATGCTGACGTTTTTTTAAAGGCAAGTGATAAATTTAAGGATAACATTTTATACTTCTATGATTTTAATGCAAAAGCAAACTATATAATAAACGAAAAAAATAGAATTTATTTTTCTGGTTATTTTGGTAAAGATGAATTGGGTTTAGGGAGTAGTTTTGGAATTAATTGGGGCAATAAAACAGGAACTGTTCGTTGGAATAGAGTTATTAATAATAAATTATTTTTAAATACTTCCTTTATATATAGCGACTATAGTTATACTGTTGGTTTAAAAAATGGCGAAACTAACTTTAATGTTAATTCAAATATTAAGGACGCAAATATTAAGCAAGACTATACATTTTATATGAATCCAAAAAATACTATTCGTTTTGGTTTCAATTCTATTTTACATACCATCACGCCAAGCATTTTTAGCGGTACAGTAAACAATAGCGTAAATAAAGTGGGGCGAAATGGGCTTGAGAACGCTGTCTATTTTAATAATAATTTTAAAGCCAATCAGCAACTCACATTTGACTATGGATTCAGGGCATCTGCTTATTCAATTATGGGTGGCGATGTTTACAATTTATACAATGGCAATGAAAAAACTTCGTCTATTTTATTACAAAAGAATTCTTTCGGTAAAACTTACCTTAATCTAGAACCAAGATTCACAAGTAATTATAGGATAAATGATTTTAGCAGCGTAAAAATAGCGTATGCTCGAAATGTGCAGCATTTACATTTGCTAAGCAATTCCACTGCTTCAAGTCCTTCTGACCAATGGATTGGAGATTCCTATAATATTAGACCTGAATTAGCGGATCAAACTAGTATTGGGTACACTAGGAATTTAAAAAATAATACCTATGAGCTTGGGGCGGAACTATATTATAAGGAAATGCAAAACCAATTAGATTATAAAGATGGGACCAATATTAATACTATTGCAGATGTGGAAAGTGCCTTATTATATGGTATAGGCCGTGCCTATGGTTTTGAATTATTGGCAAAAAAGAAAACCGGAATACTTTCTGGATGGATAAGTTATACTTTGTCTAAAACAGAAAGAAAGATTGAGGGTATTAACGGGGGTAATTGGTACAATGCTAAGCAAGATAGAACACATGATATTTCTATTGTAACTATTGTCGAACTTAATCCAAAATGGTCAGTTTCTGGTGTATTTGTGTACAATACTGGCAATGCGGTTACCTTTCCTACAGGTAAATATTCTTTGGGAGGGCAAACAATTTACCAATATGCCAATCGTAACACTAACAGAATGCCAACGTATCATAGACTTGATTTAAGTGTTACTTATGAAAATAGGGATAGAAAAAAACATGAAACCTCTTGGAACTTTAGCTTATACAATGTTTATGGAAGAGAAAATGCTTATAGAATATCATTCCAAGATGACCCCTTAGATAATACAAAAACCCAAATTGTTCAAACAGCATTATTTAGATGGGTTCCAAGTGTCACCTATAATTTTAAATTTTAATGAAGTTACATTTCAATATAGTTATCTATTTATATTGTTTAATTATGCTTTTTACGAGCTGTGATAAAATAATTACACTTCCATTTACAGATAATGATTCTAGGGTTATAATTGAAGCCAACATAACAGATCAATCTGGACCTTATATAGTAAAGCTTTCAAGATCTATTAATATTGACCAATCTAATATATACCCTGTTGTTGACAATGGGACTGTTATTATTTCCGATAATACGGGTGTCAAGGATACACTAAAATATTCAAGTGTAGGAATTTACAAGACAAAATTAATTCGTGGGGTGTATGGAAGAACCTATTCTTTAGAGGTTACAGTAGATGGCAAAAAGTATACAGCACAAAGCACAATGCCAGATAAAGTAAATTTAGATAGCCTAAGAATCAATACTTTTCCAATAAATGGTAAAAATCAATACAGCATCATTCCTGTTTTTACGGACCCTTTAGAACTAGGCAATAGTTATCGTTTCATTCAACAGATTAACGACACTTTGGATAATAATTATAATATATTCAACGATAATTTGAACAATGGGAAAATAAATCAACGACCATTAGGCCCCCCAAAAAAAGATATTTCAATTAAAAATTTCGATATTATTACAGTAGAAATGCAATGTATAACTACATCCGCTCAATTGTATTATTTTACCCTTAGTCAACAAAGTGGAGCAGGGCCTGGTGGAGGAACAGCACCAACCAATCCGCCTAATAATATTGTTGGCGGGGCGCTAGGGCTATTTTCGGCCCATACTTCTCAAACTAAAACAATTCGAATACCAAATTGATCTACAAACCCTGAGCAAGGAATGAATATACAACTAGGGCATATCATGTTACAGATATAGATAAACTTACTAATTTAGATTGGCTTTTTTAAAATATACATGCCTCTATATTCTTGTTTCATTAAATGAAAAGTAGCATCCGATAATCTAAAAGAATCTACTAACTCATAGCCCATTTTTGCATAAAATTGCATAGCCAATTGGGCGGTATCCATTGCCTTTAAAAAAATATATCTTTTTTGATAGGATTTAGCAATGTCAAAAACAAAATTCATTAAGTAAGTTCCTAGCCCCTTGTTCACAGCTTTGGTATCTATATAAATTCTTTCTAATTCAATACCCTCTTTTTTATCGCCACCTTCTATGGCTGCATCAATATTAATTTTTAAGTAGCCTACTGGCTTATTATTTATATAGGCTATATAATGCAAACAGTTTTCATCTTCTATTTCACTTTTAATTTTTGAAACTGGATATGCAAATTCATTAATATACCAATCCATTCCACCTACTAACCATAAATGTGCATAATGATGTACATAAATACTTTTAGCCAAACTACTTAAAGCTTCGGCGGATCTGCTATCAATTTTTTTTATTTCTATTAATTCCAATGCTGCTAATTATTTTCTTTTTCTATTTGTCGAAATTGCCATTTTTTCTTAGCACATTTACCTTTAACGGTATCCCACTTTTTATAACCATTATTGGTTTTTCAATGGTGTTTAAATCTTGAATTGGGTTTGTATTGTAAATCACTAAATTAGCGATTTTACCTGATGCGATTGAACCGTACATTTTTTCAATTTTTAAATTAACAGCTGCATCTATAGTTGCAGATTGCAATGCTTTTAAATTACCCATTCCATTATTTGCAAATAATTTAATTTCACGATGAAGTGTACTAACACCTGCCGCCACATCAGTACCTGGTAATAATTTTACACCCATTTTTTCATATAATTGAATTTCAGTATTAATTTCTTTTTGAAATATTTTAAAATCATCTAATGACCATTTTACACCAAATCTAGAAATTCGATCTTGAAGCGCTTCAGACCAATTAGCTGCCTCATCGTCAATTAAATTTAAGGGTGTTTTAAAAGGTCTACTACCTAATTCACCCCAGGCCATTGTTGGGTCAAACCACCCTTTAGCTGCAACAAGAGCTTCAATACTATTTTTATTTCCATCCATAGAAAGGTAATGACTAAAATTATTCATGCCACAGGTTAAGGCATATTCTATTGATACATTATTTGGCAAATGCCCTGCCATTAAAAAATTTCTTTTTTTTGCTTCAATTCCAATAAATTTTAAAGTAGAAGAATCAACTGCTCCATAAATTTTAAATCCACTTAATTTTAAACTATCAAAATAGGCAGCTACTTTTTTGACTTCGTCTTCTGTATTAATTTGTATATTTCCAAAAGAACCTTTTGCCTTACCATCAATTAAACCAAATAAAAATAAATCTACGCCAATATTTTTCTTTTTATCAATTGCATTTCTAAGTTGTACTTTTATTTCTAAGTCACCACCCATTTCTCTTGCTGAAGTAACCCCACCAGATAACATATTTATTAATTGATTTGGATAGTAAATATGTGCATGCATATCGAATAAGCCAGGGGAGACAACCTTACCTTTAATATCAATTGTTTTAATATTCTTATTTATATAATAACTTACAGGATGCATATTTTTAATATATCCATTTTCAATTAAGATGGCAGTATCGCTACTTAATCTTCCATTCATTATATCCAAAACCTTCGCATTTTTTAATATATATTTATTCTCTTTCCATAGTGTCGCTTCTTTTTCTATAGCAGAATTATAGGTCATTTCATTAATTAACATTCTATTTTTCAATATTGGTAAAAAGCTTTCCCAATCTTGATCAACAATATCTGATGCTCCATTTAATATTGCAATAATTTTATATTTCTTATCACATAAAACATAAATATTACCTAGTCCAGACGCTAATATATATGTTTTTAATTTCTGACTTTTTAATGTAATATCTTTTGCAATTTTTATTTCAATGTTTCTTTTATTAACACCATCAAATACACATAAATATTTTTTCTTTCCCAAAAATTCCCACTTTTCAATGATCAGTTTGTAGCTTAGTGGGCTACTCATATTTATTGCTAAATTGATTGTTGTATCTTTAAAGGTGTTAGCAAGTGAATCATTTTCAAATACTGATAAATTCCCTCCTCTATTGATAATTCTAATTGATGGAGGTAGCGTCCTTCCTGAGATAACTTTATATGAAAAATCACTTTGATCATTAGAATTTGAATAATTAAAATGTTCTTCTAATTCCCATATTCTGTCAAATCCATGAGATTTAGAACTGATCGTTGTTGAATTATCATTTTTTAAAATAGAATAATCAAAACTTTGTATATAATTATTAAATACGTATTTTTTTAATCTATAATCAGAATTTTGAGCGTGACAAAATAATGACACTATCAATATATTAAGAATAAGAATAAGATTTTTCATAAATTGAATTATTGTTTGCAAGTTTAAAATAAACAATATATTTGAAATACATCAAAATAACAGTTTTTACTTTAATTTTTAATTTAAAGAAAACTTTGTAGGAGAGAAATACAACCTTGAAATCGAGTCTAAATGTATGGTTTTGTTTTGCTACATCAAAATAAAGAACTTAGGGCAAATTATTATACGAATGCTACAAGGGAATAAAAAACCACTTACAATAATTTGTAAGTGGTTTTTTAAAGCCCCCCCCTTTAATATAAGGAAACTTAAGTTTACTAATTTAGTTAGATTTTATTTAGCAATGATCCCTATTTGTTGCATAAAATCAAGATTATCCATAAAATCTTGCTCTTCTGCAATTTTGCCATCTTTCATTTTAGCAATCGTACAACCAATTACGTCCACATCTTTGCCGGTTGCAGGAATTCCAAAAAATGTTCCTGTGTGTTTTCCTTTAAATTGCCAATATTTCACCAATTTATCTCCATCAGCAAATATTTCTTTTACAATAAATTTTCTTTCTGAAAATCCTACTACATAATTTTCATAATAGGCTTTTGCATTAGCCTTGCCTTTTACCTCTGGTACGGTATGCAATACAGCATTTTCTACATAAGCTGAATCTAAAATGTTGGTTCGCCCTTCGTTGATGGCTACTTCCCAAACATGTGAATAATACTCAATATTATTTTTACTTAATACGGCATTTTTGTCATTTTCAGATTTGCATGATACGAGTGCCGAAATCAAACAAAGTGTTAAGATTGTCTTTTTCAAATTTTATTGTTTTGTTGAATTTTAAAAATAATATATATTTTTTACTTTTAGTATTAAAATGAAACTAAAAGTAAAAAAATAATCTAATTATGCTGATTGAGGTAAACCCCTCTATTTGTATACTATTCGTTGAGATCTTTTTTCTACTAACCTAATCTATTGAAAATTAGTATATTAAATGACGTTTTCAATATATTTATAACCACTGCCAGTATTTAAAAGTAATACTCGATCCTCTTTGCTAACCACATTCATGTTTTTTAATTTATTTAATGCCATAAATGTTGCCGCACCTTCGGGTGAGATTAATACACCTTCTTTTTTACTAAATAAATGTACTGTTTCTTTTATTTTTTCCTCTTGTATTGTACAAATTTCACCCTCCGATTCTTTAATGACATTAAGCATTAAATCCATGCCAAAAGGATAGGGTACCGCCAAGCCATTTGCAATAGAAGCTTCTGGCTTGAAATGTTCTTTCCAATTATGTGGGTTAGTAAGTGCTTCTTGTATTGGCGCACAAGTTGAAGATTGTACAGCAATCATTTTAGGTAATTTATTTTTTATCCAACCTATTTTAATCAATTCTTTAAATGCTTTCCAAATACCAATTAATCCAGTTCCTCCGCCGGCAGGATAAAATATAAAGTCAGGTAAATCCCAGTCAAAATATTCTGCAATTTCATAGCCCATTATTTTTTTACCTTCTAATCGATAAGGTTCTTTTAGAGTTGACATATCAAAATAATCTCCATCTTTATTTAATTGCTTTGCTTTATTACCACAATCATTTATTAATCCATCGACTAAAATTATTTTCGCTCCATATATTTCGCATTCATCTTTAAATACTTTTGGAGTATGTCTTGGCATGATGATAGTAGCCTCAATTTCAGCTTTTGTACAATAGGCAGCCATTGCACCTCCTGCATTACCTGCAGTTGGTATAATACATTTTTGAATTCCTAGTTCTTTTAGTTTAGATATGGCAACACTTAAACCTCTTGCTTTAAAAGAACCTGTAGGATTTCCAGATTCATCTTTTAAATAGAGATGTTCTACATTCACCAATTCGCCTACTTTTTCAATTTTTGTAATAGGGGTTAAACCTTCACCTAGTGAAACTATATGCTTGGTATCTAAGATGGGCAAAAAAGAACGGTACTTCCAAATTGATTGCACATTAGTATTTAAAATATTTTTTGATATATCCTCTCGTAAATGATAGGAAAAAACAAGGGGTTTTTCGCAACAGGTTGCAAAAGTTTGAACTTCTTTAAAATTGTATCCTTGACCACATTTTGAACAAGATAGATTTTCTACAAGTGACCCACTATTATAGCTGTAATTCATCCCGCAAAAGTAGAACAGATAAGATAACTAAAATAATTGATTTAATTATAAGCCATAACATAATGTTATAAAGAATCTTGACAAAATTTAATAAAAATTTTATTTATGTCATTGTTCTCTGAGCCGTGTCTTTGAATAAAATAGAAATCTCGAAATATTTTTAATCCTTCAATTTTTACAACTTGTAATTCTCCATTTTCAATTTCTTTTAAAATTGCACCCTTTGGTAAAAAACCTAAACAGGTATCTACTTTTAAGAAATTTTTTAATGCTTCCGTACCACTTAGCCTTACAGTCACATTTAAGTCGCTCATTTTTATTCCATTACTCCTTAAATTTTCTTTAAGCGCTTCCAGCGTCCCAGAACCTTGTTCTCTTAATACAACTGGTAATCCTACGATATCTTTAATTTTTATATTTTTCTTACTAGCTATAAAACTCTCTTTACTACAAACTGCAACTACTTCATCTGATAAAAATGGTTTATACAATAGGGTAGATTTATTTTTGCGACCTTCTACTATTCCAATGTCAATTTCTTCATTTAGCAATGCGTTTATAATAGTGTCGGTATTTCTGTTTAATAAACTTATATTGATATTAGAAAATTCATGATGAAATTTTGATAATATCTTAGGAAGAATATACAAAGCAACTGTTGTACTAGCGCCAAGATTTAATTCACCTTTTGCATTTGTTTTGTTATGTATAACGCTAATTTGATATTCTAAAAATGATTCTATTCTTTTTGCCTCTTTTATTTGATTGAATAATATTATTCCTCCTTCAGTTAATCTTATACTATTTCCTTTTCTTTCAAATAATGGGATTTTGTAGTAAGCCTCAAGTGCTTTTATATGTTTACTTATTGCAGGTTGACTAATAAAAAGAATTTGACTAGCTTTTGAAAAACTTAGATTCAATGCTACTTCGTAAAAAACCTCATGTCTAGTTGATAGCATTTTTATATTTTTTTATACCTAAGGAATTTAGATTTTTCAAAATTAGGTTATTTATATTGTCTTAATATTTCAATTTCTTTTTTAAGAATAATTCCATTGTGTGATGAAAATGCCCTGAAATCATCTTTGCTATATGAAAACCAGTCATTTAGTTAAAATCGAAAGTCCCTAATTGCCAGAGGCTTTATTTATTATAATTTGAGCTTTCTATCAAAAACCTTTCTTTATTGCTCTTGGAAGGCATCATGCAGGTAGTTTTTTTTCCAAATACGGAGTATCTATTTTTTGCAACTAAGTTGTAAATACCATCTCTTAAAAATTTTGGCACAAGTTTGGTGTATTTCAAAATACGTGGCCAACCCGTTAATAGTTTTGCAATTTCAATTACTGCTTCTGATTTGTAATATATTTTCTCATCCATTATGAAGATTATAGAATTGCATTCATCTAGAATAGCATGTTGATGCATTATACGCTTTCCAACTTCAGTTTGTTGTGCAACAAAATGTAAATTAATTTTGGCATCATGGTTTATTAAAAACAATACTGTTGAATTACACAAATTGCAAACCCCGTCAAATAGTATAATATTCATGAAGCTAGTTCTAACTTGAAATAACCAGTATTTATTTAAAATTAGTTTATTTTATTCAATTGAATGATACCAACTAAATTAAATAAACGCATTATTTGATAGGTAAGATCAATTTCAAACCATTTATAAACTACTTTTCTTTAAGACAACCTTTTTATGTTTTTTATGTTATAATGTTCATATAAAACAAATAGTATGTCTAATTATATTATCATTGGCGGATCATCTGGAATGGGCCTGGAAGCGGTCAATCATTTGGCTCAATTAGGTAATAGGGTATATGCCACCTATCACACCCACCCAACAGTCTCAGACAACAACCTTATTAGTTATCATCCATTAAATGTATTAGATGAGGCTTTAGATTTTTCGTATTTACCAGAATCAATCGATGGCATTGTGTATTGTCCTGGAGCGATTCAGCTTCGTCCTTTTGGCAGAATTGCCCCATCCGATTTCAGTACTGATTTTAATTTACAAGTATTGGGTGCGATTAAATGCATACAATCTATCTTGGCTCAGCTAAAAAAGGGGACTAACCCTGCCATTGTCCTATTTTCAACTGTGGCAGTTCAAACGGGTTTAAATTTTCATACACAAGTAGCAGTTTCAAAAGGAGCCATAGAAGGTCTAACCAAGTCATTGGCTGCAGAATTTGCACCTACCATTCGTGTAAATTGCATTGCCCCTGGATTGACCAATACGCCCTTGGCTGCCAGTTTATTAAATACCGACCAAAAAATGGAAGCCAATGCCCTTAGACATCCCCTAAAAAGAGTAGGTACGGTTCAGGATATTGCTGCTATGATTGAATTTTTATTATCTATTAAAGCTTCTTGGATAACTGGCCAAATTTTACATGTAGATGGTGGAATGAGCACTATTAAAAATGCTTAAAACAATTTGATTCAACCATAAAGAAAATTCAATTTCATGGATAGAATAGATATTGACAGAATTATTGAAATGGCATGGGAAGACCGCACTCCTTTTGAGGCAATCACCATCCAGTTTGGTTTATCAGAAGCTGCTACCATTAAATTGATGCGCACCGAATTAAAACGTAATAGTTTTAATCTTTGGCGTAAGAGAGTAAATAGTGGGGTGAGTCAAAAGCATTTGCTAAAAAGGACCGCCGACATAAAACGCTTTAAATGCTCCAGACAAAAAGCCATATCCATGAATAAGATTAGTAAGCGGTAAGGTAAATTATTGCTAGTATTTTTTCTTTTTACAAGCTTCGCTACAATACTTCACTTCGTCCCAAGTCATTTCCCATTTTTTTCTCCAAGTGAATGGTCGATTGCAATGAAGGCAGTTTTTGGAAGGGAGATTTGCCTTTTTTATAGTTTGTTGACGATTATTTTTCATGCAATCATTTGTCTGAAAGTTAGATTAATTCTTGAGTTGTTAATTTTTTTTGATTTAGGCATGCAGTGTAGCCAATTTTTTTGAAAACTCCCCAACATTTCTAATAAAGACCCATTCTGAAGTATAATAGAATGAGATTCCTTACTTGTTTTGTGTTTTATAGCAAATTTTCTTTCTGCCCCAAAACTTACAGAAGCAATGGAGCTATTGGGAATAATTTCCTTTTCGTTATCACAATGCCAACCCATTGCCTCATTTCCATCATGATACAGATTCAATAAACAAGCATTGTAATTAGATCCTGTATATGTTGTGACTATTTGTTTTATTTCCAACAGTAGCGCATTCCATTCTAATCCCTTCTTTGTTTTATTGGAATACGTATAATTAATGCTGCTATCTGCGTAAAATGCTACTTTTCTTTTTGTTGTTATTTCTTTACCAAACATGATCAAATTTTCATTCTTCCATTCAATTTTGTGGAGGAGTTGATTAAAATATTTGTGATTTTCTTTAGCATTTATTATTATTCCAAAATAATGTGCTTGCCCATCCTTATTTATGATATTTGGAAAATCTATAATCATTCAATTTTATGATTTGACGGTATTCGAAATTATATTTTTCTTTTACCGTTAAACAAATTTATAGCAAATTGTTTTATTAAATTTCCTTATGTATGCAATCACACATTGAACGTTTAAAATTAAGTATTCAACCAGCTAGAGCCGCTTTATTATCACATTCGGTTTACAGCCAAATAAACGACTTTGAGGGTATAAAACATTTTTCAAAGTACCATGTTTTTGCTGTGCGGGACTTTATGAGTTTATTAAAATACGATCATTGTTATGAGATACGGTTGGCACAAATAATTTTGTTTAATAATTCAAATTAATTATAGAACAAATGATTAAACAAATAAAAATAAATTATAAAATTTTAATAAATTTTAACATTTTTTCTAATTTTTATTTTTAACTTTTCTATGATTTAAAACAACGATTGTTTTGCTATCGCTTTGCATTTTTATGTATTGAAATATATATAAATGACAGCCGTAATGAACTGTGGAGTGTTGTGAATAAATACGTTCACCAAAACTCAACAATATGGATCATTTGTTCCTTCTTGATGCTTCAATGGCGATTGCAAAGACCGATTATGTGTCTTTTACTTTCTTCGTTGGCACAATGGCCATGATGGCCGCAGCAGTATTTTTCTTTTTAGAATTGAACAACACCAGTAAAGAATGGAGAACCTCGGTATTGGTATCAGGGTTAATCACATTTATTGCTGCTGTTCACTATTACTACATGCGTGGTTACTATTTAGAGACGCATGATAGTCCTACATTTTTCCGTTATGTAGACTGGTTATTGACTGTTCCTTTAATGTGTGTTGAATTCTATTTGATCACAAAAAAGGCAGGCGGTACTACAGGTTTATTATGGAAAATGATTTTAGCATCTGTAGTTATGCTTGTTACAGGCTATTGGGGAGAGGCTGTTGCCCCAGCTCAAGCAACATTATGGGGAACTTTAAGTGCTATCGCTTACTTCTACATTGTATATGAAGTTTGGATGGGAGATGTTAAGAAATTAGCCACTGGAGCAGGCACAGCTGTAGCATCTGCTAATGCGGCACTAGGTTGGTTCGTTTTAGTGGGTTGGGCTATTTATCCTTTAGGATATTTAATTGGCACAGCCGATGGACAATGGTATGCTAGCTTCAAAAATATTGGAATTGACATGAATGTTATTTACAATATTGGAGATGCTGTCAATAAAATCGGTTTTGGTTTGGTTATTTATAGCTTAAGTAGAAAAGCTGCTTAATTTATCAAAATAACTTGATGGGGCAAGTTGGTTACTTGCCCCTTTTTTTTGTAATTTACATGCATGCAAATCAAACTTCGCCTCTACTTAATATTATTTGCATTTATTTTATTTCTGATTGATAGTGCTTTTGCCTTAAATAACAGCACTCAAATTTCATTCTTAATTGTTGTATTAATTCTTTTTGGAGTCCCCCATGGAGCATTAGATTTATACATTGATCAGTATTTACATAAATCAGAAAGCAATCAAAAAATATTTCTATTAAAATATATTGCTAATATAATTGGGTATGCTTTAGTTTGGTATTTTTTCCCCGTTGCTGCTTTAATTATTTTTATACTTATTACTGCTTATCATTTTGGAGAAATTGACTGGCTGGGTAAGACAGAAAAGCTGGTTCATAAAATTGCTTATTCAATAATCGGACTATTATGGATATTATTATTACTTTCTAAAAACATCAATTTTGCTTTGCAAATTTTTATTAGAATGGATCGTTCTGCGTTTAATGAAAATCAATTGATTGCTCTTGCACATAAAATTTATCCCTTAACACTTGATGGATTAGTTGTAATGTATTTAATTTTATTCTTTTTTAAAGAACATTTTTTTTCAAAAAGCACCTATTATTACTATTCAATTATACAACAGCTTACGCTAATCATTTTTGCCTTTTATATGCCTCTTTGGCTTTGTTTTGCATTTTATTTTGGTTTCTGGCACTCCTTATTATCATTTGACAAAATAAGAATCACTTTTAGTATGCCCAATGATTTCCATGGATGGAAGAGTTTGCTTGTAAAAGCTGCTCCATTTTCGATTATGGCTTGGTTTGGGTTTATTTATATTACATTTCTAACACTAAATAGCAAAGATGCTTCTGGTATTTTTACACTGCTATTTATTAGCTTATCTGTACTAGCTCTCCCACATTTACAAATTTTTACAAAGATCAAATTGAAATCAGATTGATCTTTGATTTTATAAGAGTTGCCTCTATGAGTGAGGAAAAACTTATTCAAGAAGGGTAGATGGTTGATTTATCGCTCTAATTTAAAATTCTTATCTGTGACAGGTCGTTTAGGAGCATTGGCTACTTTATAACCAGTGCGATACATCCAATCGGCCATTTTTTTCAATTTTGGGTAATTGATATTTTCGGCATTGTCTAATGGAGTGTGGTAATCCTCATGTAATAAGGAGGTATACATGATAGCTGGTATTCCTAAACGTGCATAGGGGACGTGATCGCTTCTAAAATACCAACCTTCTACATGGCTTACCTTATCATAGGTAGTATCCAGTTTAAATTTGGGGCCCTCATTATTGGCATCAACTACCATTTTAATTAGATCGGCCGAATTGCGATGAGGTAATTGCATGCCTAACACCGCTGCGCTATCGATATTGTTTCTTCCAATCATATCTCCATTTAATACCGCAACAATACTTGTTATTGGAACTGTAGGATGAGAAGAATAATACCTAGACCCTAAAAGGCCTCTTTCCTCTGCACCTTGTATTACAAAAAGAATGGAACGTTTTGCTGGATGTTTGACAAAAGCCCTTGCATTAGCGAGCATAGCAACATCAACACTTCCATTATCATCAGCACCATAAAATGTGGAGTCGTTATTAATGGCATTACGAATACCATGTGCATCTTGATGTCCGCTATACAGTAAGTATTCAGATTTTAATTTAGGATCGGTACCATCTATCTTACCAATAATATTTACAGATGGATAAGGGTATTTTTCAATAACTAAATTTGCTTCCATATTTACAATGCCATTCATAAATATATTTTTTGTATTCTTATGTAACCATAAAACAGGCACTTTTGTATTTACAGTTGTATTGGGGCCGCCTTCAATATCAAAGCTTCCTCTTTTAAAATTCTCATTGGCATCGTCCCATGCTTTTTCTGCAATATCATCTGCTACTATAATTATAGCAATGGCACCTCTTTTTATTAAAGGGGCTGCATATTTATTTAACACGCTTCTACTGTATCTCCAAGTAGGTAATGAAACATTTAGATTAATACCCGCAGATGCGGCTTCAAAAGCAACTACTTTACCTTTTACGTCAAGGTTATTGGTATCTATATTTAAGGCGTTGCCTAAATAAACGATAGGAGCATTGATATTGATATTGGCCATTTGTGCAACACTAATGTCTTTCCATAATTTAAATTCTGTGTTTTGGATACGAATCAAAGAGTTGTCAGCGATTCGATTGCGCCACATCGTAAAAAATTGTAAGTAAGTACCATCATCACCTGCAGGCAATAAACCTATTGACCTGTATTTTTCAACCAACCACATAGAAGCCTTTAATTCATCTAAGGTACCTGCAGATCGGCCCTTGAAATGAGCATCTGCAAATGCATATAAATCTTTTTTTAAATCTGCTTCTTTAATTAAATCTAAACCAGGAGGAGTTGGCTTTTGGGAAAATAGATGTAGGCTAAAAAAAAGCATCGTAGATGCTAGTAAAATATTTTTCATAATAAATAATTTAAATTCTTATGGCTAAAGTTATATCAAATAGGTTAAAATCAGCTATAAAGTATTTGATAGAATTCAATAGCATTTTATAAATATTACTTCTATAACTGTCAAACGTCAGCATAAAGATTTATTTTATTTCTTTTTCTGAAGCGTCAAATAATCAAGATAATAAATCAACCGCACATTAAATTCATTTCCATGAGGCTCTTGGAATACTTGTGATAAATTTTTCGTGTAATTTGTATACTGCAATCCATCAATCGGGAAATTAGATCCTAAGGCATTTTTCCATCCCACAATCAATTTACTTCCGTATTTAAAATCCCAGGTATAAAACATATCTAAGTTAAATACGTTGAAATTCTGATCCTGACCATTAACAAAAACATGCGGTTGAAAATCTCCATTTATATCTGTAGAAAAGAAATTGCTATACAAAACTTGGCTCCAGTAATGGCGTGCACGCATGGTTAAATTCATGGTTGACGTGAAATTGTAAATACCACTCAATACACTTGTAAAGCTGGTGTTTTTTCGTCTTCCTGCAATGGGCTCTCCATTGGTTTCTCTAAATGCATAGCCATATTGCCCATTGTCTACTATTCGATTTAAATCAAGGTCTAAACTAAAATGTTCGTTAAAACGATAACGTGGGCCAATTTCAATTGAGTTATAAGAATCTAATGGATATTCAGGTGCTTCTGCAATTCCCAAAGTATAACGAATAAAAAAACTTTTTCTACTATCGCTACTTCCATTTATACTAGAATACCAGTATGGCATACGTTTTATGGATTTGCCAGGAGTGCGCATTTCAAAAAAATCTTGTTGCCAAACTGGTTGATAGTTAACCGATAAAGTTAAATCCCAAAAATTTCTAAAAACCCAAAAACCTGTTCCTTTCAATACTACATTTGAAAATTTAAATGGCACATATAAATAAACAGGCAATACGCTCAATGAATAATTTTGGCTAATAAAATTTTTGGTTGGTGTAAATACATAGTAGCCAATATTTCCTATCCCAGAAAATTCATTAGGGGCTTTAAGAAAGCCCAAATCATTTGGGTCGTATTTTTCTGATTCTATGGTATTAGATACAGCGTATTGCCAGTTACCACTTATTTTGGCTAATTTTAAATAACTGGCATACCCTTGATAATTATTTATACCTGTTATGTAACTTTGTCTTGTACCCCAAGTAAAATTAAATCGATTATCCTGGTCAAATAAATTTAAATCAACTCCACTCACATTCGAATTTCTAGCGCCACCACTTCGACCCACATTGGTGTTTGTAAAAGTGATAGACGATCTGCCTTTCAGCGCTTGATCTAATACTAAAATGTTATAATTAGCGAGCGGTTCTGTTTCAATGGAAGTTCTTGCACCCGTTGTTTTATTTTCATAGATGGCGTACATAGGCGCTGTGACTGCATTGAATACTCCAATTCCCAATTTAGATTTATTTCGGCCAGAAAATTTTGAAGCATTGTATAATTGGGTAATACCAGGATTTGTAATCATCCTCAAATTAGGGTCACTATTTACCTGATCCGTTATGGCTTGGTAATTGGTGGGTGTGCTACCAACTCTTCTTGAATAAAATAATCCAGCTTTATTAAACAGCTCTAATCCTTCTGTAAAAAAGGGTCTATTTTCTTGAAATTGTACTTCATAGGGGGTAAGATTTAGTACCACATTATCTGAAACAACTTGACCAAAATCTGGAATCAATGTTGCGTCTAAAGTAAAACTTTCGTTTACCCCATATTTTAAATCCATTCCACCATTACGCAATAAAGTAGTATTGGTTGTGCCATTGGTTAGTGGAGTTGTTCTAACACCAGCAGTAATATAAGGCAATAGTGATAACCTTAGGGGAGGTACAATATTTATTACCCCTGTTAAGTTCCCAAATTGATTTACAAACCCATTTTGCTTTGGATCTACTTTATTCCAAAAAGTACCTTCATTATTTCGTCGGATATACCTTTGAAAATTAACACCCCAGTCTTGAATTTCTTTTTTTGAGAATCGCAAAGCTGAATAAGGTATCTTCATTTCTACAATCCAACCATCTTTCTGCATCGTTACTTTACTTTCCCAAACTGCATCCCAAGTATAATCTGTTGGCAAACCAAACTGTGAAACTTTATTAGCCACCAGACGTCCATCCGACTGCACGTTTCTTGCAGTAACTAAAAATTGATAGCCATTTTGATTGTCGTTATAGGTATCAAAAAAAACACTGAAATAATCAATATCCTGGCGAGATTCACCATCGCGAGATGTTAATTGCTTTCGGATGAGTTTGGGATCATCATATAGATAGGCGCCTATAAACACCGCTTGATCACTATATAAAACGCGCACTTGTGTTTTTTGCTTTGCAGGCTCTCCAAAAGTTGGAAAATTCACAATAAAACTATCTGCAATGGCCGCTTGTTGCCAGACGGCCTCATCCAAAATTCCGTCTATTTTAATAGGGGTATTGATTTTTAATGCAGCTAGATTTTTTTCTTGCGCAAACACATTGCAAACCAATAAAATTCCAAAAATAAATCCTAATATTTTATTCATAGTAAGTGCGCAAAACTAAATAAATAACCTTTGCCAAAATCTAAAATAACATA
>Ga0209829_10001207_pt1 | contig 21511 bp, 19 predicted proteins | sample C_140205_EF_Meta_FD_187311 | JGI IMG/M metagenome (GOLD analysis project Ga0209829, IMG submission 187311) | Freshwater microbial communities from Lake Croche, Canada to study carbon cycling - C_140205_EF_MetaG (SPAdes) (version 2) | ecosystem: Environmental > Aquatic > Freshwater > Lake...
CCACCACCAAGACCAACAGTAACCCCATTAATAGACGCATCTGCGGAAGTGGTCAACGTACTGCCTACCAACGTCAATGCAGAAGACCCGGCAAATGCACCCGCATTGTTGTACTGAATTTGTGTAGTTGAGCCGCCGGGACTGCCGCCAGAAGCAGGAGTTGCCCACGTTGCATCGCCACGCCAAAAAGTTGTAGCCGAAGCACCAGTGCCACTGCCAAGGTTAGTAACCGGAAGATTGCCCGTAACTTGAGTTGCCAGATCTACGCCAGAAAGAGTGCCACCAAGTGTCAAACTGCCAGCAGAAGTAACGGTGCCGGTTAACGTAATGCCATTGACTGATCCCGTACTTCCAACACTAGTAACAGTGCCGCTGCCCTTATTGTTAAACGTAGTCCAATCAGCCGCACTTAATGCACCGCGATTTGTTGCTGATGCTGTCGGGACATTTAACGTAATTACTGGCGTAGTGGTTGAGCTTGCTACAGTGCTAGACAAGTCTGTGCCGGTTGTTCCAAGCGTTAACGCCGAAACGCTAGTAACTGTGCCTGACCCTTTCCCGTTAAACGTGTTCCAGTCAGTACTGGTCAAATAGCCGTTGACGCTCGTTGTTGCTGCCGCCATGCTGATCGCTGGCGTAGTACCGCCTGACGATACAACAGGAGCCGTACCCGTTACGCTGGTAACCCCACCCCCGCCTATGCCAGTGCTGGCAGTAGTGACGCGCCCAAAAGTATCAACCGTGATGGCTGTGTTGGTATAAGACCCCGCAACAACACCGGAGGCGACTAGGCCGACCGTTGGGTTGCCGCCTATGCCGGTGCCATTTGCAACGGCTACTTGGCCCGAAGTGCCTTCAATTTGAGTGGACGAAATCCCCCCCAAAGAGTTCAACGTCAAAATTCCAACAGAGCTTGAATTTGCCAAGTTTGCTACCGGGCCAGACAACGAAATGACGGGGTCGCCCGCCACACCAGATCCGTTGGTGATACTCAGCCCTGCGCCCAAGGTTGTGATCGACCGATTCACTACTGTGGAAGAATTCGTTTTTACCTGAAACCCAGCCGATGAACCATTAAACGACAGCAGCGCACCAGTTGTCGAAATGTTGAACAGCCCCTGTGGCCCACCGTCCGTGTAAACCAGACCGTTGGTGACGCCAACATAGCGGCTGTTTGCCAGCGTAGGCTCGTTGACAGCCGTCAGGAACGATTGAAACTGGGGAGGCGATGCTGCGATAGCCGCCGTCGTCGTTTGAACCGTTACGCCGCCCTGAACGACAGGGACAAGCTCCGCACCAGTAAGTGGGCCAGCAACGGGTAGCTGGGGAATCGTTACTTGAGCGGACATTATTGGCCCTTGTCTTCGTTAGTGAGAGGGCGGGGGGCTATCTGACTTGCATTTCCATCCGGGAGGTCTGCTGGTGTGCTTTGCTGCGTCGAAATCTGGAATGGATTATTCCCACTGGTCACAAGGTAGTTGTCGCCCGTAGAGACGCTTTCATCTGGCCTTGGGAACCGAATCGTTATCCGTTCGGTTTTACGAGCAGCAAGGCGGTACGGGTCAAGCTCATCCGCGCAGCCTGTATTGCAGACGCGCAGCCCGGGAAAGTTTGGGTCGTTCCGCATCACCGCGTGCGGGTACTTCATCTTGCACCGATCACAAATTGCAATTGCGATGTCAGAGTACCCAAGTGTGTCGAGGAACACAGCCATGATTTACCTCGTGTAAACGGAAATATTCGGAGCAAAGTAGATCGGTGAGCGGTCGCGCTCCTCCTCCTCCGCCTGTCCCAAATACTTATTGGCTTGACCTTCAAGGTAAGTAATGCGGGCCATGTCCACGCCGGGCAGTTCTAGGCTCATCTGGTGAGCCAGCATACTGACCACCGCCATGTACCAGCGCTGCGGGATCTCCAGTTCACCAGACAGGTCACCAACGTCCATGATCTGACGCGAGTACCAAACCGTCATCTGATAGAAAGCATTCTGCGGCACCGGCCAAAGCCAGATCTGTGCCTGCGGAATGGTGCGATTGAACCAGAACTGGAATGGCTGGTTGGCCGTAAAGTTTTTGTTTGGCAAGTTTGTGTAGTCGTCGCGGTTCAACCGAGACATTGTGATTTCGGTCGAGTTGTTGCCAAAATACAATTCGCGAAGTGACAGGGTTGTGCCGTCGTAAGCCCGAATGCGGTAAAACCGAACCGTCTGACCGGCCACAATGTCTGTCCAGATCCACTCGTCATCGACCACCGCAATAAGGCCAAGGTCAGCCAACGTCGTCCAAGTAATGCCGTCAGCCGATCCCTCATAGATAATCGACCAAGAGCCAGTAGCACCCGGCAGGATGCCAATCGAACCGATGTACAACGGGTTGTTCAGGCCGTAGTCAACCGAAATGTTGCCGTTAGCAGAGGTCTGCGTGCAGATCGTATCAACGTCGCCATCGTAGGCATTGACGACCACACCGCCTGCGGACGTATTGTATTCGCCATCAGGGCGGTTCATCCAGCGGTACAGGACGTTCAAAACGTCGTTCCCACCCAACGGTAGGTCGTAGATGTACTGGTCAGACTTGAGGCCGTAAACCTTCTTGTTGATTGCCCAGTATTGAATGCCGATATTGATCAGGTTTGACAACAGGAAGTACAGAGACTGCCGGGCGGACAGGACTTGCTCAGACGTCAGTTCCTCCGCCATTTTCCCAGAGCGGCGTGCGCCGTGGTCAATGAGCGTTTGAACCGTCGTTACAGTTGTTCCAATTGAGCCCGAGTAAGCCATTATGTTCCTTACCAGCCGGGACACTTCCAGCGCTTCAGCGAAGCCTTAGCGCGTGGAGCGTCACCCGTTGCGTGTTTGACAACCCCAGACATCCGCGCACAGAAACTGTCCTTGCGCGAACCACCTTCTGGCTGGGGCGCTTTTAGGTGCGATCCAGTCTCGCTATTGTACTTCGCCCGGCCCTTTGCAGTCAGCCCCGCGCCCCTTTTTACAGAAAGCTTTTCACCCCTACCAACAGCAAGGGATGGCCCGCCATCTTTGAACTTCTTACCCTCATCAGCCTTTGCAAACTCTTTCCCCACTTTTTGAGGGACACCACCAAAACCACCCTTAGTGTGAGCAGCAGCCTCCATCAAACGATGCTGGGCAGGTGACTTGCTAGGCATGATCAGCCCAGAGGATTGACGTAATGTTTCTGCATCTCAAGAATTACTGTGTATGCATCACCCGCAGCACCATCTAGCGTAGTAAAAGAAATCACCCCAGTCTTGCCCGTAGTTGCATTATTTGTCAGTCCACCAATTGCAGAAAAATCTTGCGTGTACTGACTGTTTTGAGGAATGGTTTGAATTACCACAGGTGCTGTAGCAACCCAGTTCATTTGAACCTCAAGACCATGCGTCAATGCGGTAACTTTAAGAATACTTACGGAATCGCAAGCCCCACCTGCATTTGATGCGGCAAGTGCTGAAGGCGTTACTTTTGCAACAGCATTTTCATTTTCAGTAGCACTCATCGTTGCATAAAACTTCATGATAGCCATTCGTTCGCCATCAAACAAAGTCTGCGATGTAGCAGTAATTGCCATATTAATCTCCAATTAAAGCAGGGGCCGAAGCCCCCGCCTTGGTTTAGCACTTCACAGATCCACCACGCTTTTTGGCTGGTGTCACAGTGACTGACTCCTTGGTCTTAGTCACGCCACCTGCTGACGTTTTAGATCCAAACAAGCCTTTGACGCCTTCATACAAACGCTTTGGCGCATCCAAAATCATGTTACGCATTGCCTCGTTCTCTGCCTTTTCGTTGGCATAGTGAGCGTCATACGCGCCTTTGGACATATCATTGCTAGACGTAGAGCCACCAGCATTAAATTTCATTCTGCTGGCGCTCCCGCCTTTTTTGTAGCCGCTTGCATTTGACGCAGCACGGTAGGCCGGGGCGTTCTCACCTTCAGAGATTCCCTGCAAACCCCGGTTCCCCGGGGCCACCTGCCCACCAGCCTTATACGCACCAGTGAGGGCGGTAATGCTGATCGGCTTACCGGCTGGCTTGCTGCCTTGCTTCATCGCGACAGGACGACCTGAATTAACAGTTCCCCCCGCCGCGTAGGCTTTTTTTGAGGCTTTCCCTCCGCGTTTCATCATACCGCCGGTAAAAGACGCTTTTGGCTGGGTAGCGTCATCATATCCGGGCATATCGGGCACAGGCAGAGGGCCACCGCCACCACCACCACCGCCACCACCACCGCCAACACCCAATGAGTTTGAAGCCATAGAATTCATGGCGTTGGCTTGGTCGATGTTCTGACCTGCCCTGCTCACGGCTCCTTCTGTGGTGGTTGTTCCTCTCCTAATGTCGCCCAGTCCAGACATAGCAGTTCCACCGCCGCCGCCACCGTATTCTGGATCTATCATACTATTTCCACCCTTGCCACCAAGGGCATCCAGCAAACCGCCACCATCAGCCATTTTACGGATTTTGCCGCCTTTTCTGTAGCCGCCGCCGTTTGCTTTGGCAACGCCGCCAGTAGCAAAACCGCCACCATTGCCGTTTTTCACGCCACCAGTTTTGGCCGATGAACGATCAGGCTTGGCAGTAACCACTTTGCTGGAACCAGTTTCGCTTTTAATGATGCCGCCAGTGGCGAATCCGCCCTGACCATTAACAACGCCACCAGTAGCGTATTTCTTGCCAGCCATTGCTTTCTTGATCATTGCCCGATCTTCAGCAACATCATCATGCTTGGCTTTACCGCCCTTCTTCATCATCGAGGCCATAGGCCCGACAGGGGCGGCAGGGCCAGCACCAGCGGGCATACCCTTCATGGCCCGACGACGCTGCGCCAGAGACGGCTTCATCGGGGCTGCAGCCATAGGCATACCGCCGCGAGGGGGCATACCCATAGGAGGCGCTCCAGCACCCGGCGGAGGCATCATCATGCCGCCGATAGCCTTCTTCTGAACCTTGCCGCCCTTTTTGAGTTTTAGCTCAACGGTTGGCTCGGTGGTTTGCATCTTCACCATTGGTTTAAATTGACCCATGTCGCTCTCCTTTAGGCTTGGGTTACGCCGAGAGCGCCAACGCGAGTTGCGTTAGGGCCAACAGCAATGGCGGGAAGCAGGATACCCATGACGGTGCGAATAATGCCATTCGTCGCGGTAGCAGGAAGGTAGGTTCCGCGAACGTCACCCGTCGTAGTCGTAGCGGTGGCAGTGTCAGCGGCAACAAAAGTGCCAGTGTCTTGCGCCAACACGCTGTTGGTCTTCACACTTGCCACATACGCCACGTTAGCAACACGCACTGGAATGCCTAGCTTGTCGGTTGTGCCGACAGTGATGGCAGTACCCGTAGCCGCGCTTACCGTTACGCCAGTAATGACGTAGAAGGCTTTCAAACCACTCACTGCAGTGCTAACTGCTGCGCTGGTAGTAATCGCCTCGCTCATTGCTTGACCGTAGTAGTCAAAGCCAGAGACGGTCATCGTCACCGGAGCCACACCCAAGGTGTAGGTCAAGCCCGTCGGAGTTCCTGCGGTCGTCACAACAGCAACGCCTGCGGTGGTAGTCAGGGTCGCAGAAGTCGCCGTCACAGCGGTCAAGATGTAAGTCGTAGGGTTTACATAGCCCGTAATAGAACCCGTGCCACCGTAAGTTCCAGAAATGGTCACACGCTGACCAGAAACCAAACCTGTTTGCGAGGTAAACGTAATGCCGCCAGTAGTGTTGGCAATTAGGACACTTGCCAAAGTAGTAGCAGCGGCAGTTGCCGTCGTTACGCTAATGGCGCGGGGCACATCAACAGCCAAGGCAGCAACACCAGCGGTCGTGGTGACCGACTTTACCGAAGTACCGGCAGTCAGGGTCAGAGCAGCAGCGGTGGTCGGAGTTTGCGTAAGCGCAATGTTGTTTGCAACAAGCGCTTGCGGAATCGTGTCCCACACATAAATGCGACCCAAGGGGCCAATACCCAAGTCCATCGGGGCCGGGTTATCAAACGACACGTTGCCATGAAAAGTCAGCGCGACGGTGTTTGCAATGTTGATTGCTTGGTTCAGCGTGTAAGTACCAGCGCCACCAGTTCCGGTGACAAAGGCGGTGATGTAGGTGCCGTCAGTGACGCCAGCGCCGTCAACGTACATACCGGCCACAATCGGTGCGCCGAAGCCCACTGAGGTAATGGTAAGGGTAGTGCTGGAAGACGAGCCCGTGCCGCCAATAGCGGTGGTGCTGTAGTTACGCAAGCCAACGCCCATAAAAGTTTGGGCAGGGCCAAGGAAAATATCATCAGAAAATTGGGGCATGGTCTGCTCCTTGAAAAGTTTGACCAATTAACAAAAAGGGCGGGTTTTTAGGCCCGCCCAGTTACTTACACGCCGGGAGTACCGTACATTGCGCGGGGATCGGTGAAACCCACTTGATAACGCTCGGTAGCCTTGTAACGCATGGAGTCGGTTTCAAAATCGCCTTCCATCGTCTTTTCCAGCTTACGGCGCATCAGGAGCTTCATGCCTTCCGGGGCGTCAGTCTGAACCCACCAAGCGGTAGGCGAGGTCAGACGCGACAGAACGGCAGCACCTTCATCGAGCAAACCAATCGACTTGATCGGGTTGATGTCGTTGTTGGCATTGCCAGCACGCAGAACCGACTTCAGCAGAACTTCAGCTTGGAAGACGTTGCCCGGGGCCACGGCGAGTTGCTTAGGCACCAAACGAATCTTCTTGCCGTTGTTGTCCACAGCCTGACGGATCTGGATAAGCATCTGTTCAAGCGAGGTCTGCGACAGGTTGGCCGAGGTGGTCAACTGGTTGCTGAACGTACCGTTCACAATCGGGTGAGCGGTGCTGATCAGTGACACGCCATCGCCGCCCGGGTAGGCGGAGTTGAAGGCGCGGTTCAGCACGTTAGCTGCCAGCGTCTCTTTGGTCTCGATCAAGGACTGAGCGAGGTGGCGGGCATAGACCTGACCGATACGGATGTGGTCGCCGTCTTCAACCAGAACTTTGGTCAGCGCGAAGGCAAGGCCATACACGTTGTACACATAGCGCTGGAGGAAGAGTACGCCGCCCTGCTGGTACGAAACCGGGGTTCCGTCAGGCAGTTGGGGAGCAGCGCCGAAACCGTACAGGACGGGCTCTTCGTGGTAGTTGCGGGGGATACCGTCTTGTTCGCGGAAAACACGCGACCATTCATCGGTACGCTGGTCGTAAACACCATCAAAACATTCGTTCAAGATTGGTTCAACAATCGAACGAAAGTCTGTACTTCTCATTGGAGCAGCCATTTTTTAGACTCCCTATTAGATTGCAGCAACGGTCGCTTGGAACTGCGACTTGTTGATCTGAACTTGAATGACGGTATAAGCGTCGCCCCAAGCGTTGTCGAGGCCGCTGCCAAGGCCAACGATTTTCAGTTGACCCGTGCTGGCCGCACCCACCAATGAAGAATTCGCGGTGCATTGCGAAAGACCAGTGGTGGTCGAGCCAGCAGCGATGTTGCTGAAGTTTGCCTGATCGCCAAGACCTGCCTGCAACACCGGGCCATCGGCCTGAATGAGGTAGACGATTTGCGGGTCACTGTAGTAGTACGCAATGCACGAACCAGTGATGTACGCCGTGCTGGCGGGCCAGTAGTTGGAAATGCGGACGCGGCCAGTCGTGTCAGTCCACTGGACGCCAGCGAAGGCACCCTGCAGAGAGCTACTCGTGGTGGCAATGATCAGATTGCCGTTGGTGTCCAGTTGGACAGGCTGGCCTTTAAGAATGGCCGAGCTATACGCGGAAGCGATACCGTCAGTCAGGGCGACCGCACGATCCAAGCCAGAAGGATGGAACGAGGGCACCAAGCCGAACGGAGTATTAGTCGAAGACATATGAAACTCCTAGTTAAGTGAAGTCACCCGTGAAATACAGGCGGCTGTACATTTCGGTCAAGTTCGCCAAAGCCTTCACCTTCGACCTTGCCAAGGCTTTTACCTTGACTATCGCGTGCGCCCTGTAGATTTTCCGCTTGGAGTCGGACTTTGTCGGCCTCCTCAAGCGGCATATCATGGTGCATATGCAACATATGATCTTGGAAATGCTCCATCGGGAGCTTGTACAAGCGCATTTCGTTGCAAGCGATAAACCCTACGTCTTCGCCAGCCTTTACGCGGTAATTTTCGAATCCGGGCAACTCGTCTGATCTAACAGGAACGTAGCCCATTCGCATCCGCTTGTCGATGCTGTCGTAGCCATTGGTAGTCGATAACCAACACAGGTGCCATCCTACGATGTCAGGAACCTTTGGCAGTGCATTTTGCGTCCACTCGTCACTAAACATCTTGCGACGTTCCTGTGAAGTCATGAACTTTTCCTCGGGTGCGGCGCGGCTTAAATCTTGTGAAGATCGCGTTTCACGGCCACCAGCCTGAAGTGTTTTCTTAAGACGAGAATCCATAATGTTTAGCCCCTTTTGTTTTGTGCGTCAGCCGCATAGCGTTGGATCATTCGGTTGCGTTTTTTAGTATCTTCCCAGAAACCAGCATCCTTCATTGCCCGAACCTGTTCTGGTTCAAGAATAAATGAATTACCACTTCCTCGGCTTACTGATTCACGCCCCGAACTCGTCACAAAACTCTTGGGTCTCCTTCTGGAAGAATCGTCGTTGCTTTGAGTATAACGGTGTGGTAGGCGTTTCTGCAAGCGTGTATCAAGTTCATCCCAATAATCTTGCGTTTCTGGGTTCCAGCCCTCCGAAACCAGACGATTATCGACAATCTTGGCAATCGCCGTGTCCTCGTCGTTGGAGTCAGGACTGTACCAGTCGTTCTTTTCCATCCAGCTATTTGCCAGCTTCATCAGCTTGGGGTTAACCGCACCAGCCTCCTGCGAGGTGTTCTGGGTCGCCCGCACCTTGTAGTCCTTCATGGCCTCCACCTTGCGGCGGCTGTCGTACCACATCTCCTGCGCCTTGGTGAAGGCTGCGCCGTCTGAGTTGTCGGTGGCCTCACGCATTTTGGCAATGGAGTAGTTCAGACGAAGCTCTTCGTCGTCAATTGCCTTGTCATAGCGGGCCAGATCGGCACCGTGCGTTTTGCGCTCAACAACCGACAGGCGCTCCTCAAGCTCCTGATTTCGGCGCTGCAGGAGGTTCAGACGCTGGTCTTTTTCCTCGTTGGTGCGCTTGATGTAATCCTTCTTGGCGTGACGTCGGTTGCGACGTGCCTCGCGAATTGCATCAGTGTCGTTGGGTTGATCACCATCTTCGTCGCTGGCTTGTACCGGCGCTTCAATGTGATCAGGCAGGTCTACAGTTGCAGACCCATCAGTTTCTTCCCGGACGTCCATATCATTGTCGTCGGGTGCGTTTTCAGTAGTCATAGGAATGCCCTCATAGCAAGTGGATCACCAGTCAATTTAGCGATAACTTCATGGTCGTTGATGATCATGAAGAGTGCGGGTTCTTCGTGTTCGTCTTCCCCGGGAACTGCTACTTCCCAACGGTCGCCGCCCCACTTTGGAACTCGCAGGTAATCGCCCACTTCGCACCAAGACCCTTCAGGCCAAGGTTGCATCGTGTCACGGTGCTTAAACGCAAGCGGCCCAATAGCGACAACCTTCGCCACCATGTTTTGCCACTTCTCTGTTTCCTTGGTTTCCGATACCAAGATGATCCCCATGCTGCCAGAGCGCTTCTTTGTACGGCGGAGTTGAAGCAAAATACGTCCACCTAATGGCTTTGCACCGGGATCAACGCTCGGAAATGCCCAAGCTCTCTCAGCTTCGTTAGAAGCTACGGCGTCACTCATTTTCATCTTCCTTCATTAAGTTATCGAGGGTATCGAGGGCTTCTTGCAAGCCCGCGTTGTGCCCTACCAGACGGATATAAGACTCCCAGTTCGTCGCATTCCCAGCAACGAGGGAAGCAGCTATTTCAGCTTGCTTAGCCTTAATTCCGCCAATCAAATCACCTAGTGTTCTCATTTTTTCTTGGCTTGGGACAGACCTCCTGATTGTTTGGTTGGGGTGCTGCCACCCTTCATGGACTGGCCGTCAACCTTCTCGCCCATCGCCATGCGCTTGTGCTGGGGAACCAACACGCTCTTCTGCTCCTGATCACTTGTAGCCATTTGCCGCTCCTAGGGTTGGGACGGCTTGGGTCTGCTCAAAATTGAGCTTGGCCGCATCCCGCGTTAAACGGGCCGTCTCGATGCGCTCTTTCATGTCGCGGTCGTCGTTGGCAATCGCCAACTTCAACTGCATCTCTTCCATGTCGATCTGCTGGCGCTGCTTCAGATCGGCCATGTCTTTCTCAATCTTGGCCGACAATTCTTTGTCCTTGAGCCCCATCTCGGCCTCGTCACGCTTGGCCCGACGCTGGGTCTCAGCCATGCTGGTGTCGAGCAACACCTTGACGTCAGGCGTCATCGGCGGCTGCGGCTTGTTCTGTTGGACTTGCTGAACCATCTGCGCGATTACCGGCAGGACGCCCTTAAACGTCTCTCCCACGTCCAATTCAACGTGCTGCGAGGCCAAAGCAAACAACTTGTCAATTTCCTTTGGATCTTTGGAAATCTCGTACTCGGCAATTTTTTTACCCATTGACTTCTCAACGTAGCCGTTCATACGGTTCAAGTACCAAAGAATCATGTGCTGCTTGATGTGTTCAACAGCTTTTGGCAGGTAAAGTGGCGCAATAACCGGGTTTCCACCCAGTGCCGGGTTCTTTGCAAAGTCCAAAATGACCTGAATATGGCTCAAATGGTCTTGTTCTGGATAGGCGTAAGCTGATTGGCCGATGCACATCGCCACATTCTCGTTGGCAGCATCAATTTTGTTGGGGGCAGGTGAATCAACCAGCAATTCGTTGACCCCGGGCACCTTGATCTGCTTCAAAAAGCGCGTAATGACCGCTTTTTGGTTGAACATCTCAGGATGCTTCTCCATAACAGCCATAACCGCTTGGGTTTGGGCCATCCGCTGCGTTTCGCTGAAGATATGCGGGTCAGAAACCGGAATAACGTCAGTCAGACGGGCAAAATCATCGCGCTGGATCTCCAGCTCCTCAACAATTTCCCCCCGGCGCATATCGTCAAGATACCAACGGTTGATTCGGCTCAAAACCTTCAAAACTTTGGCTTGAGATTCATGCAAACGTGAGTGAATTGCCGAAAATACAACCGCACCCTGCTCAATCAGCGCCTGAGTGGTGCCGACTGGGGTATTTGAGTTGACGTCAGCAATCTTTTCCTCTGCCGTCGTCACCACACCCTTTGCCGCAGTGGTCAACCAACCCAAAAGCTCAAAAAGAACGGGTGATGGTGGGTTGAAAGGCATGGGCATTGCCATCTTGCGGACGTCATCGACCCCCGGAGCGCCCTCAATCTCCACCACTTGGGTAACTTCAATCTCTTGAGACTGGCCCGAGATCTTGCCGCCCTTGAGCTTCAGGAGCGTTGCAGCGTTGTTGATGTGTGCAGAGTCCAGCAAAGCCCGCAGGGAGCCTGTAAGGGCCGCTGAGAGGCCACCAATCAACTGCGGCAGGCCCACAGCGTAGGCACCGCGCCACGGAATAAACTTGAACTCAATGACCCAGTCCAGCTTGGTCAAGGTTTCGTCGCCCTCTTCCCAGTTTCGGTACAGGCCAACCACCTCCGTTGACAGGTCGTCAATCATCAGAATGTAGGGGGCCATCTCGCCGTCAGTCAGCGGGTCGTCTTCAAGCTCCAGCCATGTGTAGATGTGGTACACACGGCGCATCCCGTCCTCGTTGTTGTTGACAGACTTGCCCTCGATCTTGTTGGTGGCCTTCTGCGCCCCAGTCATCTCGGGATCCATCGTCGCACGGGACATTGGAGACTCGCGGTACAAGCCAGACTTGATGCGTCGGCGGTAGTCCCAATCCGATACGTCGTCCACCTCAGTAAAACGCTCAGCGGTATAGAAGTTCGCAGCGGCGTAAGGTAGCAGGACGTTGTCAATCGGCAAGAACTGGGCGCAAGGGCGCTTCTTCTTCTCGTCGTACCAGAGCTTCATGTACTGCGATCCACCAAGCGGAAGCTGGGTCAGCAGTTGCTCTTGTTCGTCGCGGAATTCTTCAATCTGCTCAGTCAACTGCCAATTCATGAAGTCGCGCTTGCGCTCCGCAATTTCAGTCTTTTGCTCGTCAACGTCACCAATAATCTTGGTTTTGGTCGGGCCGTCAGGCGGGAACATCTCCTTGATAGCGCGGGAGGCAAAGTCGATGCAAGCCTCTGCCATCACCGGGTGAACTACCTTGGAAGCACCATTGAAGTTAGCTCCGCCCGGGGCATCGTTGCCCATGCCGGTACGCTTGATGCCGTCCTCGTACTGCTTGTCACGCAGCTTGCGGGCCTCCTTGTCCTTTTCCACCAGTTCAATGTACCGCAGGGCCAAGCCGCTGATGTCCATCGGGTTCATAGCGTCAGAGTCGGCCAAGTTCTCGTAGAAGTCCTCGTCATCCATCGGGCCTTTGCCCTGCATATGGACAACCACAGACCCGTCAGGAAGCTCCTCAAGCTCCGAGTCGTCTAAGTCTGGCACCTCAACCTCAACGCCTTGCTCTTCCTGCGGATCTTGCTGGCCGTCAATATGGCGGTCAAACTCTGGGTCTATTGGGAATTGGGTTGCCATATGTTTCTCATTTTATTGAAGCAAGACCGCCTTTGGCGCGGCGTTCGACTGGTACTTGGTCAAACATAATAGCCATTGGCTTTGGTGTGTTTGGATTTGCCATGCCTTCGTAACCGTACTCTTTTACAAGTCGCTCAATATCATTGGCGTCTTGGTCAGGGTACGTTACACCTTTGTTGGACTTCGCCTCGAATGGCGTGCGGTTTGATTCACGAGCCAAAATTTTGAAATCAAGGGGGTCTGCGCCAAGGTCGTACAGGCTGGATGACTCGCCACGGTAGCGGTTAACGCCAAGGTTTGCTTCTGGCATTACCGATTCTGGCTCACCAAGATAAAAGTGGGAACGATCCCGTACCGCCCCGGGCCATGACAACCGCTCGGCCTCTGCCCCTTTGATGCCCGTGCCGTACTTGGTCGGATCCGTAAATAGCAGATTTGGCTCATTGCTAAAGTGAGTCAATGCCGATTGGGTTTCAGTTCCTTTTTCTGGCGTAATCAACCGCTTTACATAGTCAGGCATTCCGCCTTGATATTTTGGGCTGATAAACTCGGGCGGCAGCAAGATAGCCTTCTGCGGGGCAAACTGGAATCCTTGGAAGGCATCTCCAATGGCTTTGGTTACCATTTCGTAACCAGCAACATCGCCCTTGTTTTTAAATTCTTGTTGTACTTCTTTTAACTTGGCAATTTTATCCTTCAACTTAGCGTTGAGTGGCGTGTAATTTACCAAACTGTTCTGACCGCGAGTCTCAATAGTCATTGCCAACTGGGCAAGCGGGCTGTACATCTGGCGGTGGGCATTCCATGCGTGTTCTTCACCCTTTGGGCCAAACTGGTTGCGATGAATTGCGTGCCCAAAAAAATCATGCACAGCGCGAAACTTTTCGTTTTCGTTCAGGCCAGTTAATGAATCAGCATTATTTAAGAAATCATGGGGCTCACCACCTTGAAATACATACAAGTGGCGGTTGCCATGCACGTCCTTAGCCATATCATTAGCACCAGCATAATTGCCTTCACCGGCGCGGTGATAAGACATACTGACCGGGAGCCTATGAAATTGGTCGTCGGTCTCTTTGCCCAACTGCCGGTAAGCCTTTTCCAACAAATCGTCATAATTCTTTGCGTTGGCTTTTTCCAAAACATCTGGCATTTGCCTAGAGTAAGCATCAAAGATTGCCGTTTTATATTCAGGCGATCCTTCAACTCCAAGCATATGTGTGCGACCAATAGCTGACTGTTTAGCCAAGCTAGAATCCAACGCTTTATCCAAACCGTAATCAGTGCCGTGTTGTTCTTTTGTATATTGCTTGGCAATTTGCAACGGCTGGTTGTTTTCAATTAGCCTTGCCAACTCCTCATCCGAATAGAGTTGTGGAAGTCGTTCTCGAACTGTTGCCGCTCCTTCTTCGACAGCGGTGCTGCTGGGCGACCCAGTCGTTTCTCTAAAGCCTCGAGTGCTAACGTCACTTGGGTCAAGTGCTGTTGAGCGGACTCGGTAGAATGGGCCTTCTTGCTTTGTGGCATACGTTACTCCTGTTGGCTTCCCCGCTGATGCAGTCTTCACCTCTGTTACCAGAGGGGCTAGTGTATCTGAAGACGCCATATTTTTGGGTTTTACTTTAATAGCATCTATGCCTTTAGACGCCAACGCTCCAGCCCCACGGCCAACAGCCTTGGCTCCCTGAAACGCTAGTTTGGTTGGCGCACCCGGGCCAGTATAGAAACCGCCCAGCAACGTACCAATCCCGGTAGCTACTTTATTAACCGGAGCCTCGCCACGGAACGGGATGCGTTTTTCAATCTCTTCCGATGTTGGCAGGTAAGTTTCGCGGTGGTCGTTAGTAATCAAGTCGCTCAGCTTCTTATCCCGCTCAAGTCCCGGGATCATCCGCACCAAACCCTCAATGCCACCCGGCGCACCTAGTACGCCAGAGGCAAGCCCACGCACCACGTCAATCGGAATATGCTTTGCAGCCTCGCGGTCTTGGTTTTGGCGGGTGCCCTTCATTTGCGGGAATACGCCCAAGGCGGCACCGCCTTCATCCATGTGGACAACACCACCATCCTTAAATCCTGCCTTTTGGAGGCCGGTCAAGTAGTCCTCAGTTACTTCTTGGGTTGGCATACCACGAGACATTGCCCATGCGTTAACTGGATCATTTGGGCCATAACCTTTTTTCTTCATAAAATCAGGAGCGGCATTTTTGATTGGTACAACAGGAAACCTAAATCCTGTGTCTGCACCAGTCAATACATGAGGGAAAGCAATATTAAGGTCTGGCTGAAAAATGTATCCGTTGTCCAGCATAAACAAGCCAGTGCCAACATCAAACGTATTTGCGTTAACCAATGCCGGGTCAGTTTCGCGGGCAAGGATAGCGTTTATATTTGATGCGTCTTTCCATTCAACGCCGGGGTTGGCCTTCTTAAACTCAACACTCAGCATTGGTTTTTTAACGCCTTCTCCCAACAAAGCATTGCTAATTGCAGTACGCCGATCAAACGTGGTTGCGTACTTCAATGCTTGCGGATCAGTAATGTCAAACCCTGTTGGAAATAGTGGGTTGCCTGCATCACTTACAGCCGAACGGATCCGCTCATTGATAAGGCGAGTTTGCTCTGGGTGTACGTTGCCAGCTTTCTGGGCTTGTTGAAACGTATCAACCGCATCATTAACCACAATTGAGTTGGACTTGTGTTGCGTTGGCGAACCAGCGTAAGGTGTCCAAATGGAAGTCTCAGGGTTGTTTTGTGCTATTTTTTTGTCAGCGGTTTCTTTATTGCCAAGAGCCCACACAGCATTAGCATTTTTATGCTTTTTAGAATAATGTTGTAAGCCAGAAAACCCAGTCCCGCCCAAGTTTGGGCCGTGAACACGCGAACGATCAGTCTCGGTAAAATGAAGTCGCTTGCCTTCAGCGCCCGCATTGCCAAGCGCCTCTGACATTGGCATCGTAGGAAGCGCCAACGGGTCGGCAAAATGAACACCCGGGATTGACAAATCACGCGCCTTCAATATTTCCAACTCTTCAGGAGATAACTTAGCTCCCGCTTTAAAAAGTTTAAGCAGGGCTTTGGTGCCAGCTTTAACAGCGCCACCAACCTGCATATGGACTTCGCCACCGTGGGCCATGCCGCTTGGAGGCAAAGCAGCCTCATCGTCAACAATATTACCCTTGATGTCATACTTCAACCGCTTACCCTCTGGGTTGATTGAGTTGTGCAGCCTCTGGATGTCCGCACCAGTCAGGTACTCATGGTCAGGAACACGCTCCCCAGCAGCCTCAATAGCCCTCTGTTCTTCAACATTGAAGACATCGTTGTAATGACGCATCCCAGCATTGTGTGCATCACCAACCCTATTCCAGTTGCCGCTTGTTACAAAGTCTTGAACGTAGGGCAGGTACTCATCCTTCGGGCCAAGGTTTACTTTACCCTTGATTTGCTTAATGTCTCCCGGGGCTGGCGCAACTCCGGCTTCTTTCAAAGCCTGTGTTGTATGTTCGTCAGTCAACTCTTCAATGTCAGGGTTACGCCTGCGCCATTGCATAACGTGTTCGCGGTGTTGTGCTTTTTCAGCAGGCGATAACATAGCAAACGCTTCACCACTAACTGGATATGGATTGTTATTCAAAACCTCAATCGTTGTATGAGGCGCACCCTTCTCATCCACTAGCGAGTACACCTTGGCCCTGCCGCTCTTGATGGCCTCCCAGCCGCCAAGGCCGTAGTCAGGGCTACCGCTGTCGCCAGAGGCTTCAACCCAATCAGGGTGGCCTCTAGGAGGCTCATAGCCACGAACCGAATGCCCCATAGCATCGGACTCAGAAGCAAACGATCCCGGCTTGTTTAGCTGAATCCACCTGTATCCTTCTGGATACTCCTTGTGAACGGGCAACCCTTCCCGTCGAGCGGCATTTGCAGCGTTCATCTTTGCCAGCATCTCTTGGTCATACTCATAGGTGCGGCGTACTGCCTGCTCCATACTGAGCTTCTGCAACTGCTCCGGTCGAATGCGGCCAGCAGTCACATCCTCACGCAGCACATCCATGATGTGGTCATAGCCAAGGTCGTAAGTATATGGTTGGTACAACGGAGTCTCTGGATCAAGTTTGCTGATGTAAGGGTTCTCTTTCCCCATTCGCAGGTAAGCCTCCATATTTGGATCGCGACTAAGGTACATCTCATCAGCGGCTTTTTGCAGATCTGCAAACTCAACCATTCTTCCTTTTTCGCCATACGGAAGATTTTGAATTAAGTTGGCCCTGTCTCTTTCGTTTAACCCAATATCCTTAAGACGCTGCTCAACCTTATCGTCAAGCGTCTCTCTGGCAGCTTCCATTTTTTTCTTGGCCGCTTCGTACTTTGCAACTTTCTCTGGCATTTCCTGAATGTCGCCAGCCCGAACGGAACCAATGGCGTTGTCAGAAGCCCGTTCCCACGCCTGAGCCGTTGGGGATTGGCCCATGCCCTCTGGAGGGAATCCTGCTTGCTGGCGTCGTTCCAACATATCAGGAGGGGTGTGAGAGTATTCCTCCACAATACCGGGTTTGTGCGTGATGCCCTCTTCAGCCAACTTACGCACCGGGTCTTCCGGTGTAGCCATTTGCTTCTTGACGTAATTGCTCAGGTTACGATCAACCCAGTTGTTGAGGGCAACAGACCTTTCAAGGGCTTCTTGATCCCTTAGAAGCCAAGTGGATATTTCTTCAGGTGTATATCGTTCTTTTAGTTTCCGCAACTCTTCTGCTGGATCCATTCCACCATGAACTTTTGTACGAAGAGATCTGAGCGCAGCATCTACGCCCCCAGTAGGGAAGTTGCCCCCCGGGAGTTTGACCACTCCACGTTGACGGCCAAGCGGCCCACCAAAATAAGGATCACCCGGAGCTTTTGCATTCTTGGCCCCCTTCTCAACAGCTTGCAACGCCCCACGCCCAGCAGCCTTAGCCCCCTTCACGGCCATCCTCGCCCCAGCAGGAACAAAAGGCGCAAGGGTCATCGCAGTCTCGCCTAAGTCGGACGGCACCAACGGCACGTTTGCCACCCCAGCGTTCGTGATCGGCTCACCATAAGACAGCCGGTTAACCGTCCGCCCAATAGCAGGGATGCCTAAGAACTCAGAGACCATCTCAGCAGGCGGGTTACGATAGCCAAACGGCTTCGACACAAACTCATGCCCGCCCTTAATGGCGTCAGCCACCGCACCCAAAACTTGGTTTCGTGGGGTGGCACGCATCTCCCCACGAGGGTCGCCACCATCGGCCATGTGGACTAAGCCACCTTGAGCTTTGCTTAAATCTGGGTGCGTAATGTCGTAGGATCCTTGGTTGCCAATGGCACTCTTTATTGCATTGGGATTGTAAGACACCACCTCGGACAGGTCGCCGTTGCGATCATATTGCATGATGCCGTCATAACCCTGCGCTTGCGCTCTGCTCTGCACCTGCTTACCGATGTAACCCCTTTCCTCGTAAGCCCTCTCTACCAATTTGCTGGCTTTATTCGTATCCATTCCCAACAACTCCAACGCCTCAATCATTGGGTCTTTGTACTTGTCTGGCTCAGAAGAACCACGCAATATCAACGGGTTCTTAATCTGAACGTGGACTGGCAAGACGTTGCCGCCCATCTCTTCAGCGTAAGTGCTTCCAAAGTCAGCCTTTGGTGTCGTGTAAACACCAGAGCCAAGTGCGCCTTCCTTGCTGGGTTTAAGGCTGCGTATGGCCTCTGTGCCTTTACCGCCTTCGGTGGCCGTTGTGCCGTGGTACAGGCGCATTTTTGCAGCGCTTGGTTCCAACATCTTGGCAAGGTTGGCATTGGCTTCAGCCATTGGAAGCACCTCGCTCGGCTTCAACGCAGCCTTGACTAGAGCCTTAATCCCCTTGGCAACACCACCAACTTGGAAATGCGGGGCAATCTGCACGAGCCCGCCCTCAGTCGCACCAGCCATCCGCGCTACCTTGGCCTTCCAGACGTGCGGCTTGTGCTTGTGGCTCAACGGCACCCCACCGCCAGCAGCGTGCCACTCCTGCAGCGTCTGCGCCTTACCTGCCCCACCGTTAATAGTAGGAAGCGCCAGTCGCTCGGTCGGTTTGTTAGTCATGTCCATTCCCTCTTATATGTGCGGCAATCATACCAAGCTGGCCGCTCTCACGTCCATCATTGCATAATGCCCTCGGTCGGGAACTGCAATACCCCTCGCTCCTGCAGGGTCATCATTACCGCAAAGGTCGCCGCCTCCCACGCAGCGTCCCATACCTCCCGGCTCCAACCGCCGTCGTCCTCCGCAGCCATCGGGCCAATCCAGTCCTCGAACATCGCGTCACTGAGCATACGGGTTCCCCTTCCTAGACTTGCCACTGTCAACGTAATCCTCGTCGTCCCAGTCATCCCGGGGCGGTGCGTCAATCTCCAGCCATCCAGCATCTCGCAGATACCGCAGCGCCTGCGTACAGGCATCCACCAGATCGTCATGCGTCGTCTCAGGGAACGCGCAGATCTGGCTGACGAACTGCTCGGCCCAGTCCTTCACGAACCCCTTGCGCCGGTCACTCTCCGGGATCCACACCCGGCCTCGGGCGATGATGTTGCTCACGATGTTCAGCCGCTGCACCTTGTCCGCCTTACCCGGATTGTAAGCCCGGACAGGCAAGTGCGCCCGCTGCAGATCCTGAATCAGCGAGATGCCAGCCGACTTGTCCTCGATCAGCAGCAGGTCAACCCGCTTCTTTTCGCGCCCCTCACCGTACACCGTCTCAAACTCGTCAATGACCTTGGGCCGCAGGTCTGGGTACTGCAGCCTGTCCTGCCAGCAGTCGATCACCATTGCCGCCATCGGGCTGTCCAGCGGCTTGAACACCCCGAACGTGATGCAGGCCGTCGGGTCGTTCTGCGACTTCTCGCTCGTCGCCACGTCGTATGACTGGATGATGTACTCGAACTTGGGGAACGCCTTGCCCGCAGGCCACAGCTTGAACATCTCCCGCTTGACGATGCCCGACTCCTCCGGGTCAATGATCTCGGCGTAGATCTCCTGCCGCCCAATCGTCGTCCCTTCGTAGCTCAGGATCTGCTTGCGGAAGTTGGCCGACAGGTTCTCAAGGTTGGCGTAAGTCGAGGCGGTCGTCATCACCACGTCGTCACCCTCGCGCCCCATCAACTCGACGATTAAGTCCTTGGGCTTCGGCGTCGTCGTCGCAATGATCCGGGTGCGCGTGCCCAGCCGCACCCCGAACTGGATCTGATCCCACGCCTCCTGCAGGTAGTCCCACGCAGCCAATTCGTCGAGCCAAGCCCCGTGGAATTGCGGCCCCCGGAACCGCTCTGGCTCGGACGCCGGGATCCCCTTGATCAGCGACCCGTTGATCAGCCGAAGCTCGTGCGACGTCTTGTTGTAGTCGGCCACCAGCCCCTTGGGGATTATCGTGATCAGCCCGCTATCGCCCTCGAAGCAAGTGCCCCGGACGTCAGCCGAGGTCGGTGCCGCCACCAGCCAGCGGGTGTTGGGCTCGTTGTACGCCCACCACGCGATCTGCTCAGCAGCCGTGCGCGTCTTGCCTGCGCCCCGGCCAGCCAGCATCAGCCAGATCGACCACCAGTCACCCGGCGGCAGCGCCTGATGCTTGTGCGCCTTGCCCAGCCACGTCATGCGCCATGCCCACGCCAGCCGAGCCTCGGGCTTGACCGCAGCCAGACTGCGCCGCACCTCCGGGTCAGTCAAGACCTCGGCAAGGTCGATCACGGGATGTTGCCACCGACCGGGTTAGCTGCGCCCACCGGAGCGGACGTGACCACACTGGAGCCCGCTGGCACCCGGCCACCGTTCCACGGGCTCTCGTTGAGCGGGCCCACGCAGTCGGCCAGCGTAGCGCCGTTGACCTTCTTTGGCCGCACGGTACAAGGGTACGACCACATATTGGACATACCGCCGCCCGGGGCCGACGTTGTCACGAACGTCCTCACCGCCACCGGAGCCACAGCCCACGTCGGTGCCTGCGGGTACTCAGTAGCCCCGCTGAACGTAGACCACACCGTGTCGGGCCCAGCAGGTGCCTTGCATGATCCCATCAGCGTGCGGTTGCCTATCGACTCGCCCTCCAGCACCGGGCAGACGGCCACGCCCTGTGGGAAGACCACGCCATTGATCGTCATCGTCTTGCCGTTCGGCAGCGTAGCGCTGGCAGCGCACAGGGCGTACCGCGTGTGGCAGACAATCAGGTCAGGGGCGGCGAACACCACGCCGTGGGCCAGCATCAATACTAGTAGTGTCTTCATGGCTCATCCTCGGCAGCGGCTTGCTTGGTAAGCTCGGCGTGCTTGAGCAGCGCGTCAAGCAGGGTCTGGGCCTCAACCTCGGCCTCAATTCGTATTGGGTTGTCGACATCGCCACCCAGCGTCACCTTATCGCCATACTTGCGCGGGCGCTGCTTAGCCGCGTTCCACTTGCGCGAGTCAATCCGCTGCTTCTGCCACTGGATGTACGCCGAGTCCAGCGTGATGGCAAGCACGTTGCCGTCCTTGTCCTTGATCTCCCGCGTCTGAGGCGTTTCGTCGGCAATGCTCACGATCTCGTCAGCGTGCGTCTCGGCCTGTTCTTCCCTCGCACGCGTGTACATCTCTAGAAATTCAGGGTGGCGGCGCAGCCACACATACACCACGGCCTGAGACGGCATGGCTGGCTCCCTGCATATGGGCTGCAGTCCCTCCCCTAGCCCTAGACGCCTGCATAGCTCCTCTGCTATAGCTTGCGTATACGTCGTAGGCTGTCCCCTACTCCGTTTTGGTGCCGCTACCTTAGCCTTGGGCTTTGCGGCCCGTGTAGGCGTCTGTAGGGGCTTCTGTGGGGCTTTGGGCATTGCGGTCTCCTCGGGGTG